>ERZ1034361.1913-NODE-1913-length-10331-cov-3.394773_pt1 | contig 10331 bp, 13 predicted proteins | sample MGYA00520617_ERZ1034361 | MGnify/ENA primary metagenome ERZ1034361 (study PRJEB33736, sample SAMEA104284507) | Azolla filiculoides | biome: Urban; feature: Water surface; material: Ditch water | place: Netherlands | collected 2015-10-28 | depth 0-0.1 m ... | reverse complement strand
CGTGCTCGGTCAAATCCACATGCAGTGGCGTGACCGACATGTGCCCTTCAAACGTGGCGTGAAAGTCAGTGCCGTCGCTGTCGTCTTTGGCAGCTCCCGCGCTGCCAATCCAATACATGGTTTCGCCGCGCGGGCTGGTTTGTGTGATGACGCGCTCGGCAGAATGGCGACGCCCCAAGCGCGTCACGCGCAAAGGCTTGATTTGATCAACGGGCTGGTTGGGAATGTTCACATTCAACAACCATGGCGAACCCGCCACTTGACCTTGCGCCACCATTTGCTGGACCAGCTCACGTGCTTTGGCCGCAGCAGCATCGATATGGCCCCATCCTTTGTCGACCTGGGAAAAAGCAATGGCTGGAATGCCAAACAAATAGCCTTCCATGGCAGCACCTACCGTGCCTGAGTAAATCGTGTCGTCGCCCATGTTGGCGCCGTTGTTGATGCCTGACACCACGAGGTCGGGTTTGTAATCGAGCAAGCCTGTGAGTGCGATGTGCACACAGTCGGCCGGCGTGCCATTGACGTAACGAAAACCATTGCTGGCTTGGTGCACATACAAAGGCGAATGCAAGGTCAGTGCGTTGGACTTGGCGCTGTTGTTGTGCTCTGGCGCGACCACTTCGACGCGCCCCAAATCTTTGAGCGCTTCGTACAGGGCCACGATGCCTGGGGCTTGAAAGCCGTCGTCGTTGGAAATCAGGATGTTCATGATGCCTTAGGGTTGCACGCGAATTGTAGGTTCGTACAGCGGCAGGCTTTGAAAACTAAGGGCTTGCGCTGTACACGCCATAAGCCAGCATGAGCAAAGTCCCCGTCAACAAGGCAGGTACCAAGCGGCGCTGCGGGCTAGACACCATCACTGCCACGCTGAGTGCACAAATCAGCACGCGCAATGACAACGGCACACTGGCCAACAAACCAAGAGGCAACAAAATCATGCGCACCGTCAAGGCCGCCACCATGGCGTAAGTGACAGCGGAAAGCCAACGAAACACCTCGCTGTCTTGGTGAATATGGCCCGACAGCTTGACGCCCGCCGCACGGCAGATGTAGGTGCCGAAACAGGCCGCACTCAGCGCCAGCCAAACACCCCACCCTTGCATATCGGCATTCATGCTTGCACCTCCACGGGGCGTGGGCGCAACCAACGGCGATCAATGAGGTAAGCCGCTGTGCCGCCTACCAATCCCGTTAACAGCAGGCTGCTGTCCGCATCCAGCATGAAAAACAAGGGGCCGAGCAAACAACCCAAGCCAATGGCCAATCGGTTGCCCCACGGCTTCACATCGGTGAATGTGAGCAAGAAAAACAAGGGGTTGATGAACACCAAGGCCAATGTCACAGGCGTGGGCACCCAGCCTGCCACGTAATAACCCAGCACAGTGCCCAACGGCGAAATCAGCCAACATGGCAAAGCCAAACCGATGAAGTAATTCAAACGGTGCTGAGCCCGCATGCGAGGAAACTCTCGCATAGACACCGCCCATGCGGTCATGGCCAGCATGTGCACCCACAAGTACAACAGGGGGTTACGGTCGCGTCGGTGGAGTTGGGGAAAGAGGGTCACCACCATGGTGACAAATCGGGTCGAAGTCAGCGTCACGGCAAAGCCGATCGCTAATAAAGATGAGCCAGAGATGAACATCTCTAGCATCACCACTTGACCGGGCAGCGCAAACATCAGCAAGCTGGTGAGGCCAGTCATCCATGCGTCGAAGCCTTGGGTACGACCCATGGCTCCAAAGCCGACCATGCCTGCAAACAGAACTAACACGGGCGCGCCCATGGCATCTCGGATGCCCTGCCAAAAGGCTTGACGCCGATTGGCAAACCGGTTTTGAGTCACAGCTCAGAACCGATTATTTTTGGTTCATATTGCCTTTGAATTTACCGCCGCGTTGGATTTCCAACTCGTGATATTCCAAGGTGCCAGACACTTTGCCTGTGCTGTGAATCAACAAATGTTCTTTACAGACGATGTCTTGGTTCAATTCGCCATGCACATCGATTTCACGTGCACGCACGGTGCCAGTCACTTGGCCTTTGGTGCCAATCAACAAATCGTCGGCTGTCAATTCGCCTGTGACATTGCCATTGATGACAGCTTTGCCAGGCGCAGCAATAGAGCCTTTAAAAGTGACGCCCTCGCCGATCACGAGGTTGTTGTTGGTTGGGTTGATATCCGCCATGTTCAGCTCCTTTGAATAGCGCATCATACCTAATCAATTCAAGCACTTAGCTTAAAGTTGTTATGTACTGCACAATCATTAAACTCTAACCATGCCACGTTTTGCCGCCAACCTCAGCATGCTCTACAACGAGCATGACTTTTTAGACCGCTTCTCAGCCGCCGCTCAAGACGGTTTTCAAGGCGTTGAGTTTCTTTTTCCCTATGCCTATGAAGCACATGAATTGCGCCAAAGGCTCAACGACAACGGCCTCACACAGGTGCTATTCAATGCTTCACCGGGCCAATGGGATGCGGGCCAGCGCGGCTTGGCCTGCTTGAGTGACCAAGTAGGAGAGTTTCAATCCAGCATTCGGCAGGCACTGACCTATGCCGACACACTGGGCTGCACGCGCATCCACGTCATGGCTGGCATCGCCCCACAAGGCGTTGAAGCGCAAGCCATCGAAGCCACCTACTGCAGCAACATCGCATGGGCCGCTGAACAAGCACGTGCATCGGGCTGCGATGTGCTGATCGAGCCCATCAACACACGCGACATGCCTGGCTACTTTTTAAATTACCAAGCTCAAGCACACCGCATCGTTGAACGCATTGGCGCATCGAACGTGAAAGTACAGATGGACCTTTACCACTGCCAAATCATGGAGGGCGATTTGGCCAGCAAGATTCGCCAATACTTGCCGACCGGTCGTGTGGGCCACTTTCAAATTGCAGGCGTGCCCATGAGACATGAGCCGGATTTAGGCGAACTCAACCCCCCTTACCTCTTTGATGTGATTGATGAGGTCTCTGCTGCGTGTGGATGGAACGGCTGGATAGGCTGCGAATACCGCCCCAGTCGCGGCGCTGTGCCTAACGGCACACGCGATGGGCTGGGCTGGCTTAACAAGGGTCTTTGACCCGTTGTGCCCCAGCTTTGGCCATGGCTTCAAAGCTGCTGTTCAAGCGGTTTTTGATGAAGTACTCAACCACAGCCGCTGGCCAAAATGAATCCGGCTCTGATTCAGTTCGATACTTAAACACAGTGCCAACACCGTCTGCCTCTAAACGCCACGCACCTTTGTAGGTTTTGGCTTCGCCACTGATTTGCACAAAATCAGTCCCCTGATTCGGCAGCTCTGTCACATCGAGCACCATGCGCATCTTGATGGGGAAAAACAAAATGCGTTCTTGCAGCAATCGCTCAACGCGTACTTTGCGCTCATTCATACGCGTCGTCGCAGACGAGACGATGCCAGGAATATTTGTTGCTGCGTCGTAATCCGTGAGATAGCGATACGACTGACACAAATTCAATGGCACATGAAAACTTGCTTGGGTATGAAACACAGCACCTTGCTGTGTCACTTGGACCTTGACTTTGTAGTCATCCGCAGCAACTGCTGCCGCACAACTCAATGTCATAGCCCACACACAACACCACTGCTTCATCAAATGCCCCTTTTCTGACGAAGGCATATTAACGGAGTCCGAAAAGCCAGCGGCTTGAAAAAGCAAAAATACGCCGCATCTAGTAAAGCTGGCAATCTATTTTTCACCTCCCTTAAAAGTAATACATGACGACACCTCAACTTTTCCAGCCCACACGCATCGGCGACATCGAAGTTGCCAACCGCATCGTCATGGCCCCACTCACGCGCAGCCGCGCAGATGAAGCCAAGGGTGATATCCCCGGCAGCGCCATGAATGTGGACTACTACCGTCAACGCAGCGGTGCTGGCCTGATCATCAGCGAGGGCACGCAAGTCTCGCCCGTGGGCAAAGGCTACATGGCCACCCCCGGCATTTATTCAGACGCGCAAGTCGAAGGCTGGAAGCCCATCACGCAAGCGGTGCACGATGCGGGCTCAAAAATCATTGCGCAAATCTGGCATGTGGGCCGCATCACCCATCCAGACCTGACCGGTGGCACACACCCTGTCGCCCCTTCTGCCATCCAACCCAAAGTCGTGGCCTACACACACAACGGCAAAGTGGATGTGCCCGTGCCGCATGCTCTGAGCACCGCTGAAATCAAAGACGTGGTGCAGCAATTCCGCCAAGCCGCGGCCAACGCCATGCGCGCTGGTTTTGATGGTGTGGAGATTCACGGAGCCAACGGCTACTTGGTCGACCAGTTCATCCGCGACGGTGCCAACCAGCGCACAGACGAATACGGTGGATCGATTGAAAACCGCTGCCGCTTTGCCCTCGAAGTGGTCGACGCCTGTGTGACTGAAATCGGCGCAGGCCGCGTCGGCATTCGTTTGTCGCCTCTCACTCCTTTCAATGATTTGGCCGACAGCAACCCACAAGCGGTGTTTGGCTATCTTGTGGAAGAGCTCAACAAGCGCGGTATTGCTTTCATCCACTTTATCGAAGGCGCGACCGGTGGCCCACGCGATCTGCCAGGCTTTGATTACGCTGCTGCACGCCAAGCGTTCAAAGGCACCTACATCGCCAACAACGGCTACGACCGCCAAATGGCCATCGATGCCATTGAGTCTGGCAAAGCCGATGCCATCGCATTTGGTCGCTTGTTCATCTCAAACCCCGACTTGGTTGAACGTTTGAAATTAGATGCAGCGCTGAACACACCTAACCCAAGCACCTTCTACACCCCCGGCCCAGTCGGCTACACCGACTACCCCACACTCTAAGGAAAGACCCACCATGAAATACCTACACACCATGGTGCGCGTCACCGATCTAGAAGCATCACTGCGCTTTTACCGCGATGCCTTAGGCCTGACCGTGTTGCGCACCAAAGAGCATTCACAAGGTCGCTTCACCTTGGTCTACCTCGCTGCACCCGGCGATGAAGACGCGCAAGTCGAGCTCACCTACAACTGGGACCCCGAGGTCTATACCGGTGGCCGCAACTTCGGTCACTTGGCTTATGGCGTCGACAACATTTACGCCACGTGCGAGAAATTGCAAGCGCATGGCGTGACGATTCTTCGTCCACCCCGCGATGGCCGCATGGCATTTGTGCGCTCGCCAGATGACATCTCCATTGAGTTGCTTCAAAACGGCGAAGCCTTGGCACCCATCGCACCTTGGGTGGACATGCCCAATGTAGGAACTTGGTGACGCGCGTAATCATCCAACGCAACGAACACAAGGGCTCCATTCGGAGCCCTTTTTTTGCGTGTGCGTCAGTGGGCTTTATATACTGAGCCCTTGCGCACCGTGGCGATTCATTGCCACGCCTCCTTGTGAATACTCTTACTCAATATCGCCCATGGAAATCAAAGTCAACTTTCTCGACAAGCTTCGCTTAGAAGCCAAGTTCGATGACTTCACGGTCGTAGCGGACCAACCCATCCGCTACAAGGGCGATGGTTCGGCCCCCGGCCCCTTTGATTACTTTTTAGCCTCATCGGCTTTGTGTGCGGCCTACTTCGTGAAGTTGTATTGCGACACGCGCAATATCTCTACAGAAAACATTCGCCTCTCGCAAAACAACATCGTTGATCCAGAGAACCGTTACCAACAGATTTTCAAAATTCAAGTTGAATTGCCAGCGGACATCCAAGAGGTAGATCGCCGAGGCATTTTGAATTCGATTGAGCGCTGCACCGTCAAAAAAGTGGTGCAAGCCGGCCCTGAGTTTGTCATCGAAGAAGTTGACAACTTAGATGCCGATGCACAGTCCTTACTCACCCTCAAGCCCTCCACTGACAGCAGCACGTTCATCCTAGGCAAAGACCTACCACTCGAGCAAACCATTGCCAACATGTCTGGCATCTTGGCGAACTTAGGCATCAAGATTGAAATTGCCTCGTGGCGCAACATCATTCCCAATGTGTGGTCACTCCACATCCGTGATGCACATTCGCCCATGTGCTTTACCAATGGCAAAGGCGCCACCAAAGAAAGCGCCTTGGCCTCAGCGCTGGGTGAATACATCGAACGCCTCAACAACAACCACTTCTACGCGGGAGCCTTCTGGGGCGAAGACATTGCCAACGCTGCATTTGTTCACTACCCCAATGAGCGCTGGTTCAAGCCCGGCAAAAAAGATGCGCTGCCTAAAGAAATTTTGGATGCCTACTGCCTGAGCATCTACAACCCAGACGGCGAGCTGCGCGGCTCACACCTGATCGACACCAACTCTGGCAACACAGAACGTGGCATTTGCTCATTGCCTTATGTGCGTCAGTCAGATGGCGAAGTGGTTTACTTCCCCTCCAACCTGATTGAAAACTTGTTTGTCAGCAACGGCATGAGCGCGGGCAACACGCTGGCTGAAGCCCAAGTGCAATGCCTGTCTGAAATTTTCGAACGCGCCGTCAAGCGCGAAATCTTGGAAGGCGAAATCTGTTTGCCCGATGTGCCGCAAGACGTGTTGGCCAAATATCCCAGCATCATGGCTGGCATTCAAGGCTTAGAAGAACAAGGCTTTCCCGTGCTGGTGAAAGACGCATCATTGGGCGGCACCTACCCCGTGATGTGCGTCACTTTGATGAACCCACGCACAGGCGGCGTGTTCGCCTCATTCGGCGCACACCCTAGCTTTGAAGTGGCACTGGAGCGAAGCCTGACCGAGCTACTGCAAGGCCGCAGCTTTGAAGGCCTCAACGACTTGCCAAAGCCGACCTTTGAAAGCAACGCCGTCACAGAGCCCAATAACTTTGTGGAGCACTTCATCGACTCCAGCGGCATCGTGTCATGGCGCTTTTTCAGTGCCAAAGCCGATTTCGAATTTGTGGAATGGGACTTTTCTAGCGAGGGTGACAACGCCAACGCCGAAGAAGCCGCCACCCTGTTTGGCATCCTCAAAGACATGGGCAAAGAGGTTTACACCGCGGTGTATGACCAATTAGGTGCCATAGCCTGCCGCATCTTGGTGCCTGGCTATTCAGAGGTCTACCCCATTGAAGATTTGATCTGGGACAACACCAACAAGGCTTTGCTGTTCCGCGAAGACATTCTGAACTTGCACCGTTTGGACGACGCCAGCTTATCGGCACTGCTCGATCGCTTAGAGAACAACGAGCTAGATGAGTACTCAGACATTGCCACCCTGATCGGCATTGAGTTTGACGACAACACCGACTGGGGCCAACTCACCGTGCTCGAGCTGAAACTCTTGATCCATCTCGCCTTGAAGCAGTTTGATGAAGCCCAGGAGTTGGTAGGTGCCTTCTTGCAATACAACGACAACACCGTCGAGCGCGGTTTGTTTTACCAAGCCTTGAATGTGGTGCTAGAAGTGCTGCTCGACCCAGAGCTTGAGCTGAGCGACTATGAAACCAACTTCCGCCGGATGTTTGGCAACCAACGCATGGATGCCGTCATGGGGTCTGTCGACGGCCAAGTGCGCTTCTTCGGCTTAACGCCCACCAGCATGAAGCTGGAGGGCCTTGATCGACACCATCGCCTGATTGATAGCTTTAAAAAGCTACATACTGCACGTGGTAAGGTCGCCTCAATAAAGCCTTGACGCCCATTGGGTTCGCGACAGAGCTACTCCACCTAAAGGAAACAGAAATGCCAGATTCATACAAAAGCTTGCTGGCACAACTTTCCCCTTCACACACGGGCTATCAATTAAATCGGCCTGCAGCAAACCGTCAAAAGTTTGAAGAGCTTGTCGCGTGGATTGATGCGCATCTAGACCAAACCATCACGCTCCAAGATTTGTTGCAGCAGTCAGGCCTGTCGATGTATGAACTCACAACCCAGTTCATGCTGAATACCAAACTACTACCACTCCAATTCATCAAAACACTTCGCAAGTACAAAGCCGAGATAGAACAAGTCAACCAGCCCAGTGTTGACAACACCTACGCGTTGTTTGACCCCAGAAACAATTCACACTAGAGCGGTGGCTCTAAAGCGCTAGCAATTCATTGATTTGTCAAAACGCATGACTACCATTTCCTCGTCTTTATCCAGCTGAAGGAAATTACCATGCAAAACCAAGTCAAACCACAAATTGAAGCGTCTTTGAAAGCAGCTTACGAGTTAGCCAATCTGTCGTTCTCACAAGTCGAGCGCCTGACTCAACTCAGCCTCGAACAAGCCAAAGTAAACGCCGAACTGGCACAAGAACAATTGACATCTGTTTTAGAAGTCAAAGACCCAGCTGCAGCTGTGGAACTGTTGAAATCTCAATTGGAAGATTCAGCCAAGAGCTTGGCTGGTTTTGCCGCAACTGCATTTGAATTGACCCAAGAATTCCAAGCCGAGTCTGCTGCTTTTGCAGAAGGCCACTTTGACCATGCGCACGCTTCAGTGAACAAAGCTTTGGCTGAAAATCTGAAAAAAGCGCCAGAAGGCTCTGAAGCAGCGGTCAACGCAGTCAAAGCTGCTGTGGATGCTGGCAACAAAGCACTGGCTGAGGCCCGCAAAAATGCCAAGAAAACTGCTGAATTGGCTCAAGAAGGCTTGACCAAGCTGAAAGAGCACGCACCTAAATCAGCTGCAAAAGCACCAGCCCGTCGCAAGGCTCGCGCTTAATTAGCTCGACTGTGCATCAGACACCCTCGCGTGTCTGATGCCACTAATTCACAGCGAGTGCGTCAGTGCCCAACGCACAAACCTGATTTCTCAGACACCCCTGCGTCATCTAGCGGGAAGAATCCCGGCATATTGAAACTATTGAGATAGCGATAGCTACTAAACGCCATCGCCCACTCATCAAATCGTCTTGCATTCACAGCACCACGCTCAATGACAGAGATATCCTCATGTCGGGCGTCTCTTTGAAGTGACTGCCAAAGATTTTCAATTGAAGAAGCAGGCCCCTCAAGACATTGCGTAAACATGCCATCTGCATATAGCAAATGTCCTGTGATGCCAAGGCTTGCATTTTTAATACGTGCTTGATTCAACAAGTTAAACAATGCCAAAGTGCCCATGACTTCTGTGGCTCTTGATGTGTACACCAACCTCTCCAAGGCTTGGGTTTGCTCCGTTATTTTTGTCATTTATCTATTTCAAATTTATAAGCAGAGAATGAATGGGAATCCTGACATCAACTTGTCAAAACCATCGCCACAGCACAAAAAAGTCAATTAATTGAAAGCCAATCAGGGAAAATACTGCCCCATGTTTGAGCGCATCGTCTACCAATCTACAGCCTGCCAAGACCTCAGTTCCTTGGCCCTCTTTCAGTTACTCACTGAAGCGCAACTTCGAAATTCACAGTTGCAAATCACTGGGCATTTACTGTTCCTGAACGACCAATTCACTCAGTGCTTTGAAGGCCCTCCTGAAAATGTGGAACAGCTGTGGCAAAGCATTCAAAGAGACAAACGCCACAAAGACATTGAGCTACTGGTGCGTCACCCATCGCAAGAAAGACGTTTTCCAGGGTGGTCCATGGCGTTTTCAACACACAGCTCTTACTACGTGCATGGCATGAAAGGTTTCTTCCCTGTGGATGAGTCTGGCGAATCGCCACTCATGCTTCATTGCGCGATCGATTGATAAAACGATCCAACATGTCGCTGACATACGCCTTAGGCAGTCCGTGCCATGCCCCGTCAACAACATTCACTTTCATACTGACCATCTTGCCAAATACGATGGCATTTGGACAACTTTGCCAATCGTCTGAACCAACGTGAATCTCACAGCAAAGTGGCACAGGAAATTTTCCAGAAGCTGCAACGAAGCAATTGGCAGGGAACTTGGGTGCAATTAAGCTGATTTATATCGTTTCGCTTAAAACGCCCATCGGAATTGAGTCTGGAAATAGCGTGTGAAAAACAACCTCAAGCTCTTCGATTAGTTTGAAATACGTTGACTCATTGACTAAATCAGCACTTAGCAATCTATCTGCAATGCTGCACAGATGCTGAAAATCCGAAACATCAAGCAATTTATTCTGCCTAGCAATTTCTATCGAACGCTTGTTATCGTGCCCCTTGATGGAACCAAGAATTGTGTTGATCAACCGAGTTTGGTGCGATAGAAACATCTGATGAGCTGCACGGTTCCTCCCCGCCAAAGACAGGCCGTTGCTTGGCTTGGGTTCGTAGTAACTCGTCACAACCGTTGGCAGTGTCACAGGGGTCTTAAATGACTTGAGCATATTCATAGGCATAACTCCATGCTTAAAAAATGTGCAGGTTGAGTATTAAGTCAAAAAGTTTTAACCATGGCTGTCACTAGAGTGACAAAATTGTCATCTGTTAACCCTAGG
>ERZ1034361.1912-NODE-1912-length-10333-cov-5.652789_pt1 | contig 10333 bp, 12 predicted proteins | sample MGYA00520617_ERZ1034361 | MGnify/ENA primary metagenome ERZ1034361 (study PRJEB33736, sample SAMEA104284507) | Azolla filiculoides | biome: Urban; feature: Water surface; material: Ditch water | place: Netherlands | collected 2015-10-28 | depth 0-0.1 m ... | reverse complement strand
TGCCCATCCAAGCGGGGCTTGGTAAGCCAAGGAAAGTACTTGTAGATGTAAAGAATGAAAGCCAAACACCAGCAGATGCCAGCTAGCCCAATCGTAAAATGGAACCAAACGCCCACTGTTAAATGCGCAACCATCCAAATCACTGCTGTCACCTGCACTAATACATAACAGCTCACCTCGATTGCCCCTGCCTTAATCAGCCTGCCTGTATGCCCCATAGCCGTTCTGGTAATCATGCCGATAATCAAGCCGCCCGTAGCGCCAATACCAAAAGCATGCAGAGCGATATACATGGAGGCCAGCCCCAAAGATGAAAGGCCGAGAAGGATAAATCCTAAAGAAATCCAAAAATAGGCAGCGTGTAGGATCCATAGGATTGGCTTGGATCGTGCAGCCAAGGGCTTCCAGCCTAACAGCAAAATGAACTGTAATATGCCGGTCAGAATGCATATAAGAGCAGTAATAACGCTGACTGGAAAAAGTGTCCAAAGCAAAAAGGATGCGGCACTTAATGCCACCGCAAGAGCTGCAAATGATTTATTGCGAAACTGCTTTAATCCTACAATAGCATTTGCGGTAAAGCTTGGGATCACTCGACCACCAATCATGATTTCGATCATCACAATTAAAAATAATGATGAAATCAAAGGGGCATTACTATCAATGCTGATATGCCCATAGGCAGACATATAGAACAGCCCATTCAATACTCCCAAAACACTAAGAATCAGGGGCAGGAATAGATTTCTCACCATGTTTCTTTGTAATATCAACTTACCAATAATCATTGCGATGATCGGCAAAAACAGAATGTCAATAATTACAAAATACGAACTAAATAACGGACCAAGTCTCCCCGCAATCCAGAAAATTGCTAGCAGCATTAACGATCTGCCCTTAGGTGTCTCAAGCCCCGTCCATGATCTAACTGCAGTTAGGGAGAAGCCAGCTACAACTGTTGTTGCAAACCCAAAAATCATTTCATGCGCATGCCACTGAATTCCAGGAATCGAGCCAATCCCTCGAATGCCTGAACCACTGAGCTCCATCAGCCATTCCAAAATAGCCACTACAGACCAAAATGCCGCCAATAAATAAAACGGTCTAAAGCCTAGCGCAAAAAGCGGAATGGTCTTCTTTGGCATATCTGCTTTAATTACGACTTCGCCTCTAGTTCGGCAATGCGTTTTTTGAGTTCACGATCCGTCTGAAAGCGCTCCGTATCATCCCTCACAATCGCTGCAATAGCGCCTACATTGCCATCTTCATCCGTCAGCATTGCCACTGTGAAAGCAATTGATAAAGATCTCCCCTCTTTGTGAAGGGCCGGTACGGTGAGCAAGGTAGAACCGTAGCGGGTAGTTCCCGTCTCCATGGATTTTTTATACCCGTCCCAGTGCCGCGCTCTAAAACGCTCTGGCGTAATGATGTCCAAACTTTTACCCAGAGCTTCAGCAGCTGAGTATCCAAAAATTCTTTCTGCAGATGTATTCCAAAAAACAATATCGCCTTTGGCATCTGAAATAACAACACCATCACCCATCGCGTTGGCCAACTGCTCAAAATCAACTTGGTATTTCATATTCAGACAAACTCCGTAAGCTAGGGATCAAAAGGTCTATTGTTTTTAGATTTTTGGATTCTCCACGTAACCATGGGTTATTGAAATAGCTCTATAGAACTATGCCCAACAATAAGGCCTCTTTAAACGCTTGAAATGCAGACTTCTTTTGCTATAAATCAAATACTTGGAGATAAACAAGCGTTTAAATACAAATAAAAATTGATATGCTAAAAAAATTCCCCCTCAACCCACCACATCCAGAACGAGTATGTTGGGGATGCGAGAGATATTGCCCGTCGAATTCAATGGCATGTGGAAATGGATCCGATAGAACACAGCATCCCCATGAGCTTTTTGGAGATGGCTGGGAAAGCTGGGGGCTAGATGATCGAGAGTCTTTTAATCATCTGAAGAAATCAGAATATAAATGAACGATCTGTTATTGCTAGAGTCGCTCCGCGGTTAATTAAATCACCGCTTAAAAGACAAAGCCCCCACCAGGACTTGAACCAGGGACCAAAGCATTCCGGTTTGTGTGGCTTTCACTCCTCCATGGACTATGCATTCATCATATAAAGATTTGCATCCTTACTTAGATGGTTGCCGTCTAGTCTCTATACCTTCAACAGCACTTTCGCACTGAAGCTTGGCTCGACGTTAGCGTATTCATTTCTGAACTTAGCTTTCTCCGAATTTGACACCATCCCTTATGCAGTTTCCACGCATAAGGCACAACTTTCGCTATGAGGCAGATATCCAAAGAAAACCACTGGGATTTCAAGGTATTACCTCACCTGTTTATCGATGTTGGAGCGTTTGTGTGACTACCCTAAAGAAGCTATAAGAAGTACTGCATTACTCTTTAACTTCCAAAATCAAAAAATTAGAGAAATAGACTAAATACCTCGTTTCCCTAAGGGGTTCTTTTATGAACTACTTACCATTACTTAAGGTAACGCTTACTCTTTATTCCATCCTACAAAAGCAATATAAGAACTGTTGCGTGGTTCCCATGGGGGTTTGATGGAGCTCTGTTGAGCTATTGATTAATTTAAATGTCTTACCAAACTGCCCATGAAGATTTTCTGAGTCATAGCGAACCACATCTAAGCCGCTACACTTCTCTGGGCCATCGGGTCCAAAGGTGGACATAATCACATAGCCACCATGCTTCACTGAACGCATCACTTGCTCTACATATCTGGCTCGCTGCGCTTCTTCAGTTAGAAAATGAAAGACGGCTCTATCGTGCCAAACATCAAAATAGGCTTGCGGTAATGTTGCTTGCGTTATGTCAGCGCAGTACCAGTGAACCTTATCAGCCTGCTTGCCAATACGAGCCCTCGCTACATTAATTGCTTTTTGAGAGATATCTAAAACACTGATGTCCTCGTAACCCTCAGACAAAAGGTCATCCACTAGAGTAGATTCGCCGCCTCCAATATCAATAATGGCAGCGCCTTTATTGGTGCTGGCTTGATGGATAAGATTTAATGATGTTTCAAGGTGTGGCGCATACCAGCTCACCGCATCTGGCGCCTTGTCGCCATAGACCTTTTCCCAGTGTTCTTTTTTATTCATTTGCTAGTGCTTAGGTTGTTTGTTAACAGCCTTCTTGTAAGCATCCATGCCACCTTTAGTTTTCCACTCTTCATAGCCACCTTGAAGAATGCGCAAATTCTCATAGCCAGCAACACGCAAAGCAAAGCCTGCCTGTGCTGAGAGACTACCGGTATTACAGTAGATTAAGACGGGCTTGTTCTTAGGAATCTTATCTTTTTGTGCCAAGACTTGGCGCCACTCAATGTTGACTGCTCCAGGAATATGGCTCTTATCAAACTGAGCCTTATCTCTAGCATCAATCACCATCATCTTCTTATATTCTTCTGCGGGTATCTGCTCAGGAAATATCGTTGCACCGCCATAGTCCACAAACTCAAGATAACCCGCCATCTCATCAACAGCAATAGCCTTGTTATCAGCAAACGCTGGGCTTGCTATGAATGATGTGAGCGCAAGCGCAATGAATAGTTTTCTCATTTATTTCCCAGTTTTAATAGTTGATTTGAACTTATCGAATTCAGGTCTCACGCTATCGTTAAATAACTTACCTTGCTTCTTCTGCTTGGTGGTTCCCTCTAACTCCAGAATGTCCGCAATGATTTGATAGCTCACCATGCCATTGTGAGCGCCACCACTTGCCGCTATGTTTTGTCCGTTGTACCAAACTGAAGGAGCTGGCGTTAATGGCGGAACGGCTGTTTGGGGCAGAATCAAAATTGGCAGTCGATACGCATTAGCAATTTCTGCGGCAATTTGAACGTTGGTATTACATCTAGTCCCAGGAGGATCTTGATTAATGAATACCAAGGCTTTTTGCCCATTAATCTCTAGCGGAACAGGGCTGTTAGCCAGAACGCTTAATGAGAACAAAGAGATAATGACACCCACGAGCTTTTTAAGCATTTACACCCTCACTTATATTCAATAAAATCATTGAATGATTATGCCTAAACAAAAATCCACTTTCAAGCAAAAACTGTTCGAGCAATTTGCCAAACTCGGGAAAGCCCTTGGTTCCGAGGTACGCTTAGAGCTTATTGAGCTCATTATTCAGTGCCCTACAGCTGTTGAAGACCTTGCTAAAAAGGTTAAGCTGCCTATTGCCAATGTATCGCAACACCTACAAGTACTGAAACAAGTGGGCATTGTGAACACGATCAGACAAGGTAAATCCATTGTTTATGAGATAGCTGACTCTGATGTCATTGATTTGTTCTTAAAACTACAAGGTGTTGGGCAACGCCACATTGAAGAAGTCGATAGTCTCGTCAATAAGTACCTCACCTCGCGAGACAGCTTAGAAGGCATGCCACTCAATCAAGTTCTTAAGCTAGCCAAGCGTGGAGAAATAACGCTTTTAGATGTGCGGCCTAGTGAAGAGTACGCTCACTCTCATCTTGAAGGGGCACTCAATATCACCCTTGAAGAGTTGGAAGAGCGATTGGGAGATTTTCCAAAATCCAAAACGATTGTGGCTTACTGCAGGGGCACTTATTGCGTGCTGTCCTACGAAGCAGTAAAGCGCTTGAGAGAAAAAGGATTCAAAGCGGTTCGCGCAAAAGATGGCATACCCAACTGGCTCAATATGAATCTGAAGCTAGCCAAACAAGACGAGTAGTGATTGTTTAACCTTAGTCGCCTCATTCAAACGCCACAGTCTGCTTTTAAGTCGGCGCTTGTCCTCTCTTTAGCTTTACACGTTTGCTTTCTACTTTTATGGGCTCCATCAACAGTAAAGCCACTAAAAACAGTTAAAGAGGATATTGTTTCTATCAAACTGAACGAGCCGCAAGAAAGGCAAGAGCCCGTCAACATCCAAAAGAATCAAACGCTCACAACGAAAGCTCCAGCAACACAAGCCGCCCCCAATGCCCCAACGGCAGAAGAGTGGGCTTTTGCCTCAACATACACATTAAAAAATAGTAAAGGCTACAGACACACTTGGGGCAAGCAAGTCCGTAGCATGATGGGAACAGCCGTTGAAGGTGTTGATCAAGGGCAAGTGAGATTCAGAATCGAGATTGCTCCAAATGGCAGCATCACTAAAGTTGAAACGCTTTGGAAGACATCTGATAAGGCAGAAGTGCTGGCTCGCAAAGCCATTTATTCAATGCCACCGCCACCACCCACGCCAACTGGGAAACCACTCATCTTTGAAAAGACAATTTCATTTACGCCATTTGCTACTGATGACACGCCAATTTATAGCAATGACTGTTTACCTGATCCGCCCGCATTTAAAAATCCCTTTGCTTGGGATGGCAAATCGCCACAAGAGATAAAACAAAATAAGCCTGCCGAAAAACTCAGTCCTGAAGCATTAGCAGAATGTCTTAAGCAATTACCGCAAGATTCCATTGAGGGCGTGGCCGCTCATAACCAGAGACAGCTAGATCAATGGGGATCAAACAAGCTGGATCAAAAATAGTAATTTACACGCCCTGAAATCAACTTTCCAATAATCAGACAGGAAATGGCGGCTGTTGGCCGAAAGCAGCCAATAAGGATCTAGAGCGACGGATACCCGATCCGATGAACAGTGAAGGTCCGAAATCGACCCAAAGCAGACTTTGGCGGACGCATTTGTTTCCGCTAATAATGCAATTTAGCCCGCCCTGCACTAACAGGACAATAATCAGCGTGGCCTAAGTGTCACTGTGCAATAAAGTGTGTAACAAATATTAGAGTCTTAGTGAGGCCCTAACCACTCAGGGTTAGGTAAGTCGACACTATAGCGTCATGACTGCGATGGACAGTTGCAGATCAGAATTTGTTAAAAAATTACGGCCTTGGTGGCTGAGGTGGCCGAATGATGTTATTCATGCATTGATTCAATTCCATGGAACACGAAGGGTTAGGCTGAGGCCAAGAAAGAGGATTTGCATAGAAATTTTGCATGCAACTATTATAAATCTGGGTGCGAGATGGAAAACATGCCGATGCAGCCCGATTTTGTTGATCGTACAAAGTCCAATTTACTTGATTATTACGGACATAACAGCTTTCCCAATTGGGGATGTTAGAGATAATTTTTTCCGCAAGACAGCTCCCACCACCAGACTCCATTACGCATTTTCCAACCGCCTCGTCTGATTTGCTTTCACAAATATATTGTATGTTTGTTTGGTTGGTACACATTTTAAAGCTTGACATGCATACCTCCATTTGTGCAAGCGTATCTTTTGCTAAAAAAATTAAAAAGACTGCCAAGCAGCTTTTTAGTAAAAGATCGAAGTTTGGCGTAAGGCCCGCTAAATTGAGTTTCATCATTGAGGTTGTATGTATAGAAGTAAAGGTTATGCTCACAAATATAGATGGGTTGATAAAAAATTTTGCCTAACCCAGCGGCCATTACCTCAGCAATATCCCAGGAGAGGTTGGAATACTGCCAGGGATCTTATTAAGACTGAGCAATGACGAGATGATCTTAATCACCATTGGCGAATAACCATTGCCTTCGGATGGAATGCTGTAAATATTGCCATCTAGATTTTTTACGCTTGCAAAGCTTTTACTGCTTGAATCATTCTTGCGAACTACAAGCAATGCATATTGGTTCTCTTGGCCAACTTTTCGAGCATAGGTTGATTCAGAGGGTGGCAAAGTAACCATATATGGCTTAGGTTGATTTTGAGCAGCTACTACCTGACCAAGAAACTCAAAAACACTATTTGTTGACCTAACGGTCAAAATCAATTCAGCCTTCGAGCTTTTTTTCTTGCTGGCAGCTGTATTTGATTTGCAGAAAATTTCAGGGCTAAATTCCTCTTTAACAAAGTTTGCGAACTTGTTCTCGTCAACGCAAACCTTATATTGCGCATGGGGCTGTGTTTGTCCATACATCCCACCCCCACCATACCCACCCATACCACCATACCCACCCATACTCGGATAGGTAGCATATGGATTAGGTTGCGGATAGTTCGGCATACCGCCTAACGGAGGCTGGCTAAGTTTATTTGGCTCTTCTTGGACCTGGTCTACTGTTAACCCATAACTAAGCAAGCGATACAGTTCCGCCTGAAATGCGGGATATTCAGGGAGTAGAGGGTTATTCATGTACTTCACTGAAGTACCATCTGCCTTCTTAATTTGAATAGAGCTAACAATCAGGCTGAACATCACTTCTCTAGGCAAGTTATCGGAAATAAAGAACTTAGCTGTCTCAATAGGGATTTGAGATAAAAACCCACGCAAGAATGTTGCATTATCCAAGGATGATTGTGAAAAGTTAAAACTGTTGCCAAAAGATAAATTCAGGCTTGGGCTAATTGATGCAATACCAGCAGGTCCACCAGCTAAGCCACCAATAAAGCCATTCATTGATCCACTGATAGAAGGAGATGTTGTAACGTTCCCAGAACCATTGATGCTTGGAATATCTAAAAAGCTTAACGGCCTCTCATTTGATGCCCGAACAATATTGATCAAAATACTGTTAAGTTGATATTGCTCCAAGATGCTGGCATAACTTGCCGACATCTCAGTAAAGTCAGGAGTGAGAGGAGTCGTACAGCCCCCAACTGTCAGAGCAGCAAGCGTGGCAGTAAAAATTCTTTTGAGCGGTAAAGTCATAAAATCTTAAAGTTTAAGTAGGTAAAAGTAGCAACACAGTTAGAGATATTGACACTCCAAAATCCCAAATAAGAATTAGCGTGTTATTTGGGGAAAAGTTTCTGTTAATTACGATTTCCTTAAGATGATTTATACCAGCAAAAAATAGAAACGTAACCACTGGAATGGAAATGGAGATCTGGGCAGCCCTGCCCCAATAAAGTGCGTAAAAGCAAGAGATGCCAAGCCCTAATGAAACAGCCGCTATTTCATACTGAAAACCATTTGTCGCCCACCCAATAGTCTTAGCCATCTTTTTAGCGAAAATAGAGTGCATCACTGAAGCAGATAAAAAGGCAAATCCACAAAAATATAAGAGCCAATTAATTGCCCTTTCTGCAAACTGATTAGCCTCACTCATACCAGGAGGAATCGAGCCAGAGATAGACAACACCCCTGCCATAAAAAATAGACCAGGGAAAATAAATCCCGAGACTCTTTCGCCCATCAAGAGGACTGCCTTTCCCTTGGAATCAAAAACCTCCCAGGGAAAACGTATGGCGTATTTTTATCGGAGAGCCAGATAATCATCTTATAGACACCAAAATAATTCAGGACTATGCCCAAGATAATACCGATCATCCAATCAAGTGGACTAGCAAGCATTTCTGAAATCATCATGTCAAAGAAATAATAAACAATCGGCACAAAAAATATCCAGGATGTAATCAGCCCGGGGTTGTATAAGGTTTTACCTCTAATATTAAAAACAATCGTGTGAGCAAATATATTGCCAACTGAAACTAATATAGTGGCGATAGCCAACCAAATCGCCTGCTTCCAAAATAGGGCTGCCAATAAATATCCACCCCAGCCCAGAACGACATTGATCAGCATTCCGCTATTTGCATTTAAGGGATAACGATCAGGAGCCTCACTCTTGAAAATAGCTAGATTGACCATTCCAGGAAAGTAACCAGGGAATCGCCACTCTTCAAACTGATGCAGAAAGAGTGATCCGAGACTGAGCCATAAAAGCAAAGCCATGTCAGAGGGTTGAAAAATGAAAAGTGCTGCGCCCAGCATTAAAGCCAGAGCAGCAGCAATATCAAACCAGTGATAGCGTAATAAATTCACATCATTGAATTAAACAATATCGCACTTTTTCTGATGCACTAATTATTTAAAGGCTTAGGCTAAGGAACGGCAACTAAGTAAGTGCAACTAGACTTACCTTGAGCGCTCCAACCTAACGACTGTACATACTTATTAGATTTTGCATTTGCCTCATTTAGGCTGGTGGCAACGATCTGCTCTGGTACATTCTGCGTGTCATACTGCGGTCCAAAGTCATACCCCATCAGCACAGACCATGTGCAATTATAAAAAGCGGGGGCATGTACAGCGGCGGCCGCTTTTGCAGCTGCAGCTGCAGCTGCTTGTTCAGCCAACCATTTTTTATGTTGCTCAGCCGCCCATGCGGACATTGCATTTAAATAGTTCTCGCATTGGCTGGGTGACATATAAATAGGATTTCCGTTTGGCGACATACCGCAAGGCTCACCGCGAGGCGCCGATCTAACTGAAGGTCCAGCCCACTGCTGACAAAAAGCTTGCGGTGCGGCGTAAGGCCTACCCTTACCAAGTCCTTCGTTCATGCAGTATGTATATCTACTTGCATTTACCCCCGACGGAGCCTGAGTCTGCGCCAATGCTGCAGTGGAAATTAATCCAAAGGCGATTAATAATAGTTTAAACATCATGATTGAATCCCTTGGGTGATTAAGTGTGGACAGCGAAATCAATATACTCAATTATCAAGTAGTCAGCCCGAAATAAATTTGAACCAAGCGGTCGGTTTTAAGAGGAAATTGTCAATGTCAACAACCCAGAAGTTGCGAAAATCCCATATGAAATCTAACTCTCCAGTTGCCAAAACGGGTCAGGGAAACATTCTCAAAAAACGCCTTCTTAAGGCTCAAGAAGAGGAGCTCATTAAGGGCAGAGAGAAAATATTGTTGGCGGCTAGGGGTTGCTTTGCCAAACAAGGATTTGCCGGCACCTCTGTTAGAGATATTCAAATAGCAGCAGGATGTTCACGTGGCAATCTATATCACCACTTCAAAACTAAAGAAGAGATTGTTCAAACCATCATTACCCAAAATTTAGGGCGCTATAGCGAGCGCATTGAGACCATTCTTAAAGAATCCAATGAGCGTGATTTAAGCCTGTCAGATGTTATTCAAGAGCTGACTAGCTTTGCTGAAGAAATAACTAAAGGGCCGGGCAAGGGGATGGCTTTTCATGCATGGTCATTAGCAATGGTAGATGCCGACGTACGAAAAACAATGCTTGTGTACTTTGAAAGAATTCGTAATGCATTAGAGCAAAAAATTCTTATCCTGCAGGGAAAGGGGCAAATCACCAAAACCAAAAATGTACAAAACTTGTCTGTCACACTCTTTGGATTATTGATACCAGGGTTTACTTTGCAAAGTGTGTTCATGGATGAAAAATCTTTGAATGCCTCCGAATATAGCGAATCGCTGAATTTGCTATTTAAGACCAACTCTTAAGATATTGACAGGCCGTTATTGGCCGAAAGCAGACTATCCAAAACCAGCCAAAATCATCTAATTTCAGGATCTTTAC
>ERZ1034361.1910-NODE-1910-length-10341-cov-2.794037_pt1 | contig 10341 bp, 9 predicted proteins | sample MGYA00520617_ERZ1034361 | MGnify/ENA primary metagenome ERZ1034361 (study PRJEB33736, sample SAMEA104284507) | Azolla filiculoides | biome: Urban; feature: Water surface; material: Ditch water | place: Netherlands | collected 2015-10-28 | depth 0-0.1 m ... | reverse complement strand
CCCAGGCGATCCTCGTTGACGCGGTACTGGTCCGCTTCGAGGTGGAAGATACCGGCATTGGCCTGACCCCGGAGGTCCTGTCAAGGTTGTTCACTGCCTTCGAACAGGGGGACAACTCGACCACCCGCCACTTTGGCGGGACAGGCCTGGGCCTGACCATTACCCGCAGCCTGGCGCACCTGATGGGTGGTGAGGTGGGGGCGTCCAGCCGCCCCGGCACCGGCAGCATTTTCTGGTTTACCGCGCAACTTGACAAAGCGCCCGCCGCTGTCGGCGCGGGCACTTTGGTACCGGTGGGTTCTTCTGAAATCGCCGTGGTGCGGGATTTCCCCGGCCGCCGCGTGCTGGTGGTCGAGGACGAACCGGTCAATCTGGAGGTAATGCAGGACTTGCTGGGTGATCTGGGCCTGGTCATCGACAGTGCCGTGGATGGCGCGCAGGCGGTGGTGCTGGCGGGGCAGCACCACTACGACCTGCTTCTCATGGACGTGCACATGGCCAACATGGACGGCCTGGAAGCCACCCGGCGCATTCGCCAGCTGCCGGTGGGGGCGCAGGTGACGGTGATTGCCCTGACCGCCAACGCCTTCGCGGAGGACCGGGCGCAGTGCATGGAGGCGGGCATGGACGATTTCATCGCCAAGCCGTTCGAGCCAGAGGCGCTGTTTGGCACCCTGCTCAAATGGCTGAGGCATCCCAGGCGCTGAGCCTGCCCGCGGCTACTTGCGCAACGCAGCCTTCCAGTCGCGGAACACGTCCAGGTCCACGCCGTCGGGGTAGTTCAACAGGCCGGGCTTGAAGCCTTTTTTGCCCTTCTCGCCGTACTGCCAGATGATTTCCTTGGTCTTGCGGTCGATCACGATGACGCGGTCGTTCAGGTCGTCCACCACCAGGATGTCGCCGGTGTCGGGCAGCTCGCGGGCAATGGAGGAGTGGTCCAGCGCCTTGTCACCGTCCTTCACGAAGTATTCCCAGGTGATCTTGCGCGTGGCCGGGTCAAAGATCACCACGCGCCCGGGTTTCCAGAAGTCGGCGACGATGACCTGCTTGCCGTCCACCGTGGGGAAGGCGTCCGAGGGGTAGCGGATGTTGGGCGCCTTCACGCTCCAGAGCACCTTGCCATCGCGCGTGATACGCGAGATCCAGGCCTCAGTGATCTCGGTGATCAGGATGTCGCCGTTCTCCATCGGCGTGGCCCCGTTGGGGTGGGCCAGTTGGTGCGGCGGATTGTGTTTGCACTGGCCCGGCGTGCCCCATTGCGTGGCCACCTTGTTGGTGGACGGGTCGATGATCACGACGCGGCAGTTGCGGATGTCGGCGGTGATGAACTTGCCGTCGGCCAGCAGGTGGGCGTCGTCCGGGTAGTTCAGCAGGCCCTCGCCGCTGCCCCGGCGGTCCGGCGTGCCGTAGGTCCAGATCAGGGCGCGCTTTTCGTAATCGACGATGTGCACGTCAAAGTTGTCTTCCTCGCTCACGGCAAGTTGCTTGCCGTCGGCCGAGAAGTTCACGTCTTCGTTGCCGCGGTAAACCTTGAGGCTGGGCGAGGGAAATTCCCAGACGATGCTTTTGTCTGGCGCGATCTCGATCAACCGGTTGTTGCGCCGGTCGGCGATGACGATGGGGTAGGGCAGCGGCTTGCCCCACGACGCCACGGGCGTCTTGCGGTTGCCCGTGACCGGCGGGATGGCGGGCAGCACGGCGCCGCTGCTGACGATGCCGGCGCCGGTCATCTCCGGCGTCACGGTGACTTCCACGCCAGCGGCCTTGACCGGCGGCTCCTTGCTTGGTGCCACCGGCGAAGCCAGCGCGACCGATGCAGCCATGCAGCCCAGGGCCAGCGCAAGCACGGCCAAGCGGATCGGGCGCGGGTGCTTCAGGGCATGGGGAAGGGGAGCGGTGGAGCGTTGCATGCGGATTCCTTGGTGGCGCTGGCGGATTGCCCGCGCGTTCAAGGCCGCATTTTTCCGCGCTGCACACCCGCCCGCCTTGACGTGCCACAAGAGGACGTGAATCAGCCGGGGCTAACGGCTTTCCTGCACCACGCGCTGGTGCAGCGGCTGCACGGGCCGCGCGTTGTCGGCAAAGCGCTGGCGGTACCGCGCTAGCTGCGCGGCCGAGAGTTCCAGCGGCTGTTTCAGCACGATCCAGTCCACGCCTTCGGTGCAGGGCGGGGCGGTCAGCGAGCCGGCATAGCGGTAGTAGCCGCGCTGCACCGGCAGCAGGGCGCTGGCGTCCACGGTCATGCCCGGCGGGCGGTGGTCGCCATCGGCGCGCGCGGGGATCAGTGGCAGCAGCGTCGCCAGCAGCGGGTTCTCCGCCCCGAGGCGGAACAGCACCACCACCGCCAGCAACTGGCCCGAGGCGCTCTTGTGCAGCAGGTGCGCGGCCATGGGGAAGTCTTCGCCTGCGATGCGGTCGCCGCCGGGCGTGTGGAAGTGGAACTGCTGCAGGGTGTAGCGCTGGGGACCGATCTGCAGGGCGCTGCCTTTGGCGAAGCGCACCCGCACCGTGTGGCCGTCGTCGGCCAGTGTCAGGGGCGCCGGATGGTAGTCAAACTGCAGGGGTGGCAGCTTCTGGCGGGCCGTGGCGGCCGGCAGGATGTCGATGGGCGACTGCCGGCGGCCGGTGTCGCAGGTGTTGCCCCAGGCCGCGGCCGTGGACAGGAGCAGGGGCCACAGCAGGTAGTTCATGGCATCAGGTCCGGAAGTGGCCAGCCGGCGTCGGGGTCAAAGGGCTTTCTGCACCACCGCGCCGGTGAACAGCCAGGGCAGGCGGGGCCCGTGGCCCTCCAGGGCGCCCCCCTTGTTCTCCACGCTGATGGCCAGGCCCGGCACGCCGGCCAGGGTGGCGTCGGTCGCCGGCAGGCGCAGCGTCTTGCCGGTGCTGTCCAGTGTGCCCAGCGAGACCGGCTTGCCGCCCGCAGGCAGCGCCCAGAGCTGCATCGTGTCTTCGCGGCCTTCCTTGACGCTGTTCAGGCGCTGGATCTGCAGCGCGCCGTCCTGCGGGTCGAGCGTGACGAGCAGGGCCGGGGCTTGCCGGGCGTCCAGCAGCACGGCGATGTACTTGATCTGCGGCAAGGTCTTCAGCCGCGTCTGCAGGTGCTTGACCTGGGCCTTGAACTGCTCGAACATGCTCACGCCGGCGGTGGCGCCGAACGCGATCACCAGCAGGCAGGCGATGGTGGCGGCGCGCCAGCGCCCGGCGTGGCAGGGCGGGGTAGGCGTCGGGGTCGGTTCGGTCATGGGCGGTGTGGGGCTGGGGGCGGGTGGAGGGGCGCGGCCGGGGCGTCTGGCACCCGAGTGTAGTGGCAGGGGCGGCCGCGGCCCCTTGGGCGGCGGGGCAAGATGGATTCAAAATAAATAGCGGACTATGACCCTCCGACGCTGGGAAGAGGCCATTCTGATCACTATTTCTTGCCCGGGGGCGCTTTACTGCCCGAGCAGCCCTTTCTTCAGCCGCCCGTCCACCGGATGTTCGCCGACGAAGATGCTGAGCACGGCGTTGTAGAAGTCGGCGCCCGGGATGGGCGGGCCCTTGGGGGCGCCGTTCACGGCCAGCACCGTGCCCTGGCCCGGGAGGTAGTCCAGGTTGATGACGTCTCCCTTCACCGTGTTGCCGATGGCCTGGATGCGCTGCTCCAGCTGGGTGATGCGGTCGTTCAGGCGCGCCTGTTCGGCCTCGCTGGCGTTGCGGCGGATGCCGTGGACCAGCGCCTGGTTGAAGTCGTCCGGCCCGGCCCCGCGCAGCATGCGCAGTTGCAGCCGCTTGGGCCCGGGCAGGGCCGACATCTCCTGCAGTGATGCGGCCTTGTCGCTGAGGTACAGGCCGGCCACATAGCCCTTGATGATCAACACGGCCCGCAGGCCCAGGCCATTGAGCTTGAGGTCGTGGCTGGCCAGCCGGACGCTGTGGTCGAAGGTCTGGCCTTCCAGCGTGGCGGCGTGGCTCCAGGGGCTGGACAGGAGGGCCAGCAGGCAGAGGGGCGCAAGAATACGGTGGGTTTTCATGGGTAGAAGGGTAAAGGAATCCGGTGTCAGTTTGCGGGCTGCCCCGCGGAACGGCAAAGTGCCGTAGGCTCGGGCACCATGCGACGCCTCACACAAGCCCCCAACCTGGCCCTGGCCACGCTGTGGGCCGATGCGCTGACGGCCGAAGGCATTTCTTCGTTTGTGCAGCGCCAGTATCTGGTCGGCGTGGCCGGGGAGCTTCCACCCGACCAGTGCCTGCCCGAGGTCTGGATCCGGCAGGCCACCCAGGCACCGCAGGCGCTGGAATTGTTGTACCACCTGCAGCATGTGCCGCAGCAGCGCTGGGCGTGTGTCTGCGGCGAGCTGGTGGAGGGCGGTTTCGGGCAATGCTGGAACTGCGGGCGACTGATGCCGCGCTGAACGCACTGCGTCTTGCTCCGCGTGCGACAGCCTGGCCCGGTTCGGGCACGCACAATACGGGCCATGGCCCTTGAAATCAATTCTGTCGAAATACACACCCCGCCCCGGGCGTCTGCCACCGTGATCGTGCTGCGCGATGGTCCCGCCGGGCTGGAGGTGCTGATGGTGCGCCGGCACGGCAACTCGAACGTGCTGGGCGGTGCGCATGTGTTTCCGGGCGGCAAGCTCGACCCGCAGGACAGCCAGGTGGATGCCGCCCTGCTCGACCAGCCGCTGCAGCACCTGCACGCCGCCCTGAACGAGCCCGCGCTGGACGCCGCCCTGGCGGCCGGCCTGCATGTCGCGGCCTTGCGCGAGACCTTTGAGGAGTGCGGCCTGCTGCTGGGCGGCGGCGTTCAGCCGGCGGTGCTGCAGCAGGCGCGGGCGCAGGTCCGTGCCGGCCAGGGCTTTGTGGCCATGTTGCAGCAACTGGGGTTGTCACTGGAGACGTCCCGCCTGGCGCCATGGTCGCGGTGGATCACGCCGCGCGTGCCCTCCATCACCAACAAGCGCTTCGATACCCGGTTTTTTGTGGCGGAGGCCCCCCCCGGACAAGACGCGCGGCACGACAACCATGAAGCCACCGAGACCGTCTGGCTCCATCCCCGCACCGGCCTGCAGCAGTACTGGGACGGGCAGATTGATCTGGCGCCGCCGCAGATCATGAGCCTGAGCCAGATGGCCGGTTTTGACACCGTGGCCGCCTTGATGGCCTCGGCCCGCAGCCGGGCGCCGGTGCTGATCGAACCCGAGCCGTTCGACCAGGACGGCCAACGCGTAATCTGCTACCCCGGCGACCCGCGCCACAGCAAGGACGTGCCCGTCTGGCCGGGGCCGACGCGCCTGACGTTCCGCAACCGCCGCTTCGAGCCCGAAGGCGGGCTGGCGGCCTTGATGCCGCGGGACTGATCCACGGCGGTGTCGTGCGCCGGTCGGCCGGGCAGGGGCTGGATAATGCGTCTTTTGTCCGCCAATTGCCCGCGCAAAGAGGCCTCCCATGCAACTTCATCGCCTGTTTTCCCCAGCCCTGCTGCTCCTGGCGCTGGCCTTGGGGGCCTGCTCCCCGCAGGACGCGACCCAGGTCGCCCCAGCCGCACAGGCCCAGCGCGACATCTCGCTGGAGGCCGTGGCCGCCGGAACCAAAGGGTTTGCTGTCGGCGCCCTGATGAGCACCCATACGGCGTATGTGTTTTTTGATCCCCAATGTCCCCATTGCGGGCACCTGTGGGAGGCCTCGCAGCCGCTGCAGCGCAAGGTCAAGTTCGTGTGGATTCCCGTGGGCCTGATCAACGCCACCAGCACCACGCAGGGAGCCGCCCTCCTGGCCGCTGCCGACCCGGGGGCGGCGATGACCGCGCACGAAGCATCGCTGCTGGCTGGCAAAGGTGGCATGGCAGCGTCCAGCGGCATCACCGCCGAGGTGGAGCAGGCCCTGCGGAGCAACACCCAGTTGCTGACCAGCCTGGGCGCGGAAGGCGTGCCCTTCATGGTGGCGCGCAACGCCAGGACCGGCCAGACGGTCCGTCGCGAAGGTGCGATGGCCACGGCCGCACTGGCTGAATTCCTGGGCGTGGACGCGCCTTAAACTGCAGCTTTTCCGGCGCAGCCGGCTGGACAAATTTTTCGGAGAACACCCCATGTCAGTGACCAACGCCACCCTGTCTGCCATCCAACAAGCGGGCCAGTCGATTGATTCCGCCAGAAAGGCCCTGGCCCAGGCCGTGGCCGAGCAGGCCCAGCGGGTCATGACCGCCGTGGCCGAGCAGCCCTTCAGTGTGGACAACGACAAGCTGTTTGCGCATTGGAAAACCACGGCCCGGCTGGCCCAGGAAGTCCAGTCGATCGAGGCACAGTTCAAGACCATCTACGAAACGGCGCTGGGTCTTGCGGTGCCGGAGACGCCGGTGCTGACGGCCCTGCCGCCAGCCGCCGCCACTAGGGCGGCGCGGCGCGCGGCCTATGACGTGGACACGTCGGTCGCGGAAGACGTCGAGGTGAAGCCACAGCCCCAGAAAAAGAAGCCCAAGGTCGCCAAGGCGGCACGGCTTGCCAGGGCTGCGGCTTCAGACCTTCCCGAGCCGGCCGCCGTGGCCCGCCCGGCGGGCAGTGGACTCAGTGCCAACGATACAAAGGTGCTGGATTTCCTGAAGACCGGGTTGAATCGCAAAAGCTGGCGGCGTGTGACCCAGAACGCCATGGCCGCCGGCGCCGGTATTCCACAGGGGTCCGTGGGTCTGGCTCTGCGGCGCCTGATTGCCGGCGGTCACTTGCGCGAAGACGCACAGGGCAGCTACAAGCTGGGCTGATCCTGCTTCGCCAGTGGGAATGATGCGGACCTGCGGGCCGCTTGAACTCGGGTCCAATCGTCGCATGAAGAAAATACAAGATACCGAGGCGCGCCTCACTGATCTGGAAATCAAGGCCAGCTTCACCGAAGACCTGGTGGACCAGTTGAACCAGATCATCGTCCGCCAACAGCAACAGATCGACTTGCTGACCCGCGAAATCGGACACCTGCGCCAGTCGATTCCAGACGGCAGCCCCGGCGTGTTCCGCAGCCTGCGCGACGAGTTGCCGCCGCATTACTGATTACTGAGGAGAACGAGCACGCCCCGACGGCTGGAGGCGGGCACCGTCGCAGGATGCATCATTGCGCGCGTGTTCACCGCACAGGTGGTAGAAGGTAACATTTGAATCAAGATGTTTCCATTCGTCCGCCCTGTTTTCCGATGAACCCAATTGACTTCCCGACGCTCGCCAGCCTGGTGGAGGGTCAAGCCAGGACGCAGCCCGCCGCGCCAGCGATTCTTTCCGTACGCTCTGCTGCCATCGATTACGCCGGGCTCTGGCAACAGGTGCAGGCGTTTGCAGGGGCGTTGCGATCCGCTGGCTTGAGTCCCGCTTCGCGTGTGGCCGTGGTACTGCCCAACGGCCCGGAGATGGCGGTCGCTTTCCTGGGCGTTGCCAGTTGTGCGACCTGTGCGCCCTTGAATCCTGCTTTTACCGAGGCAGAGTTCCGGTTTTACCTGGAGGATGTCGGCGCCCGTGCCGTGGTGCTGCTCCGGGATGATCATGGGCCGGCGCGCGCTGTCGCCACTGAAATGGGGCTGACGCTCCTGGAGATTCAACGCATGGGTGACCAGGCCGGCACCCTGCTGTTGAGCCCGCCACAGCAGGCGTTCAGTGAGAAGGTTGTATTTTCTGCGCCGCAGGACACGGCGTTGATCCTGCATACCTCGGGGACGACCGCACGTCCCAAGATGGTTCCCCTGACGCAGGCGCAGCTATGGGCTTCTGCCAGCAGCATTGCCGGCCATCTTGCGTTGACGGCTGCGGACCGGTGCCTCAATGTGATGCCCCTGTTTCATATCCATGGCCTGGTCGGGGCTTTGCTGTCCACGCTGCGTGCGGGTGGCAGTGTGGTCTGTACGCCGGGATTTGAAGAGCGGACGATTTTCGACTGGATTGCGCAACACCATCCCACCTGGACCACGGCCGTGCCCACCATGCACCAGGCCTGGGCCGCACACGGTGACCTTTACCGCAGCAAGGCGCCAGGGCACCGCTTCCGCTTCGTTCGATCCTCCTCGGCCGCCTTGCCGCCGCACACGCTGCGGGCATTGCAGGCCCTGACGGGCGCGCCGGTGGTGGAGGCGTATGGCATGACCGAGGCGTCCCATCAGATGGCGAGCAATCCGTTGCTGCCGGGGCTGTGCAAGCCCGGTTCGGTGGGTTTGCCTGCGGGCGCCGAAATCGCCCTGATGGACGAGGCGGGGCAGTTGCTGGGACAGGGGGCAACGGGCGAGATTGTGATTCGGGGGCCGGGCGTGACCAGTGGCTACGAGAACAATCCCGAGGCCAACACCAAGGCCTTCCATGACGGATGGTTCCGGACCGGTGACCAGGGACGGTTTGATGCGGACGGCTATCTTTTCATCACCGGGCGATTGAAGGAAATTGTCAACCGGGGAGGCGAAAAAATTTCCCCGCGCGAAGTGGATGAGGCGCTGCTTGAGCATCCGGCTGTGCTTCAGGCCACCGCCTATGCCGTGCCCCATTCCAGCCTCGGGGAGGATCTGGCTGCGGTGGTGGTGTTGCGTGCCGGGGCTGTGGCCGATGAGGCAGCGCTGCGCGATTTTCTGTTTGAGCACATGGCCGCGTACAAGGTACCTTCCTCGATTCTCATGGTGGACGCCATTCCCAAGGGCCCCACGGGCAAAGTCCAGCGTCACCAGTTGCATGCCCTGCTGGCGCCGCTGGCGTTGAAGCAAGCGGTGCCTGTGCACGGCCCGACCGAGCAGTCAATCGCACTGATGTTCGGGGAGGTGCTGGGCATTGCGCCGCCGTGCGCCGTCGACAACTTCTTTGCACTCGGTGGAGATTCGCTGAAGGGAATGTCCCTGGCCGGCCGCATCAACAGCCGGTTTGGAGTGGGCTTGCCGGTGACCGCTGTGTTCCGGTGTCCGACGGTTCGGGCCCTGGCGGCTGAGGTCGATCGGGCGCTTCAGGGGGGCTCGGGACCTGAGATGGCCCGTCCTCAGGCTGCTTCGATCCAGCCGATCGCGGGCCATGGTGAGCCGGTGCTGACAGCCGCCGAACGCCATCAGATGCTGGTGCAGTGGAACGACACGGCAGCCGGGTACCCGCGCGACAAATGCATCCACCAGCTGTTTGAGGAGCAGGTGGAGCGCACACCGGATGCGGTGGCACTGGTGCATGAAGAGCAGCAACTGCGCTACGCAGAACTGAACGCACGGGCCAACCAACTGGCGCACCACCTGAAGGGGCTGGGGGTGGGCCCGGAGGTGCTGGTGGGGATCTGCGTGGAGCGCTCCATCGAGATGGTGGTGGGCTTGCTGGGGATCTTGAAGGCGGGCGGGGCGTACGTGCCGCTGGACCCCGGGTATCCGGCAGAGCGGCTGGCCTTCATGCTGCAGGATGCACTGGCGCCGGTGTTGCTGACGCAGGAGCGGCTGCTGGGGCAGTTGCCGCACACGGGCGGGCACATTGTGTGCCTGGATCGGGACTGGGCGGAGATGGCTGCGCAGGGTCAGGACAACCCGCGCATGGACTCCAGCCAGACGGCGCAGTCGCTGGCCTATGTGATTTACACCTCGGGCTCCACCGGCAAGCCCAAGGGGGTGATGGTTGAGCATCGTTCGTTGCTGAATTTTGTCGGGTGGTTGCAAAGAGATTTTCCGATTTCCCCTGCGGATCGTTTGCTTCAGCTGACCCCGACGAGTTTCGATATTTCGATACTTGAAATTTTCTGGTCTTTAGGTACAGGCGCCCAGCTGGCCATTGCTCCGCCTGGAGCCCAGCGCATCGTGGCTGAGATCGTTGAGATCCTGCACCGATGTCAAGTGACTGTCCTGCAGGTCGTGCCCAGCATGCTCGCTGCACTGGTTCAGGAGAACGGGTTCACAAATCTTTCTGCCCTGCGTCAAGTCTTTACGGGCGGCGAAGCACTCGGGATTGAACTCGCGCGGCGATTTCACCTTCAGTCCGATGCTGAACTGATCAATGGCTATGGGCCGACGGAAACGACCGTTTATTCGACCTTTTGGCGTTGTGACCGTTCCGAAAGCGGCAGAACATTAGTCCCGATCGGACGCCCCCTTGCCAATACGCAAGTCTATATTCTTGATAGGCAGGGTGATCTGCTCCCCATCGGTCTGGCCGGCGAGTTACATATTGCTGGCGACGGCCTCGCCCGTGGCTACCTGAACCGCCCGGAGCTGACGGCCGAGAAATTTGTACCGAATCCGTTCTCCACTGAGTCTGGTGCGCGGATGTACCGCACGGGCGACCTGGCGCGGTACCTGCCCGACGGCAACATCGAATTTCTGGGTCGCATCGACCATCAGGTGAAGATCCGGGGCTTCCGGATCGAGCCGGGGGAGATCGAGACAGT
>ERZ1034361.1909-NODE-1909-length-10343-cov-5.165108_pt1 | contig 10343 bp, 10 predicted proteins | sample MGYA00520617_ERZ1034361 | MGnify/ENA primary metagenome ERZ1034361 (study PRJEB33736, sample SAMEA104284507) | Azolla filiculoides | biome: Urban; feature: Water surface; material: Ditch water | place: Netherlands | collected 2015-10-28 | depth 0-0.1 m ... | reverse complement strand
CAATGCTTAATGCTTCGTCGTATTTTTCTTCCTTGATTAATCGAAGAAATTTTCTGGAACCGGTTACGTTCGTACGTTCCCCAATGTTTACAAATACGCTTTCCGGCGTAATGATTAAGGGTTCTAATCCCGATAAAACCAAATTTCTTCTTTTTTCTGCTTCTGCCATTTTTTTATTTTTTTTTATTTACAACAACGGAATAAATTCCGTTGCTACAAAATGTATCGTTCCTACGGAACTCTTATGTTGCTAGCGCGAGCGTCCCGCTCGTGCCTATTTTATTTTTCAAAATCTTTTACCTGCCTTTGTTTGTGGGCACGAGCGGGACGCTCGCGCTAGCGGGGATTAGTCCTATTTTTTTATTTCCCATTCATTTTTTGCAATGCCACATCAGCTGAAGATTCATCAAAATCACCATATATTGGCCATTTTACTTCTAAATCATAAAATGGTTCAAAGGGTAATGGTCCATCATAAACTAAATCAGGATCAATATTACCTATAATTTTAAAATTCATTTTATTTTTACGATTGTAAACTCCTATGGTTACTTCTTGTGTTGAGAATTCTGACATATTTTTGAGCTTATAATTTACTTTTTTATCAAAAGGTTTTAAATATCTCAAATCAATATCTCAAATCAATATCTTCAAACTTAATTTCTTTTTCAGATAATAATGGTGTTATGGCAATATGACATTTAGCAAAATAGTCTGAAGTTTTTTCTCTTTCTGATAAAACAACTGCGACTCCAAAATAACCATTTGAAAGATTAGTTAAAATTACATTTCCTCTGTTAAATATTTTTTGTTTACTCATTCTTTTTACCAATACTGCTAACTCATAAAAGCACACAATTATTAAAAAAATCAATCGCAATAAATCGCGTCTCTACGATTACATTGTTGCCTCCGAAACCCTAGGTTTATAATCCTTGGCAATATCGGCAATCAACTTGATATGATTTGGGGTTGTTCCGCAACAACCCCCTATGATGTTTATTAAATTATCGTCTAAATAAGAGCGAATTTGAGCTTGCATTTGCTCTGGAGTTTCGTCGTATTCTCCAAAAGCGTTTGGCAATCCTGCATTAGGATGTGCAGACACATTGAACGAAGTATTTTGCGACAAAGTTTGCAAATATGGTTTCAATAAATCCGCTCCTAATGCGCAATTGAAACCTACGCTCAACAACGGAATATGTGACACAGAAATTAAGAACGCCTCAACCGTTTGTCCCGAAAGCGTTCTTCCAGACGCATCGGTAATCGTTCCTGAAACCATAATTGGAATATCGATGTTGCGTTCTTCTTTGACTTGCTCGATAGCGAAAAGTGCTGCTTTGGCATTCAAGGTATCAAAAATAGTTTCCACCAATAGCAAATCGCAACCACCATCCATCAAGGCTTCCACTTGTTGTTTGTAGGCAATGCGTAAATCATCAAAAGTTACGGCTCTGTAACCTGGATCGTTCACGTCCGGCGACATACTGGCTGTTCTGTTTGTTGGTCCAATCGAACCGGCAACAAAACGAGGCTTGGCTGGATTTTTGGCCGTGAATTCATCGGCTACTTCACGAGCTAGTTTTGCCGATTCATAGTTCAATTCATATACAAAATCTTCCAAATGGTAATCCGCCATTCCGATAGTCGTTCCTGAGAAAGTATTGGTTTCTACAATATCGGCTCCGGCTTCGAAATACAAAGCGTGAACTTCTTTGATCGCTTTGGGTTGTGTCAAAGACAATAAATCGTTATTCCCTTTTAGCGAATGTGGAAAATCCTTGAATTGTTCTCCTCGAAAATCTTCTTCGGAAAAATTATAGCGTTGCAACATCGTTCCCATTGCTCCATCGAGTACGAGAATTCGTTTTTTGATTTCTTCTTGAATGTTTGGCATAATTTATTTTTATTTTTTCACCGCAAAGACGCAAGGCGCGAGGCTGATTAGAATTTGCAAAAACTAACTATTTTTCTTTTAGCCCTGATAGAAGCGTTATCCTTTGTGGCTGGTGTTCAGCCGCAAAGATTTAGCGAATAGCAGGAATAAGCTCCTTAAAAAACTAAAAAAAACGATTGTTTTCTGGCGTTGCAAAGTAAAGACATAGCGCGATTAATCGCAAACATAAGAAGTGTTTATTGTTTGCCTTTTAAAGCTTGGGTGATTTCGTTCATTTTCTGAACTTTATCTTCAAAATTTCCTTTTAAAGTTTTGCGGTATTCGTTTAGGTTTTCGACCATTTTGTTGATGTCTTCTGGAATCACTTCCTCGAAAAATTCACGCAACCTTTTGGCTGTTGTTGGTGATTTCCCATTGGTAGAAATAGCAATTTTTACATTTCCTTTGGTTACAATTCCACCTAAATAATAATCGCACAAAGGCGGTGTATCGGCGATGTTGCAAATTAGGAATCTTTTTCGAGACAAATCAAACACTCGTTTATTAACCTCCAAATCATCGGTACAAGCGATGACCATGTGTCTTTTTTTGAGCATTTTTTTCTTAAACTTGGATTGGGTTAGTTTAACCGAAGGATGTTTTTCGACCAATGCTTCTAATTCGGGTAAAAACTTTGTTGCCACTACCTCAACATTGGCATTTGGACTGGATTTGAGCATAAAAGACAATTTCTCTAAACCCACATTTCCACCACCAACAATAAGTATATTAAGTTGATGTAATTTTAAAAAAATGGGGTATAATTCGTTTCTTTCCATTATTCTCTTGCGCAAACTTTATTGGAAATAAATTCCTTGTAAAATCCTTTTAATTTATTGCGCTCTTTTACCACTTCGCCAATAACGATGATGGCTGGCGAGCTCAAATTATTTTCTTGAACTACTTTCGAAATAGTATCAATGGTTCCAAAACCTACTTTTTCGTTGGACATTGTTCCGTTTTGAATAATAGCCACTGGAGTTTCTCCTTTGGATTCGTTTTGAAATAAACTAACAATTTGTTCCAATTTACTCATTCCCATCAAAATTACAACAGTTGCAGTAGATTTTGCTGCTAAAGCTACATCTTTTGACAATTGATGATCTGAAGTTGTGCCTGTAATGACCCAAAAGCTTTCGGAAACGCCTCTTTTGGTCAAAGAAATTCCCTGATTAGCAGGAACCGCAATGGATGATGAAATTCCAGGAATTACCTCTGTTGGAATTCCAAAGCTTTGAATGTATTCTATTTCTTCGCTTCCACGACCAAAGATGAATGGATCTCCGCCTTTTAGTCGGACCACATTACCATAAGTCAGCGCATTATCCACAATTAATTGATTGATTTTGTCTTGCGAATATTCGTGACAACCTCTTATTTTTCCAACAAATATTTTTATAGCTTTTTGGGGTGCTAATGCCAATATTTCTTCGTTTGCCAAAGCATCATACAAAACCACATTGGCCTTAGCCAACGCTTTTGCACCTTTGATAGTGAGCAAATCGGGATCGCCCGGACCTGCTCCTACTAAAGTTACTTTGGGTTTAACGATATTATCCATTTGCTAATTCTTTAGCTCTGTAGGCTTCGATAGCTTCAAAAAAATAGGTCGCTTCTTGAATGTATTTTGCTGCAAATTCCTCAGACGGTTCGTTTTGATTGATTTGATAAACCAAGTCTTTGAAAGTAGATTTCAATTCAATTTTATTGGTTTCTATAAAAACAGTATCGAATAAATCAATGATTCCAGCGTGGTGATTTGTTTTTTGGTTTTCGGATAATAATAATGCTTTTGCGCCATTTACAAATCCAGCATAAGCTAAATAAATAGCATCTGACCATTTCTTGTCATTCAAAGCTTCACTTGCAAAAATTATTTTTTCTTTAGCTTCAAAAATCAAAGTAGCTACTAAATCAATTACTACACCAGCACATTCGCCCACACCAATAGCTTTTACATAATTATCGGCATTTCCCCAATCGATAAAATCTTCGTCAGTAAGATTAGAAGTTTCAGCAAGAGGTGTCAATAAGTCGAAGAAATATTTTTCGCCTTGAGCATCATAATAGTCCAAAAAGGATTTTCCGTTGGCATTCGCTTCAAAATCATCCAAAATAGAACGCAAAGCAGCTGGACCACGACGACTAGGAATTTTGATTACTTTATCGGCAAATCTTCCTGATCCATTTCCTAAATTTCCTCCTCCTAACAAAACTTGAAGCCCTGGAGCCACTAATTTTCCTGAATTGATAGACATTCCTTGAAAACCAATATGAGCCATATTGTGTTGTCCACAAGCATTCATACAACCACTAATTTTTATAACAATTTCTTGATTGTTAGCATATTGAGGATATTCGGCAGCCAAAACTCTTTCTAATTCTGTAGCAATTCCTGTACTGCTGGCAATTCCAAGATTACAAGTATCGGTTCCGGGACAAGCGGTAATGTCGGCAGTAGAATTGTATCCTAAAGCTACGAAATCTAATTTCTTTAATTCTTGGTAAAAAAAGACTAAATTATCCTCTTTTATGTTTCGAATAAGAATGTCTTGTCTTAATGAAAAACGCAATTCGTTAGCTCCATAATTTTTTATCAAATCGGCTAGTAATCTGGCTTTGTCTGTATAAAAATCGCCCACAAGAACTTTGATTCCAATGGCTACATATCCTGCTTGTTTTTGCTGAATTACATTCGATTTTTTCCAAGCTTCGAACGCTTCAAGATCGTCAATTTCTACTTTTGGAGCGACTAATAATGGTTCTGGAATTGGACCATCAAAAGCTGTTGTATCAATCTCGAAAGATTTACACGACAAAGCTTTTTTCTCTTCTTCGACCAATTTCAAGAACGCTTCTACTCCTAAATCTTTGATTAAGAATTTCATACGAGCTTTCAAACGTTTAGATCTTTCGCCGTGACGGTCAAAAACTCTGAGAATTCCTTCGGTAGTTGGAATGATTTGGTTAACTGGAACAAATTCTGATAATAATTCGGCGTGATGTGGTTGTGAGCCTAATCCTCCACCCAACATAATTTTAAAACCTCTTTCGCCATTTACAATTCTAGGAATAAACCCTAAATCGTGCAAATAACTCAGTGCAGTATCTTTATCAGAGGAAGAAAATGACATTTTGAATTTACGTCCCATTTCCTGACAAACTGGATTTCTCAACAAAAACTGAAACATAGCGTGTGCATAAGGCGACACATCAAAAGGTTCATCAACATCGATTCCAGCAGTTTCACTGGCAGTAATATTTCTAACAGTGTTTCCGCAAGCTTCACGAAGTGTAATATCGTCTTTTTCTAATTCAGCCCAAAGTTCAGGTGTTCTGTCTAAACTCACAAAGTGAATTTGGATATCTTGACGAGTTGTAATGTGCAAACGCCCTCTTGAATATTCATCAGAAACTTTTGAAATTCGATGCAATTGCTCGCTCGTTACTTTCCCGAAAGGTAATTTGATACGAATCATTTGAACGCCTTCCTGACGTTGACCGTAAACACCACGCGCTAAACGAAGGCTACGAAAACGCTCATCATCAATTTTTCCATCACGGAATAAAGCAATTTTTCTTTCTAAATCGATGATATCTTTTTGAACTATTGGGTTTTCTATTTCTGTTCTAAAACTTTCCATATCTTTTTTTAGTTGTTGGTTGTCAGTTGATGGTTGTTAGTTGCTTTACTAAAAATCATCAATAATCAACTATTTAATAAATCCTACTCCTGCTGTTGTATTAGTTGTTGCATCAATCAAAATAAAGGCTCCATTTGATTTGTTGTCGGTATAAGCATCAAAATAAATGGCTTTGCTCAACTTGATGGTCACTTCTCCAATTTCGTTAATACTCAATTGACTTGCTGGTGTAACCCCTGAATAATCGGTAGCGATTACGTTTTTCACGCTATCAATTTTGGCCAAAACCCTGTTGGTGTTGTGTTGTACAAAATATTTGGCTCCAGCTACTAATTTTTTGCTGTCCATCCAACAAACAGTTGTTGTAATGTCTTTTTCTACTTTAGGTAATTCGTTTGATTTTACAATCATATCACCACGAGTTACATTAATATCATTTTCCAATTCGATTGTAATTGATGAACCCACGCTTGCCTCGTCAAATTGTTGATCAAAAAAGTGAATTTTGGTTACTTTCGATTCTGTCAAAGAAGGAAGAACTGTTACAGCATCTCCAACTTTAATAGTATTACCGTATAATTTTCCAGCATATCCTCTAAAATCGTGGTATTCTTCTGTTTTTGGGCGAATAACCGTTTGCACAGGAAAACGAGCTTGACCATTATCATACACATCTTTCGATTCTAAATTTTCTAAATGCTGCAGAATGGTTTGTCCTGTGTACCAAGGCATTTTTCCTAATGTTTCCACTACATTATCTCCTGTCAAAGCACTCAACGGAATGTAACTCACGTTTTGTTCTTTGTAAGCACTTTTGGCATTCAATGCTTGAAAATCGGCTTTAATTTTATTAAAAACTTCTTCCGAATAATCAACCAAATCCATTTTGTTTATAGCAACAATCACATCTTTTACTCTCAATAAATTATTGATAAAAAAGTGACGGTAGGTTTGCTCAATCACTCCTTTACGAGCATCGATCAAAATGATAGACACTTGCGAAGTCGAAGCTCCTGTAACCATATTTCTTGTATATTCTACGTGACCTGGAGTATCGGCAATGATGTAACTTTTTTTGGCAGTCGAAAAATAAATGTGTGCTACATCAATCGTGATTCCTTGTTCTCTTTCAGCTACCAAACCATCGGTAGCCAAAGAAAAATCAAGGTAATCGTATCCTTTTTGCTTACTACTTTTTTCTATTGCTTCTAATTTATCTGTAGTCAAGGATTGCGTATCATACAATAATCTTCCGATTAAAGTACTTTTTCCGTCATCTACACTTCCTGCTGTTGCTATTTTTAAAACTTCCATTCTTTTTTTTGGTTGTTGGTTGTTGGTTGATGGTTGTTGGTAGTCTTAACTATCAACCATCAAACAACAACTATTAATTATTAAATTTTAAAGATGATTATTGAAGATACCTAAACTATCAACCAAAAACCATCAACCATCAACTATTAAAAATATCCTTGTTGTTTTCTTTTCTCCATTGCTGCTTCCGAACGTTTGTCGTCAATTCTAGCACCTCTTTCAGAAATAGTCGATTGTCTAATTTCGCCCACCACTTCTGAAATTGTTCCTGCATAAGAATCAACTGCAGCCGTACAACTCATATCTCCAACGGTTCTAAAACGAACTACTCTTTCTTCTGTTGGTTCATCTTCTTCTTGAAAAACAAAAGGGGAATGTGACCAAATCATGCCGTCTCTCAAGAACACTTTACGCTTGTGCGAAAAATAAATCGATGGTATTTCGATTTGCTCTTGCTCGATATAACTCCAAACATCTAATTCTGTCCAGTTCGAAATGGGGAAAACACGAACGTTTTGACCATTTTCAATTTTTCCGTTCAATAAATCAAATAACTCAGGTCGTTGGTTTTTCTCATCCCATTGACCGAAATCATCACGAACCGAGAAAATACGCTCTTTAGCTCTTGCTTTTTCTTCATCACGACGGGCACCACCAATACAAGCATCAAATTTAAATTCTTCGATAGCATCCAAAAGTGTAGTGGTTTGCAAGCTGTTTCTACTAGAATATTTCCCAGATTCTTCCACAACTTTACCTTCGTCAATAGCATCTTGAACATTACGAACAATTAATTCCAACCCTAATTCTTTTACCAAACGGTCTCTGAATTCAATAGTTTCTGGAAAATTGTGCCCAGTATCTACGTGCAACAATGGAAAAGGAATTTTGGCAGGAAAGAATGCTTTTTGCGCCAAACGCACTAATGTAATTGAATCTTTTCCGCCAGAGAAAAGCAATACAGGTTTGTCAAATTGAGAAATTACTTCTCTAAATATGTAAATCGCTTCGCTTTCTAAAGCATTTGTTTTTAATACTGAACTCATTCTTTTTTGTTTAAGAGTTTAAAAGTTTAAAAGTTTAAGGTTGTTGTAACCTCTACTAAAATCTCATAAACCATTATTATTATTTTCTATTCTCTTGATTCTATTTTCTAAAATCTGCCTTTTTACTTTTGGTGTAAACCACATTCTTTGTGACTCGATTCCCAAGACCATCTTCCTGCTCTAATGTCTTCTCCCTCTGCAATTGCTCGGGTACAAGGCGCACAACCAATACTCACAAAACCTTGTTTGTGCAAAGCGTTTTGTGGCACATTATTATCGTCAATGTATTTTTGAACTTCCGCTAAAGTCCATTTCAGCAATGGATTGAATTTGATAATATCGAAATGCGCATCGTACTCAAAAAGAGCCAAATCATTTCTATTCTCTGATTGTTCGGCTCTCAATCCTGTAATCCAAATAGAATTTCCTTTCAAAGCTTTGGTCAATGGTGCCACTTTTCGAATAAAACAACATTCTTTTCTATTCTCTACCGATTCATAAAAACTGTTTGGCCCTTTTTCCTGAAGTAATTTTTCTACCGCAGCAGCTTCTGGAAAACAAACCTTAATTTCTTTTTTATATTTTTTCAAAGTTCTATGAAAAACATCATAAGTCTCTTGAAACAAACGCCCAGTATCCAAAGTAAAAATAGTAATTGGCAAATCGTTTTTAGCTATTAAAGCCGTAACCACTTGGTCTTCCTGCCCAAAAGAAGTAGAAAAAACCACTTTATCTTTGTATTCGTTAGCCAAAAACGCCAAAGTTTCCTCAATGGAAAATTCTTTGGTTTTTTCTAATAAAGTATTAACTATTGATACACTCATCGATATAAAAATTATATTATTAAATCTATTACCCTATCGGTTTTGTAGATTAGTGCGCAAAAATACGACTTTATTCTAAATAACAAAATAATATTAAAAAAAAATAAGAGTTAAAATGCAATGTCTGCCAGGGTGTTATTTTCTAAAATCATCAAAGTATTGTCCCGTACTTCCATCATTAGTTTGCGAACAGCACAAATAGATTCGTCAGTACAATCATCGCATTTTTCATAAAAATTGTGGCTAGCGCAAGGCAACAATGCAATGGGACCTTCAAGAATTCGATAGACTTTTGCCATATTGATATCTTTGGGCTCTTTGATGAGATAGTAACCACCACCTTTGCCTTTTTTGGCACCCAAAAAACCAGAATGTCGCAAGAGCAACAAAATACTTTCTAAAAATTTGAGCGAAATATGCTCCGCTTTTGCAATTTCGGCAATTTGAACTGGTGTATTGTCTTTCTGGCGAGCCAAAAAGGTCAAAGCTTTGATTCCGTATTTTGTTTTTTTTGAGAGCATTTTTTATGTTAGATTTACGATATTAGATATACGATGTTTTTTATGAAATCCAAGTTCCTTCAATTTTGTCGATTACCCATTTGTTATTTATTTTTTTGATAAAAATATTAAACCCTCGTCCGCATTTTCCACAAAAACTAAAACTTCCTTCTAAAATTCCGAATTGTTTTTGCTTGTCAAATTGAATTCTAGAAAGTTGCAAAATTCCTGAAAACACAAAATCATATTTTAACTCGTATAAAAGATTTCGATTTTCAGATTCTAGTTTAGGGAATTCAGAAATATTTTTAATTTTAAATTTATTATTCAATTTAATCTTCTCAAAATCAAATCTAAATTTCTCCAATCCTTTTTCTGATGTTTGAAAAACTTGAATTTTAGAATTGTATTCTTTTAATAATTGATTCAATTCGGCTTCATTCTTTTTGAGAAAAGGATCGAAGGCAATAATAACACTAGAGGTATCTTTATCAACTTCCTCTCTTTTCTTTTGCCATTTTCTGTATTCAATTTTTTGCTCATTTGTTGCTTTTGTAGAATCAACACTAACGTGACCTGTCTTATCCTCAACGAAATCACCTAATAATGGAGGAGGCAACATTTTTCTACTATCAACACAAATAGAATCAACCAAACTTGGAAAAATTTCGGTCATAACACTTTTCTCAAATTCTAGTTCAGTTTGTTTCTTTTCGCAATTTGAAATTAAAATGAGTAAAATTAAAAGAGATGTTATTTTTTGAAAATTCTTCATAAATATGTAAGATAAAAACCAAATTTACAAAATTCTATAATCAAAAACCTATTTATATTTTATGAATACTGATTCTTTTTAACTTTAAATAAACACAAAACCCACGATTAAAACCGTGGGCTATTTTGTTTGAATCAATAATTAATTTTTTTTAAGCTAAAGCCTGCTCCAAATCGGCAATTACGTCTGCTACGGTTTCCAATCCTACGGAAACACGTACCAAACCATCGGTAATACTAACTGCCAAACGCTCATCAACAGATAATTTACTGTGTGTTGTTGATGCTGGATGTGTTACAAT
>ERZ1034361.1908-NODE-1908-length-10349-cov-2.537773_pt1 | contig 10349 bp, 12 predicted proteins | sample MGYA00520617_ERZ1034361 | MGnify/ENA primary metagenome ERZ1034361 (study PRJEB33736, sample SAMEA104284507) | Azolla filiculoides | biome: Urban; feature: Water surface; material: Ditch water | place: Netherlands | collected 2015-10-28 | depth 0-0.1 m ... | reverse complement strand
GCCTGACGCATCAGACCCATAAACTCGGACGGTGATGCGCTGACTTTGTCGTTCATCGGATACTTCCTGCCAGTTCAAAGATCGGGAAATACATCACGACCACAATGAAGCCGATGACCAAGCCGATGAATGCCATCAGCAGCGGCTCAAACAACTTCACGAACCAGTCAATCCACTGACTGATTTCGCTGTCATAAAACAGCGCGATGCGCTCCATCATTTCGCCCATTTGTCCGGTGCGTTCCCCTACGCGCAGCATACGCGCGGAAACGGCGGTGGTGAGCCCTGTCTTCTCCATGGCTTGCGAAAATGGGGTGCCTTCCCGGATCAATTGGGTAGCTATCCCCAACTGCTTGCTTAAAGCGCCGGGCAGCAAATCGGATACCAGTTCCAGCGAGGCCACCGCCGGCATGCCGCCGCGCAGCAACATGCCTAAAGAGCGGTAAAAGCGCGCCAGTTGGTAGATGCGAATGCGTTCGCCCAGGGCCGGAATTTTTTGCAGCGTCTGCACGATGCGGGTGGGGGTCTCGGGCCTGGCGATCCAGAAGCCCAGAGCCACGATCGACACGCCAATCGCGATCAACAACATCAGCCCATAGTCCTGGGCAAAGTGGCCCCACTGGATCAGCAGCTTGGACATCCAGGGCACCTCGCCCCCCAGGTCTTCAAAAATCTTGGCGAACTTGGGGACCACATAGCCCAGCAAAAAAGCAATCACCAAGGTGCCGGCCACCATCAGCAGCACCGGGTAGATGCTGGCGCTGACGATCTTCTTCTTGACGGTGTCGAGCTGGCTCTGGTAGGCCACGTATTTTTCCAGCGCTTCGGGCAGGCCGCCGGTGCGCTCGCTGGCGCGTACCGTGGCCACGAACAGGGGCGGAAAGGTATCGGGGAACTGTGCCAGGGCGTTCGACAGGGAGTTGCCGCGAAACAGGTCGGCCACCAGTTTGGACAGAATGTCTTTGCGCTCGGCGCGGCTTTCTTTTTCGTTCAGCGTCTCAATCGACTCCACCAGCGCCAGGCCGGCGTTGAGCAGGGTCAGGAGTTCCTGGCTGAACTGCCCGACAGGAAAGTCGCTCTTGCGCCTGCGTGTGCCGGGCATGCCCATGGAGGCGCCACCGGTGATGGACAGCACCCGCAGGCCGCGCTCCGAGGCGGTCTGCAGGGCCAGCTCCTTGCTGGGCGCATCAAGCGTGATGGTGCTGACGGCAGCTGCCCGGTCAATCGAACGGATGGTGAACTGCATGGGAAGCGGTGATGCCAGTGGTACAGCTGCGACCTGCGGCTATTCCCAGCTACCAAGGTCAGCGTCTTCACCTGTGCCGCCTGGCACACCGTCTTTACCGAAGGAAAGAATGTCGTACTCGCCATGCGTACCCGGGCGCTTATAGGTGTACTGCGCGCCCCAGGGGTCGGCCGGAATACCCTTCTTCAAATAGGGGCCGTCCCAGCGCGCCTCGTCGGCCGGCTTGGTGATCATGGCTGCCAGGCCCTGTTCGGTGGTGGGGTAGTGGCCGGTGTCCAGCCGGTATTGGTCCAGCGCCTTGCCGAAGGACTCGATCTGCGCGCGCGCCACCTTGACTTCGGATTTGCCCACCTGTTTGAAATACATGGGGGCCACATAGCCCACCAGCAGGCCGATGATGACCATCACCACCAGCAGTTCCAGTAGCGTAAATCCGCGACTTTTGAGGTAGGTGGGCTTCATGGCATCAACCCTTGACCTGGTCGCGGTATTCCTTCAACACTTGCTCTGCACTGGGAAAGCCTTCGAGCTGTACCCAGTTCTTCTTGCCGCCGCCGTTGATGAACATCAGCGGAACGTGGTTCATCTTGTCACCCCGGTAGGCGCCAAAGGCCTTTTGAATCGCAACGCTATTGGCCAGCGTGCCGGTGTAATGCTGCCACTGAGGCTTCGCGCCGAATTTTTGGCTATAAGCCAGCAGACGCTCGGGCGTGTCGTATTCTGGGTCAATGGAGATCGACACCAAGCGCACCTTGGGGAGGTCGGCACCGAGCAGGTCTTGCGTACGCGAGAGAATCTGGCTGGTGACCGGGCACACGGTGGTGCAGGAGGTGTAGATGAAAGCCAGGATGACGGGCTTCTTGCCCTCCAACTCTTTAGCCAGTGTGGTTTTGCTGCCATCCTGCCTGACCACGGACGTGGCGGCCACGGCCACTTCGATCATGCTGCGTTTGACGGTGGCCTTCGTGTCGGGCATGGCGTGGTTGGCATGAGGGTCCATGGCTGACATATCGTGCCCTGCATGGGGATCTACCGCGGGCATCTTGTGTCCTGCATGGGGGTCTTGCGCTTGAGCCAGTGCCGTGTGCGAAAAGCCCAGGCCTATGGTCAACAGCATGGCTGCTGTCACTCGGGCAACCAAGTTCACTTGCTTTGCGATTTTCATAATCTTCCCTACGCCTCAATTAATCTTCGTATTTAGTTCACACGTAATGTTACGCGAAACCATTCCCCGACAAACCCGTTGCTGCGCAAAATTCGCGCACACTAACCAACTCTCGTCGGTGCATATATTTTGCAAACAATTCCGAAATAAACACGCCAAATGTTAGCGACGAATATTAAGAAAATGCCAACTATTCCCTGTTTTTTGCGATATTTATCATATTTGCCGTTCATCGTTTGCACTTGAAGGCGGTTTTCCGAGGACGGCGTGCGCACGGGATGTCAATTTTGTCTACTTATTCATACAAATTTGGTGTTTTGCGGTGTGCTGACGCGACGCTGCCAAGTATCCGGCAAAATGTGCAACCGTAACCACTGTTGCCGAGAGCCGGACGCACGGCGTAACAAAACAAAACCAGCATGGATGATGCGACCATCGTATTTGTTGACCTGGTAGGGAGTACTGCCATCTACCAGTCCCTTGGCAACGCCAAAGGGGCTGAGTTGGTTACGGGTGTAACGGAGTGGATTGGCGCTGCGTGCAAGGCGGCCGGTGGCTATGTGGTGCGTTACCTGGGCGATGGGGTTTTGATGGCGTTCCGTCTGGGCGCCGCAGCCGTTGAATGCGCCATTGAAATCCAGCGCCGACAAAGCGAGCACAACACCAGGCTGCCTGAAAGTCTGCAGCTTCAGCTTAAGGTGGGCATGGCACGCGGCCATGTGGTCCATGCCCAGACCGGCTGGATTGGTGACGCCGTGAATGTGGCCACCAGCCTGTGCGAGCGTTGTGTGCCGGATCAGATTTTGGCGACCGGTGTGGCGGTGGACCAGATCACCCTGAAGAACTTTGCGCGGTTTCGCAACCTGGGCAGCATGTTTATGCCGGGCAAAACCGAGCCCGTCGATGTGTTCCAGATCGAGTGGCGCTCGGAGGCGAATTCAGGCTTTCAGACGGTACGCGCCGAGTTGCAAAGCATGGACTTTGATGACAGCAAGCCCCTGAGTGGTATCCGCCTGATCGGTTCGGGCAGGCAGGTGACTTTTCACCGCGCGGAGTTGCCCATCGTGTTGGGTCGGCATGAAAACGCGCACTTCTCGGTGCTTGATCCGCGCGTGTCGCGTCTGCATGCCAAGATTTACGAACACGATGAACTGTTGGTGCTGGAAGACACCAGCCGGCACGGGACTTCCGTGCGTTTCTCGTCGGGCAATACCGTGCTGACTTTGCGTAACCAGGAGTGCGTGTTGCACGATAGCTGCGAAATTACCCTGGGCAGCGTGTTCAATTCCGCCAGCGTGCCGCAGATTACGCTCAGTTTTGTGAACTGAGCGCCTGGCGCGCTCGCCTTCAGCTTTTGCGCGGAAAGTCCCACCAGGGCAGTACCCGGCGCAGGGACTGCACCACACCACTTTGCCAGGGTGTGTAGCCGGGCAGGGCCGCCAGCCGGGCCTGCCAATCCGGACTTTTCAGCAACTGCATCAAGGCCACGATGGCCGGATCGTCCAGCGCTGATTTCAGGCAAACCAGGTGGTAGCTTTCCTCCAGCAGGGGCACAAAGTCCAGGCCGTGGGCGCGCGCCGCCACTTCGATGCCCAGCCCCACGTCCGCACTGCCCGCAGCAATGGCATGGGCCACGGCGGTGTGCGAGGGCTCGGTGTGCTCGTAGCCGGGAAACTGCTGGGGTGCCAGTCCGTTTTGCGCCAGCAGTTCGTCCAGCACCACCCGCGTGCCGGCGCCCAAAGGGCGGTTGATGAAGCGCGCAGTCTGGGCTTGCACGTCTTGCAGCGTGTGCAGGTTCAGCGGGTTGCCTGCGGCCACCATCAGGCCTTGGGTGCGGGTGGCAAAGCCGATGATTTTGTGCAGGCCGGGCTTGAGCAGCGGCTTGTAGATCTTCTCGGCCACCGAGCCCTGCATCGGGTTTTGCAGGGTGTGAAAGCCCGCCATCACGCAGCGGCCTTCGTTGAGCGCGCGAATCGCATCCACGCTGCCGCTAAAGCGCATGTCCAGGTGCAAGCGCGCGTGCGTGGCCGACCAGTCGTCATGGGCCAGCGCAAACTCGCGCAGCGCGCCCAGCGCGTGGTCGTGGCTGGCATACAGCATGACGACGTGGGCCAGCGGGTCAAAGGCGACCGCAAAGGCACGCTCCAGTTCACTGCGCAAGGCCTCGATTTGCGGTGCCAGGCGGGCCTGGGCCTGGCCTTCGGCCCACATCAGCTTGGAGCCGAATTCGGTGAGGCGGGCCGATTGGCCTTTTTCCCAGATCAGCAGTTCATTGCCCAACTCCTTTTCCCAACGCTTGAGCTCGCCCCAGACGTGGCGGTAGCTCAGACCCAGTGCGCGCGCTCCCGCAGAAATGGAGCCGTGGGCGGACACAGCCTGCAACAAATCAATCAAGGGGTTGCGAACCAGTGCCGGGCTGCTGTGGCGCGAGAGGGTGTAGTGGAACTGGAGCCTATGCACGGGATTTCATATGGTTGGTTAATGGGGCTGCGGCTACGATACCTGAAGTTATGACGAGCTTTACCGATAGCGCCGCAATGGCGCTGAACCTGATTTTTTCCCTGGACTCCAATCTGATGGCCATCGTGGCGCGCTCCCTGTGGGTGAGCGCCTGGGCCTCGGTGATTGCCTGCGCGCTGGGGTTGGTGCTGGGCGCCGCTCTGGGCGTGAGCCGCTTTGCAGGGCGCAACGCCTTGCTGGCGCTGCTGAACACTTTTCTGGCCGTCCCGTCGGTGGTGGTGGGGCTGGTGGTGTACCTGTTGCTGTCGCGCACCGGGCCTTTGGGCTTTCTGGGTTGGCTGTTTTCCTTCAAGGCCATGGTGCTGGCACAGGCCTTTCTGGTTTTGCCGGTGGTGACAGCACTGACCCGGCAGGTTGTGGAGGATGCCGAAGGGCTGCACGGCGAGCAACTGCAGTCCCTGGGTGCACGCTCCTTGCTGCGCAGCGTGCTGCTGGCCTGGGACGAACGCTATGCGCTGCTCACCGTGATGCTGGCCGCCTTTGGCCGCGCGGTCTCGGAAGTGGGGGCGGTGATGATAGTCGGCGGCAATATCGATGGCTTTACCCGGGTGATGACCACCGCCATTGCGCTGGAAACCAGCAAGGGCGATTTGCCGCTGGCCCTGGGGCTGGGCCTGGTGCTGTTGCTGGTGGTCTTGCTGCTCAATATGCTGGTGGCGGCAGTGCGGCATTGGCGCGAGCACGAAGAGGGCGCCTCCGGCGCCATGCCACAACTGGGTGTGAGCGTATGAGCGCCAGCAGCGCGCCCGTAAACCATGTTTTTGTGCTCAAGCAGGCCGCTGTGCGTTTTGGCCTGGGCGCGCGCGCCTTGCATGCGCTCAGCGATGTCAGCCTGCAGATTGCGCGGGGTGAGCGGGTGGCCTTTATCGGTGCCAATGGCTGCGGCAAGAGCACGCTGTTGCGTTTGATGCATGGCTTATTGCCGCCCAGCGGTGGCCACATGCACAGGGACCAAAGCCTGCGCCATGCGATGGTGTTTCAGCGGCCTTACCTGATGCGCACCTCGGTGCAGAACAATGTGGCGCTGGGCTTGTGGCTGCGCGGCCAGGCTTGGGCTGAGTCCAAGCGTCTGGCGGTGGACGCCCTGCATTCAGTCGGTTTGGCTGATCATGCCTTGCGCGCGGCGCGCAAGCTTTCGGGCGGGCAGCAGCAGCGCGTGGCACTGGCACGCGCCTGGGCCATGCAGCCGCGCGTGTTGCTGCTGGACGAGCCCACTTCCAGTCTGGACCCGCACGCCAAGCGCGAGGTGGAAGCCTTGATTCAGCAAATTGCCGCACGCGATCCTGACATGACACTGGTCTTTGCCAGCCACAACCTGGGCCAGGTCAAGCGCCTGGCTACCCGCGTCGTATATCTGGAGCAGGGGCGGGTGCTGGCAGACCTGCCGGTACACGAGTTTTTTGTTTCGGACGGTTTGGCGCAGCGATACCCGCAGGCGCATTTATTTGTAAAAGGAGAACTGGTATGAAATCGAGCAAGACACACGCATCCACTTTCGCGGTACGCCGCCTGACCTTGCTGGCGCTGCTGTGCAGTGTCGGTTTTGTGGCCAGTGCGCAGGCGCAAAGTATTGTGCTGGCGTCCACCACGTCCACCGAGCAGTCGGGCCTGTTCCCGTATCTGTTGCCTGAGTTCAAAAAGGCCAGTGGTGTAGATCTCAATGTTCTCCCTATCATAAAAAAAAAAAAAATCGACATGGGCCGCCGTGGTGACGCCGACGTGCTGTTTGTGCATGACCAGGTGGCCGAAGAGAAAGTCGTCGCAGAGGGCTTTGCTGTCAAACGCTTTGCCGTGATGTACAACGACTTTGTACTGATAGGCCCGGCGGCTGACCCGGCCAAGGTCAAAGGCAACAACATTGGCGAGGCGCTGAAGAAGGTTGCAGCGACCAATGCCGGCTTTATTTCGCGCGGCGACAAGAGCGGCACGCACGCGGCCGAACTGCGCTTCTGGAAGGCCCTGGGGGAAGGCGCCTCAAAGGGCACGGGCTACAAGGAATGTGGCTGCGGCATGGGCCCGGCGCTCAATATGGGGGCCAGCACCGGCGCTTATGTGCTGGCGGACCGCGGCACCTGGCTGAGCTTCAAGAACCGCGCCGATCTGGCGGTGCTGGTGGAGGGCGACAAGGCCTTGTTCAACCAATACGGTGTGATGGTGGTGAACCCTGCCAAACATCCCCATGTGAAGGTGGCAGAAGCGCAGAAGTTTGTGGACTGGGTGATTTCCCCCGCCGGCCAGAACGTGATTGCGTCCTACAAGATCGACGGCCAGCAGCTCTTCTTCCCGAACGCGGGCAAGTAATCTGCCGGGCGGCTAAAGCGCCGCCCGCAGCGCCCGCACCGGTTGCAGCAGCACCACCAGCGCCCCCGCGCCTCCCTGCATGGGCGGGGCCTGCACAAAGGCCACTACTTCGGCCTTTTGCACCAGCCAGCGGTGCACCTTGTCTTTGAGCACCGGCGCCTTGCCAGGTGAGCCCAGGCCCTTGCCGGTGACCACGCGCACGCAGCGTATGCCCTGGCGGTGCGCCTCGCGGATAAAGGCCGTGAGCGTCTCGCGCGCCTCGTCGCTGCGCAGCCCATGCAGATCAACCTGGCGCTGTATCGACCATTTGCCGCGGCGCAGCTTTTGCGTCACATCCGGCCCCACGCCGGAGCGCCGAAAGCTCAGGTGCTCGTCGGTCTCCAGCAGGGTGCTGATGTCCACCTCGTCGCTGAGGGCCTCCTGCAATGCGGCGGCCTCATCCAGTATCTGTTGCTTGGGTATGGGCTGGGGCGGGGCAGGTTTGAGGTTGGCCAGCTCGGTGTGCGGCAGGCGCGCCACCTTGCCTACGGCAGCCTGAAACAGATTGCGCCGCGCCGCCAGTTGCTTGGCAACGAGTGCGCGCTGGGCGGCTGCAGCGGCTTCGCGCAGCGCCTGGGCCTCGATTTCTTTTTTGACCGCCTTGAGATCGGCCAGCGAGGTGATCTTCACATCAGGCCTTGTTCCGCCATGGACAGGGCATGTCCCGGTCCGACAATGATGTGGTCCAGCACGCGCACATCAATCAGGGCCAGCGCGCTGCGCAAAACTTGCGTCAGGGCCTTGTCGGCGGGCGAAGGTTCCACCATGCCGCTGGGATGGTTATGGGCCAGCACCACGGCGGCGGCTTGGTGGTGCAGGGCCTTGAGCACCACCTCGCGCGGGTAGACACTGGTCTGGCTGATGGTGCCGCGAAACATTTCTTCGGCCTGCACCAGCTTGTTCTGCGCGTCCAGAAAGCACACCATGAACACCTCGTGTTTGAGATGCACCAGGCTGAGCTGCAAGAACTGCTTGACTGCAGTCGGGTCGGCCAGCACGGTGCGCTCCTGCAGACGCTGGGCCACGGCGCGCCGGGCCAACTCCAGCACCGCCAGTATCTCGGCGCGCTTGGCCGGCCCCAGGCCCTTGACCTTTTTCAGGTCCTCCGGCGTGGCGTTGAGCAGTCCGGCAATGCCGCCAAAGCCCGGTGTGGGGCCATCCACCAGGCGGTTGCCCTGGATTTGCAGCAGTTCGTCGGCCATTTGCAGCACGCCTTTGCCGGCAATGCCGGTGCGCAAAAGCAGAGCCAGCAGCTCTGCGTCGCTCAAGGCGGAGGGGCCGCGCGCAAGCAGCTTTTCACGCGGGCGGGCTTGTGCAGGAAGGTCTTTAACGGACATGGCGGAGGCTTTCTACAATAGAGGCCAGTTTATCGGGACTTTTATGACCACAGTGCTTCCCCGTGTTCACGCGGGCTCCTTCCTCACCTTGCATTACCGCCTGGGCGGCCCCGCCGGTGACATCATCAACACCTTCACCGGCAAGCCCGCCACCCTGAGCCTGGGCACCGGCGAGTTGTCGCCTGCGATGGAGGCCTGCCTCATCGACATGGAGGAGGGCACACGCACCACCTTCGAGCTGCCCGCAGGCGCCGCCTTCGGCCCGCGCAACCCCGAGATGCAGCAGTGGCTGGCGCGCAAAGTGCTCACCGACATGGGGGACCCGCAGGAGACCTACAACGCAGGTGATGTGGTGGAGTTCCCCACGCCGGACGGCAAGGGCAAGTTCGCCGGCGTGGTGCAGCAGGTCAAGGACGCCTCGGTGCTGTTTGACTTCAACCATCCTCTCGCGGGCCACCCGGTCACTTTTGAAGTGCAACTGATTGGTGTGCTGTGAGCCAGGACAGTGCGAACACCCCCGCGGGTGGCTTTGGGGTGGAGGTGCTGCTGGCTGAGCCGCGCGGCTTTTGCGCTGGGGTGGACCGGGCCATCGAGATCGTCGAAAAAGCCCTGACCAAGTTCGGCGCACCCATCTACGTGCGCCACGAGATCGTGCACAACACCTATGTGGTCAACGACCTCAAGGACAAGGGTGCGATTTTCATCGAGGAGCTGTCTGAAGTGCCGCCCGGTGCCACGCTAATCTTCAGCGCCCACGGCGTGAGCCTGGCGGTGCAGCAAGAGGCCGAGCGGCGCGGCTTTCGTATTTTTGATGCGACCTGCCCCTTGGTGACCAAGGTGCATGTGGAGGTCGCCAAGCTGCACAAAGAAGGCTACGAGTTCATCATGATCGGGCACAAGGGCCACCCTGAGGTGGAGGGCACCATGGGCCAGCTCGACAGCGGCATCCACTTGGTGGAAGACGTGGCCGATGTGGCCAAGGCGCAGCCTGCGCAGACCGACAAACTGGCGGTGGTGACGCAAACCACGCTCAGCGTCGACGATGCGGCCGAGATCGTGGCGGCGGTCAAAGCGCGCTTTCCGCAGGTGCGCGAGCCCAAGCAGCAAGACATTTGCTATGCCACCCAGAACCGCCAGGATGCGGTCAAGCTGTTGAGCCCGCAAGTCGATGTGGTGGTCGTGGTGGGCAGCCCCACCAGCTCTAACAGCAACCGCTTGCGCGAGCTGGCCGACCGTTTGGGTACACCCGCCTACATGGTGGACAGCGCGGCCGATTTGGACCCCGCCTGGTTTGAAAATACGCAAAAAGTGGGCTTGACGGCCGGTGCTTCGGCCCCTGATGTGCTGGTGCAAGCGGTGATCCAGCGCCTGCGCGATCTGGGTGCGGTGTCCGTCCGCACCTTGGACGGAATTCAGGAAACTATCAAATTCCCATTGCCCAAGGGCCTCAAGCTGGATTGATTGACGGAAGCCCCAGTCGTGGTCGTCGCGAGTGAAGCGCGGCGATCCAATCTCCTAAGGGTGCGCCAACGGGGTTCACTACAATGCAGGCATGCTTGATATTGTTCTTCTCCGCAAAGATCTGGACGCTGCCGTCGCGCGTTTGCAGACCCGTAAAAATCCTCAACCTTTTCTGAATGTGGACGCCTTCCGCGCTTTGGAAGGCGAACGCAAGACCCTGCAAACCCGCACCGAAGAGTTGCAAAGCCAGCGCAACAGCCTGTCCAAGCAGATTGGCATG
>ERZ1034361.1907-NODE-1907-length-10353-cov-2.290191_pt1 | contig 10353 bp, 6 predicted proteins | sample MGYA00520617_ERZ1034361 | MGnify/ENA primary metagenome ERZ1034361 (study PRJEB33736, sample SAMEA104284507) | Azolla filiculoides | biome: Urban; feature: Water surface; material: Ditch water | place: Netherlands | collected 2015-10-28 | depth 0-0.1 m ... | reverse complement strand
CTCTGCCATGCGCCTGGTGGAAGAACTGCGCATCTACCAGACCGAACTCGAAATCCAGAACCAGGATCTCAAGGCGGCGCAGTTCCAGGCCGAGACCGCCATGCGCAAGTACCGGCGCGTGTTCGAGAACCTGCCCCTGGAAAGCGTGATGCTGGACCCGAAGGGTTTCATTGTGGAAGCCAATGCGCTGGCCCGAAAAAAATTCTCGTTGCACCGCGAGACTGCATTGCAGCGCAGATCGGTGTACCAGTTGTTCTCGCTGGAGAGTCGCAGCGGCCTGCATACGGCGTTGACAAGCGGCAATGATCTGGCCCGCGCACCGCACTGCGAATTGGCGGCGCGTGAAGATGCAGACGCACGGCAGATGGATGCCCACATCATCGCGCTCGATCCGGAGTCCCCCATCTGTGATGAACGCCTGATGGTGCTGGTGGACCGCTCGTTTGAACACCGCCTGACTGTCAAGCACGAGGAGGTATCCCGCAGCGAGGCACGCTATCGCACCCTGTTTGACAACTCCAAGGTGCCCATGCTGCTGGTAGACCCTCTGACCGGTGGCATCGTGCGGGGCAACGCCGCAGCTCTGGCGTTCTATGGGTATGACGCGCTCACCTTGCAGAGCCTGCTGATCACCGACATCAACTGTCTTTCCGCTGAGGCCACCCGGGCCGAAATGCACCGGGCTGCCACGGAACGGCGCGCCCATTTTTACTTTCCCCACCGACTGGCCAATGGCGAGGTGCTGCAGGTCGAGGTGCATTCGGGCCCGATTGAGATGGACGGCCGGACCTTGCTGTACTCCATCATCCATGACATCACCGACCGTGTGCGTGCGCAACACCGCGCCGAGGCAAGCCACGCGCTGCTGACCAATCTGGCCGCCCAAGTGCCGGGGGTGATCTACCAGTTCCAGATGTTTCCGGATGGCCGCTCGTGCTTCCCCTACGCCAGCGGTGGCATCGAAACCATTTACGAGGTCTCTGCAGCCCAGGTCAGGGATGATGCCTCGGCCGTCTTTTCCAGAATGCACCCGCAAGACCTGGAGCGGGTGAGCGCGACCATTGCGCAGTCCCATGCCACACTGGCGCCCTGGGTGTGTGAATACCGCGTGCTGCTGCCGGTGCAGGGCGAGCGCTGGCGCAGCGGCATGGCCAAGCCGGAGCGACTCCCGGACGGCAGCACGCTGTGGCACGGGTTTATCTCCGACATCACCGACCACAAAATCGCCGAAGAGAAGCTGGAAGAGTTCAACCGGGACTTTGAAGCCTTTCTGGACCAGACCAGCGACTTTGTCTACTTCAAGGACAGGGCCAGCCGGTTCCGGTTTTGCAGCCAGGCCCTGGCCACCATTTGCAATCACAGCGACTGGCGCGACATGCGCGGCAAACATGACCGCGAAGTCTTCCCGCAAGAAACCGCGCGCATCTATGAACGCGAAGAGGCACCCGTTTTTGCCAACGGCACGCCGCTGCTGAACCAGATCGATCCCTACTTTGATGCCAACGGTAAGCCCGGCTTTGTGCACACCAACAAATGGCCGCTGTTTGACCAGCACGGCCGGGTGACAGGGATTTTCGGCATCAGCCGCGATGTGACGGAGAGCCGGAGCAACCAGGCCCGGCTACAACTGGCGGCCAATGTGTTCACCTATGCCCGCGAAGGCATTCTGATTGCCGATAGCCAGGGCTTGATCGTGGAGGTCAACGCAGCGTTCACCCGCATCACCGGTTATGAACGCGGCGAGGCCATTGGACAAAACCCGCGCTTTCTCAAGTCAGGTCGCCAAAACCGCGCCTTCTACCAGCACATGTGGAACTCCTTGAGCGTGCTGGGGCACTGGGAAGGGGAGATCTGGAACCGGCGCAAGCAGGGCGAAATCTACGCCGAGTTGCTCAGCATCAGCGTGGTCCGGGACAGCGAAGGCAAGACCTTGAATTACGTGTCGCTGATGAGCGACATCAGTCTGCAAAAAGCGCATGAGCAGGAGCTGGAACACATCGCCCGTTACGACGTGCTGACCGGCCTGCCCAACCGCGCCGTGCTGGCCGATCGCCTGCAGCAGGAGATGGCGCATTGCTTGCGCCACCACAAACTGCTGGCGGTGGTGTTTGTGGATCTGGACGGCTTCAAACAGGTGAACGACTTGCACGGGCACGATGTCGGCGATCGCCTGTTGATCGCCCTGTCGCAGCGCATGAAAGCGGCCCTGCGCGATGGCGACACCTTGTCGCGCATCGGCGGTGATGAATTTGTCGCCGTACTGACGGGCCTGGAGCACCCCAGGGACTGTGAAATAGTGCTGGCGCGCCTGCTCAAGGCGGCCTCCGACCCGGTGCTGGTGAATGCCGCCGAGATCCGCGTCTCGGCCAGTATCGGTGTCACGCTGTTCCCGCACGATGTGTCGGATGCCGAGCAACTGGTGCGCCACGCAGACCATGCGATGTACCAGGCCAAGCAGGCCGGCAAGAACCGCTACCACTATTTTGACGTCAAGGACGATCTGGAAGTGAAGCACCACCGGGAGTCGCTCGATGAAATCGCCCGGGCGCTGGCCGCACAGGAGTTTGTTCTGCACTACCAGCCCAAGGTGAACATGAAGACCGGTGCACTGGTCGGGCTGGAAGCCCTGATCCGCTGGCAGCACCCGCTGCGCGGAATGATGTACCCCGGCGAGTTTCTTCCCCTGATCAAGGACCACCCCCTGAGCATCAAACTGGGTGACTGGGTCATCAACACGGCGGTGCGGCAACTGTCTGCCTGGAAAGCCCAAAACCTGCACGTGTCGGTGAGCGTCAACATCGATGCCATACACCTGCAGCAAACAGGTTTTGTTGCGCGGCTGCAGGAAATACTCTTGCAGCACCCCGACATACAGCCACAGCAACTGGAGCTGGAAGTGCTGGAGACCAGTGCGTTGCAGGACATGGAAAAGGTCATTGGCATCATGCGCGAATGCGCCGCGATGGGCGTGCGCTTTTCACTGGATGACTTCGGCACCGGTTACTCGTCGTTGACCTATCTGAAGCGACTGCCCGCCAAGCTGATGAAGATCGACCAGAGCTTTGTCATCGGGATGGTTCAGGAATCGGATGACTTTGTCATCGTGGAAGGTGTGATTGGTCTGGCCCGTGCGTTCGGCCGCAGCGTGCTGGCCGAAGGGGTGGAAACTGTTGCCCATGGCGAGTTGCTGTTGGCGCTGGGTTGCCATCTGGGTCAGGGTTTCGGCATCGCGCGCGCCATGCCGCCTGCTGACGTGTTCCAGTGGGTCGTGCGCTGGCGCCCGGACCCCGCCTGGACGGTGTGGAATACCTCAGAAGACGTGGCCGGAAAACGGGCGCAGGTGCTGGCGGACATCAAACAACGGCATTGGCTGCGTGACGCCGAGAACCACGTGAGCAACGCAAGTGTGAACACGCACACCGCGCAGGTTCAACGCGGGGAACCTAGTCCCGCACCGTAGCCATCAGGGCCGCAAAGCCGATAAACACACCACCCGTCACGCGGTTGAAGATGCGCATCACCGAAGCCCGGCGCAGGTAGTGCGACAGTTTGTGTCCGCTGAGTGCATAGACCAGGTACCAGCTCACCTCGATCACCGAAAAGGTGAGCAACAGGATGGAGAACTGCGGCAGCTTAGGCGCTGACGGGTCCAGAAACTGCGGGAAGAAAGCCGCAGCAAACAGAATGGCCTTGGGATTGCTGGCGGCCACCAGCATGCCCTGGCGGTACAACTGCGAAGCCGGTTTGGACTCCCGCACGACCGGGCCGTCGGCATCTGCATCGGGCGGCACCACGCTGCGCCAACCCTGCACGCCCAGGTAGGCCAGATAGGCGGCACCCGCCAGGCGCATGGCATCAAACACCGTGGGGAAAGCATGCAGCAAGGCGCCCATGCCGGCGGCCGAGATGCACATCATGGCCAAGAGCGAAGTCATGCAGCCGCACATGGTGGCAATCGCCGCACGCCAGCCAAAGCGTGCACTGTGGCTCATCACCAGCAGCATGTTCGGCCCGGGTGTGGCCGACACCACAAAGGCCATGGCCACAAACAGCCACCAAGTGTGTAGATTCATATTCGCAGTATTCCTGTTCTTTGGTTTTGCCTTGTGCCACCCGATTGTGCCGCTTCAAGGCGCCATGGCGGCCAGCAGGCCCATCCATTCAATGCTATCGTGGCAGCCACATTCGATTGCCAGGGGGACTTGTGATCAAGCTTGCTGCCTATGCGCTGTCAGCGCTCTTATCCATGGCCCTGCCAGGCTGCGCAGTCGTGCACGACACCGGCCCCAACTTCGAGCAGACCACCCAGAGCGCGCGCCTGCTGTCCCGTTCCGGCGACTGCAGCGGCGCCGAGAAGCAAGCACGCAGCTACCAGGCCAGCCACAACACGATCAGCGGCACCGCCAATGCGCTGACCTTATTTGGCGCCATCGCAGTGGAGTGCCGGCACGACAAACCCCAGGGCGTGCGCTATTTGAATCTGGCCGCCCGCTACGGGCACGAGTCGGCGCGGCAAATGCTGGACAAGCTCAAGGAGCCGGTACCAGCCGCCGACCTCTCGGCCAAATTCGGCAATGAATCCTTGTCAGATGCCGACCGGCAACTGCTGGAGGCGATTCACCTGCAGGCCACCCCCGCGCTCATGACGAATTGCACCAAGGTTGGTGCCACGGTTACTTGTGCCACCGGTAGCAACTGAGCTATGCCGACAGCGGGAGATGATGAGATTGCTCGCGCCTTGGGACTCTGAAGGTCGATGCAAAAAAAGAGTCCGGCGTGGTCTTTCAGCTCAGGTTTCGCGCCGTTTGGATTTGCCTTGCGCCTCCAGAAGCAAGCGCGTTTTATTCAATTCCTGCTGCAGGACCTCAGCATCGGGCAACACCGTTTGGTAATTGGCCGCCATGACCTTGTTGGGCAGACCATCTAGTGCATAGCGCGCCAAGGCGTGGCCCTTGTCGGCACAGAGTATCAGACCCACTGGCGGGTTTTCATCAGGCAGCGTCCAGTTTGCTTTGGCGTAGTTGCAGTACATATGCATCTGCCCGACATCGGCGTGGGTCAGGGCACTCAGCTTCAAGTCGATGATGACCAGGCAACGCAGACCGCGGTGAAACAGCAGCAGGTCGACCCGGTACCAGGTCTGGTCAATGCGCAGGCGCCGTTGCCGGCCCACAAAGGCGAAGTCACTGCCCAACTCCAGCATGAAATCCTCCAGGCGATGGATCAGTGCCTCTTCGAGTTCGGTCTCGGAATACTCGTCCTTGAGGTTCAGGAACTCCAGCACATAGGGATCTTTGAGCGCTTGGTCCGGGAGCACCGCGTCTTCACGCTTGGCCACTGCGCCCTTGCTCAGCATGGCGGCCTTGTTTCTGGACAGGGCCGTGCGTTCGTAAAACTGACTGCCAATTTGGCGATCAAGTTGGCGCACGCTCCAGCCACTGCGCAGGGCCTCCTCTTCGTAGAACTGGCGGGCGTGATCGCTCTTGACGGTCAGCAGGCGGACATAGGCAGACCATGGGAGGGGGAAGGCTTGGGACAGCTGGTTCAAACCGGTTTGCACAGATGCGGCTGGCAGCGCTTTGAATTCGCCAGACAGTGTCTGGCGAATCTTCTCTGGATTCCATATCAGAAAGAATTGCCGCATTTGCTGCAGGTTCTGGCGGCTAAAGCCCCGCCCAAACTGCCGCGTCAAATCCAACGAAAGCCGCTCCATCAACTGTTCGCCATAGCCGGCGCGGCGCCGACCCTTTTGCTCAGCCTCCACGATGCGCCGGCCGATCTCCCAGTAGCTGGCGGTCATCAGCGCGTTGACGTTGCGTGCCGCTGTCAGACGGGCCGCGTTCAGCAGTTCAACAATGCCGCTACTTACCGCCGCGTAGCCGGGAATGGGTGCCGCAGGTTTACCTTGAGCAGGAACAGATGGTGCTTTCATGGGTAGCCACTCTTTTGTGTGATTGAAGCTGCAATTCAACCATATCGCGGCACGACCCAAACGAACTGCCTAAGGTGCCGCGTCACCGGCACCCGAACGCGCAGCCGCGCCTCACATCCCCACGCCAGCCCTTAGAGGCTGCTGCACCGCCAGCAGCCCCTGCACCACATCACCGACGACGATGACGGCCGGGCTGCCCAGACCTTCGCGCTGGATGGTGTCGGCCAGATCGGCCAACAGGCAGGCGGCGTGGCGCTGTTGTGGCAGGCTGGCGTTCTGGATGATGGCTACCGGGGTGCCCTCGCCCAGGCCGTGCAGCAGTTCGCTCTGGATGTGCGCGGCACCCGTTACGCCCATGTAGATCACCAGCGTCAGCTTGGCTTGACGCGCCGTGTTGGCCAGGGCGCGCCAGTCGGTGCCGGTATCGCCGGGCTTGGCGTGGCCGGTGACAAACACCACGCCGTGTGCGTAGTCGCGGTGCGTCAGTGGCGTGTTCAGAGAAGTGACTGCGGCCAGACCTGCGGTGATGCCGTTGATCACGCTCACGCGCACGCCTGCAGCCTGCAGGTGTTCCACCTCTTCACCGCCACGACCAAACAGGAAGGGGTCGCCGCCCTTAAGGCGCACCACCAGTTCGCCTTCCTGGGCGGCGGTGATCATCAGCTTTTCGATAAACGATTGCGGCGTCGACTTGCAACCGCCGCGCTTGCCGACCCAGACCACGCGCGCGGCCGGATTGGCCAGGGCCACGATGGGCTCGCTCACCAGATCATCCACCAGCAGCACGGTGGCGGCCTGGATTGCCTTCAGAGCCTTGATGGTCAGCAGTTCCGGGTCGCCCGGGCCGGCGCCCACCAAGGTCACCTGGCCGCGCGCGGGATGGGAAGAGAGATCGTGGTTCACAGTGTTCAAGCCGCCAAGGAGGTCAGAAGGGAATGGGTGGGTTGGGAGGAACTGCTGCGCACCATGCGCTGCAGTTCGGGTACGCAGGAGCCGCAGTTGGTGCCGCATTGCAACGCACCCTGCAATTTTGCCAGCCGCTCGGAAGCGGTGCCGGAGCAGGTGCGCAAATTGTCCTCGATTGCGATGTCCCTGACATTGAAGCAGGTACATACAACCTTGCCCTTGGACACCACGGGCACGGGCGGCTTACTCACCGGCAGCAAGAGCGAACGGCCATAGGCCTGGGCCGGCAGTTCGTCCTGCAACAGACCGCTGATCCAGGCCTGGGCGCTGGTGTCACCGGCCAGCAAGAAGCCGTCCAAGCGCGTGTCGGCGCCCACGCGCTGCATGCGCATGGCGCGGCGCTGGCCGCGCTGCACATCCGCGTAGCGCACGACCTCGGGGCCCTGCAACTGCAGCAGGGCTTCGATGCGCTCCAGCACGGCAGCGGGCACGGCCTCGTGCGCAGCGGCGCGGAACAACAGACCCTGGCGCTCTTCGTCACCGGCCACAGCCGTGTTGGCAAAGGGCACACAGCTGGCAAAGGAAAACTCGGTCATCAGCGCCTGCAGTTGCGCGCGCGCGGCCAGCACTTCACTGGCCGGCAACCAGGCCATGGCCAACAGGGTCCACGGCAGATCGGCCTTCAGCACCTTGACGGCCGCGTGTTTGAACTCGGGCTGTTTGGAGTCCGGGCAGAAGGCCGGCGTGGTCAGGGCGTTGACGCCCGCCAGGCGCGTGCCGGTGCTGCTGCGACCGCTCAAGAATTCCTCGCCCCAGTGCATGGCCAGAAACACCTGGCTCATCCCCTGCTCTGCGCTGGCTTTTACAGGCACCAGGATGGAGCCGCGCTTGCTGGTGACCTGCACCAGATCGCCGTCGGAGAGCAGACGCCGCGCCATGTCCTGCGGATGCATTTGCAAGGCCGGCTCACGCACATGGCCAAACAGGCGGCCCAGCGTGCCGGTGCGGCTCATGCCGTGCCACTGGTCGCGCAGGCGGCCGGTGGTGAGCGAAAACGGGTAACGCGCGCTGCGTGCTTCGGCCACGGCCTGGTAGGCTACGCTGATGAAACGTGCCTTGCCGTCGGGCGTGGGGAAGATGCCGTCCTGGTAAAGCCGGGCCTGCCCCTGGGTTTGACCTTCCGCCATCGGCCATTGTTGGGGTGACTGTTCCAGCAGGGCATAACTCAAACCATTGATATCGAGGTCACGGCCACGCGTGGACTCGCGGTGCTCAAGCCACACCGCCTCCGGCGTGGCGTAGGGGAAAAGGGTGCTCAAGCCTGCATCGGCTGGTCTGCCTTGCGGTTTCAGCAAAACTTCAAGACGTTGGGCAAAGTCGGTGGCAATCTGCCAGTCGTGCCGCGCTTCGCCCGCGGGTTCGACCGCAGCCCGCACCCGGCTGATGCGGCGTTCACTGTTGGTGACCGTGCCTTCTTTTTCGCCCCAGGTGCTGGCGGGCAGCAGCAGGTCGGCGTAGGCACAGGTGGCGGTGCCGGCATAAGCTTCTTGCACCACCACAAATTCGGCGCGCGCCAAAGCACGCCGCACCAGCGCCTGGTTGGGCATGGATTGCGCCGGGTTGGTGCAGGCGATCCACAAGGCCTTGATCTCGCCGTCGGCGGCGGCCTGAAACATTTCCACGGCCGTTTTTCCGGGACGTTCCGGCACACTGGGCACACCCCAGAGTGCCGCGACTTCAGCGCGGTCAGCCGCTTTGCCCAGATCACGGTGGCCGCTGAGCAGATTGGCCATGCCACCAACCTCGCGCCCGCCCATGGCGTTGGGCTGGCCGGTCAGGGAAAACGGGCCGGCCCCCGCCTTGCCGATTTGTCCGGTGGCCAGATGCAGGTTGATGAGCGAGGTGTTTTTGGCCGTGCCGCTGCTGGACTGGTTCAGGCCCTGGCAGTACAGGCTCAAGGTGGGTGTGCGGGCCTGACCCCTGGCCGAGACCCCGGCAAACAGGCGTGCGGCCTGCATCAGCGCGTCCTGGCTGATGCCGCAGGTGCGTGTGACCACTTCGGGGGTGTAATCGCGCACCAGCGCCTTGAGTGTTTCGAAGCCGCTGGTGTGGGCCGCCATGAAAGCCTCGTCGAGCCAGCCTTCCCACAACATCAGGTGCAACATGCCATGGTGCAACAAAACGTCGGTGCCGGGCTGAATCTGCAGGAACAGGTCGGCCATGTCGGCGGTGTCGGTGCGTCGCGGGTCCACCACCACAATTTTCAATGCCGGATTGGCACGGCGCGCGTCCTCGATGCGCCGGAACACAATCGGGTGGGCATAGGCGGTGTTGCTGCCGGTGATGAAAATGGTGCTGGCGTGATTGAAATCGTCATAACACGCGGGCGGCGCGTCCACACCCAGGCTTTGTTTGTAACCCGCCACCGCGCTGCTCATGCACAGGCGCGAATTGCTGTCGATGTTGTTGCTGCCGATCAGACCCTTGGCAAGTTTGTTGAAGACGTAATAGTCTTCGGTCAGCAACTGGCCACTGACGTAGAACCCCACGGCATCAGGCCCGTGTTCGCGCACGATGCTGCCCAGCTTGTCGGCTGCCAGGTCCAGCGCCGCATCCCAGCCCAGCGGGGTGGTGGGGCCGCCGCGTTGCAGGCGTTGCAGCGGTTGCAGCAGGCGGGCGTGGCGGTTGATGGGTGCGCTGGCGGTGTGCGCCAACGTGGCCCCTTTGGTGCAAAGGCGGCCGAAGTTGGCGGGGTGGTCGGGGTCGCCCTTGACGCCCACAATCTGTTGCCCCACCGATTCGATGATGACCCCGCAGCCCACGCCACAGTAAGGGCAGGTGGAACGGGTGGACCTGATGAGATCAGTGTCTGCGGCAGCGGCCATGGGAAAGGTTCTTCCAGTGGGCAGGGTCTGTGGCGTCTGTGTGTGGCGTTCAGGCGCAAGCCGCGCCGCAGGGTGTGGTGCCGGTGGTGGCAGATCGCCGTGTCGGGCCCGCCACGGGGCGGGTCAGGTCGGTGCCCACGGTGGCCAGCTCTTCCGCGCTCAGGAACACCTGGCCGTTCTCCACCTTGACGGCAAACGCGGGCGTCCTGCCTTCGTCCGGGGCGGCGGCCTGGCCGTTGCACAGGCCAATGGTCCAGTTGTGCAGCGGGCAGGCCACGCTGGTGCCAAACACGATGCCTTGCGACAGCGGGCCGCCTTTGTGTGGGCAGCGGTCGAGCAGGGCGAACACCTCGTCGGCATCATTGCGGAACACGGCGACATCAAGGCCGTGGTCACGCGCCACGCGGCGCGAGCCCAGGACCGGGATGTCTTCGATGCGGCAGATTTCTTTCCATGCGGTCATTTTTCGTTCCTTGTTTTTTCGTGGGAGGCTGCCCCTGCGGCCGAATGCTGGCTTGTGGTTTGGCAGGCATTCGGCCGCAGGGGCGACCTCCCACAGGGGGAGGGTTCAACTGCGCAACGTCTGACCTTGTTCAGGCGGTGGTCAGGGGCTCGAATTGGCGCGTGTCC
>ERZ1034361.1906-NODE-1906-length-10359-cov-1.976366_pt1 | contig 10359 bp, 9 predicted proteins | sample MGYA00520617_ERZ1034361 | MGnify/ENA primary metagenome ERZ1034361 (study PRJEB33736, sample SAMEA104284507) | Azolla filiculoides | biome: Urban; feature: Water surface; material: Ditch water | place: Netherlands | collected 2015-10-28 | depth 0-0.1 m ... | reverse complement strand
TACCGAATCCCCATCCAACCAGGGAAATCATTGTCGGTAAAAATGTCAGCCCGATAATGCTCAACCCCATTCGCATCACGTAGGCTGACAATATGGTTGTCTCCGTTTTCGTTTTTACTTTCCACCACTAGGCCGTCCGGGAACTTTGGCGGCAAGCTGGCGGTTTCTTCCTGATCGCGCTTGCTGGTCAGGTTATGCACCATCGCCGCATCAATGGTTTCCTGCGTGGCCGGAATGATAGTTTCCTGCGCCGCTGCTGCGCTATCTGCTACCGGCTGACCGTCTGCCTTGGGCATTGGCTTTGCGAAGCCTCCGCGCTTTGCGTATGCAGCGAAGCCGGCAGGCAGGAAGGTTGATAACGCAAGACCAACCGGGTCAAGCGGATCGTATTGCTTGGCAATCTCGCCGTAATTGGCGTTCTCAAGAATCGACCGCGTGAGCTGCTGTTGTGCCATGAATGATGCCGGGCCACCGGCTAGAACAAGGCCAGCCGTTTCAGCAAGCGTGCGGCCAGCCACCGGAAGAGCGATACCTGCGGCATTGATGACACCGGCCACCGCCCCGGCTTTCGTGCGCGTGGCTTGGTCAACACCCTGCACGGCTAAATCTTCTGCCGTGGTCATGCCTTCCGAAGTGCCGAATACCGCCGCCCCGCCTGCTGTGCCAAGCGTGGCCGCTGCGCCGATGGCCTTGGTCAGACCTTTGGCGACACCAAACACCATCTGCTCTGCGGTTCCTGCGGTCATCGGGTCAGGGCGTAGGTTTCTGGCGAAGTCGTAATAAACCTGCCCTTCCTCGCTGCGCCAGTTGATGCCTTCTGTCTTCAGCTTGTCATAGGCTTCAAGCGTCTGCGCCCGGTTCTTCTTGCCGTCGGGATCAAAGCCCGGCGTCAGGCCACCCGATGCCGCTGCTACCTGTCCGAATGCGCTGGCCGTGTCCATCACGTTACCGGCCACCTCCTGCACACCGGCTGCCACTGCACGCGGCAACACTGACCAGGCGCTGTGCTTCGGCTTCGGTGCTTCCGGTTCAAGCGGCCTTGCCGCCATGACGTTCAGTACGGTATCGGTGCTGTCTTGGTATGCGTCGAGCAGTCCCATTATTTCACCCCAATGATGATCGGCTTGCCTGCGGCGTTGGTCACTGGGCGACCGCGAACAATCACGGCGTAGCGGCCTGGTCCGGCGTACATCAATTCCTGACCGGGGATAGATTTAACAAAATCCTCAACTGGAATTTCAACGCCGCCAGCCCGTACCGTGTAGGCCGATGCCTGCTTGTTGTGCAAGTCCTCGGCATAGGCCGTTGCTGCTTCTTGTGAATTAAATTTCCCTAAGTGCTCGCCGGTCTTCCTGTAGTGATCAATTGCTTCTTTGGCTGAAACAACCTTTCCTCCAACAACTGTCGGCAAAAGCACTTCCTGACCATCAAAATTCACTGACATTGATCGAACGGTTGATATTGATCCGTCAGAATTCTTTACCGTTGGGCGCTTTGTCAGATCGATGTTTCCGGGATCCACCATTCCAGGAGATTTCATTGAACCTGCGCTTCCGGTTTGGCTCATAATTTCGCTGACCTGTACGCTGCGCAGCCGTGCGTCGAATTCGCTTTCGGTCATCTCGCCGGGCGTCGGTAGCTTCTTTCCATTGCGCTCGATGATGCTGCCGCCGATGGTCATTTCAACCGCCCGGCGAATGTCGGATGTGCCAACCGTGCCGCCCTTCTCCTGCGCGATTCCTGCGGCGATGTAATAGGCTGATTCCTTCGCTGCGGTAGATACGCGCTCGTCAGGAAACACGCCATCCAGTTCGGTGGCAATCGTCGCCTTCCAGCCTGTGACCTTCTTGTCGTCCTTCATGACGGCACCGTCTTTGATGGCCGTTGCGCCCTTCAGGATCAACTCGGATGTGTAGCGCCCGTAGGAAGTCTTTGACGAGGCGTGAGCGAATGCCAACGATAGCGGCCTGTCCTGCTTCTCGATCTGTGCAGACATGGCCGTTGCCATCTTCGGCCCGACTGCTTCGGCAATCGTCGCCACTGCCTGAGACTTAAGCTTTGGCGGCATGGCTTCCAGCATTCCACGGATCGAATCAGCCTCGGCGGCATCAAGCGGCGATACGGCCTTCCCGGCCCACATCGAAACCGTTTCAGCCTGCATCAGGCGATTCGACACCGATGACGCGAAAGCCTCTGGCGTGGAAATATCAATCGGTGACTTCTCGCGGATCACGCCACGCTCAAGCCCTGCACCGATCCCGTTATCCTTCAGGTCAGACTGACTCGCAGTCAGCACCTTCTGAATCTGCTCCCGGCGCTTGTTCAGTTCCGGCGTGATGCCACTCTGCGCAATCTGTGTATTGATCTGCGTCAGCATGGATTCCTGCTGCCTGATGCTCTGAGCGGCCAGCCCGCCGGTTTCCTGCGCCTGCTTGGCGATGGCCTGAATGCCTTGCTGGTAAGGCGTGCCGGCTGTCATCTTGACGGCGCGGTCAATGTACTCCGGAGACATGATCGTGCCTTTGTCGGCCAGCGTCTGAAACGTGTTGAATTCTGCCTCGGCTCGCTTCAATACGCGTTCCTGCTCGCGCTGTGCTCTCGATGCTGCGGCCTCCTGTCGCTGGATCAAGGATGTTTTGTACATATCCAGTTTGGCAACCAGGGCGTTGCGCCGGTTTGAATCCAGGTTCTCGGCGTAGTCGCCTTCGGTGATGCGCTTCTGCAACGCGGAGATACCTTGCAGATTGTCACGCACGCCCATGGCTTGCTGGTTCAGTTGCGCATCCCATGCACCGTCGATCCAATCCTGCTTCTTCTTGCCCCATGCCGCACCATAAGCACGCACACCGATTTCATCAGCGGAGTCCGCCTGCGCTTTGATCTGCGTCAGGTCAGCACCGGGCAGTCCGGCTTTCTTGCCGAGCTTGTCGAGCAATGAATCAGCCTGCGTGCGGAAATCAATCGTGACGGCCTTGCTGACAACGCCGTCGATGTAGCCTTCGCCTTTGAAGTCGATGCGCTTCATACCTTTGGAAAGGTTCTCAGCCGTCACCGGGTCAAGCCCTTGAATCTCAGGCGCGGCAATCTCGCTGATGCGCTGTTTGTAAAGCGTCTTCGCTTCGGTGTGCGGGATGGCCCCGGCAGACACTTGCTGCTCGATTTCCTTGCCGATGGTATCGACGGCAATCTCACGATCAAGGACTGAGTTTGCAGCCTTCGCCCGAGTGAGCGCCAAATCTTGCTGGCGCTGTTCCTGCATCATCTGGCCGGCTGTGTTCATCAGCGCATCGCCCGCACGGGCCATGCCTGAACCACCCGTATCGAAAGCGCCTGCGGGAATATTCACGCGCGGCGCAGCTTGCGCGATCTGCATGCCGAAATTGCCAAGTGGGATTTTTGCCATATCAGCCACCTGCCTTTGCAGTTGATTTCCATCCGCCTTTTGCGTACGCGCCACCTGCAGACAAAGCAGTTCCTGCTGCGCCGAAGACTGAATTCGTTACCGCGTTGTCGCCAGCCTGGCCGAGCAAACTTGCCTCTTCCTGTGCGGCTGACTGTGCGCGCTTGCCACTGAGCAAAGCCGACAGCGCATCCTCTTCAGCGCCTTGCGTGATGCTCTTCTGCACCTCCAGCGCAGTGCCTTCTCCGAGCTTCACACCGGATGCAGCAAGTGCGGCCTTGGCTTCGCCGGATTGCGCCTTGCCTGCCCTGCGGATTTTCTCAGCCTGCGCCTTGGCTGCATCTGCACGATAAGCGCCTTCGTTCAGCGATTGCTGGGCTTGAGCGTTCGCCATTTCCTTTTGTTGCTGGCCTGCAGTTACTTGGCCGACAACAGACATTGCCGTTCCTGCAGCCATCAAAAGTTCAACACCTGTGCACATATTTACACCTCAAATCCGACTGAAAACTGTTTTAACCCGATGGCCTGATAAAGCGCCTGTGTCTGCTCAACATGCACGCCAGTGGAAATGCCTAGCTGGATCATCTTTGCCCCTTGGCTCTTGGCCCATTCGATATAGCCACGAACCAAGCGAACCGCCGTCATGCCGCCACGGTGATCCGGCAGGATGAAAACCCCGTACTCATTGGCAACCAGTTCGTCTGAGAACCAGTGCGGCGTCACCATCCCGGCAACTCCGCCGATGATTTCCCCATCTTGTTCGGCAACCAGCATCAGGCAAGAATCGGCATCGATCAGTGTGATGTAAAGCTGCAGCACCTTGTCATGCGAAAACGCCAGCTTGGAATAGCGCGGCGACTCAATGTGCATTGATTCGGCAATCGGCATCAGCAGATCAAGATCGTCATGCGTGGCCGGGCGGATCGTTGTTTTGCCCATCATTACCCTCCGTTGATGGTGATGCTTCTGATCACGGCAAGCAGATGGAACGGGAACGGATCGTCCTGACTGATGACAACATCCGTTTTCCCCTTGCTCCATCCAATAGCGGTTTCTGACTTGTCACCAGTAAATAAGGCCGGCGCGCTGTCCAGTTGATCCGGCCCATTGATGCGACCGGGGATAACCTGCGATCCGTTCATCGTTGCGCCGATGGTGTTGTAGAAGCGCATGACCACTTCATTGACGCTCATGGCGTCGGCTTGGCTTGATCCGGTAGCCATCTGAATTTCCGGCGTGAGCATTTCAATGGTCGGCTTGAACATCATGCCATTCAGCACGCGCTTGGCTGCACGGGGAAGCGTGACAGCCCCACCGGTTACAACCATCGGCGGCATATCCACACCGTCAGCAAGGCAGCGTACCGTCTTGCCTTCAAGGTGATCGAGGCCGTCCCACGTTGCTTTGCCTGTGGCGTCGTCCTGGCTGATCGCGCAGTCAAGCTGGAATCCCCAACTGAACGGCTCGTCAGCAGGCGGGAATGCGTCAGGGTCAGGCGAGTCGGTGCCATAGACCGGATACCATGCCGGCTGCAGGCGCTCGACGTAGCGAACAATGCCGCCATCGACTTCACGGCGAACGATCATCCAGACTTGCTCAGAATCACCCGATGGCACACTTGCAACTGATTCGACCGCCCCGTCAGTTTCGTGACGATTCCATGCGATGACATCAAGGTCACGATCAAGCGTCAGGCTGATCAGTCGGCCATTATTCAGGGCGATCCAGACGATTGAATCCGGCTGCTGCTGCAGTGCCATCGATGCAATGCCTGTTTCGGTGATGTGTTCAGCCAGCGTTGTCAGGTCGGGCGACTTGTAGCCATCCTCGTCATAACGATACCCGTCAGCCAGCAAGCGCCGGCCTGCGCGCTGTACAAACAAGGTTTCCTTGCCAACCTGAAGCGGCTTGACATCATCGGCCCCGTGCGTGGATTGCGGCTTGATCTGCACGTTCGTTGGTGTGATCGGCTTTTCAACGCCTGACTGCATGGACAACTCGCCACCATAAGCCAGCGCCAACAGGTCACGCGTCGAGACAATGAAGCGGATAGGATTGCTGCTGCCGTTCATCGTGAAGGAGAACGAGTCGTCATCGTTCGTTCCCTTGGTGAAGTCCAGCGGCTCACCTGTGCGGCTTCCCCACACTGTCTGCGGGTTCTTCAGCGTGCAAGCTGCAACCAGGCGCTGCTGATGGATCGCACCGGTGCGCGGGTAGCCATTGACCCCGCCCCACACGGACGACTCAAGCGTCCATGACATTGCAGGCGCGGCGACTGTTGCCTTGAGTTCAAATACGATGCTGCCCGTGACAACCGTGGCCGATGTGAAAGTGGTGATCTTGACCAGACCGCTATTGATGCTGACGTACTTGCCAACATCCGAAGATCGCCAGCCGGCAGCGTCAAGCGTCAGCGTGATCAGTGTGCCAATTGGATCAGGCTTGTCATCTGCGCCAATGTCCTGCGGCGTCAGCTTGGCCTGCGGGCTTGAGTCGATATTCCACGATCCGGACGGGATGGCCGTCGAGTCGAATACCACCTTGACCTCAACCGTCACCACCGTAGCCGATGTGTAGCCGGTAATGATCGCAATTCCTGCATTCCACAAGATCGCCCTGCCAACGTCAGCGGCGAGGAAGTAACCAGACGCAGCGGTAATTGTGCGGCCAGTGCCCACCGTGTTTGCGGAGAGCGTCAGCGCAACGGCTGGATAGTCGCCCTGCTCGGCAAATGGCGTCGTTGTGAATGGCGCAGCGGAGCAATCCCACTTGGCATCGCCAAACGTCCGCAGCCTGTTCGGATAGACGGACGAATTGAACAGGTACATCGTGTCATCGCCCTGGGCATAATCGATCTGCTGAACGCTTGCCTCGTTGTACGGCGTGGCGATTTCATACGGCGAGCCGGAAACCTCAACCTGCGTGCCATCCGTCTTGAACACTCGGGCGTAGCTGTCGCCCATTTCGACGATGTACGCGCTATCAGGCCCGATGATGTACGGCACAAGGCGAGCGCGCTTCGTGCTGTCTTTGATCGGTGCGATGTACTCCGTTCCTGGCCGTTTCTGCGCACCGCCCAGCGTGCGGGAAATCACATTCACCATGCGCTTTGCTGCGTTCGGATAGCGGGCAATATCAACCCGGCCAGCAGCCTGCGGCGACAACTCGCCCGAGCTAAAGTTACTTTGTAGCGGCTTGACCTTGGGCATTATCGAATCCTGTTCGCCAGCAGCGGGAAGTCACCCATTGTTTCGCTCGTCACTTCCTGCCCATCCACCGAGCGAGCCGACTTTAGAACGTCGCGCACGATCTGCTCTTCCGTTCCTTGCTTGCTGGTGCTTTTGGTGATCGGGTAAGTCAGCGCGGCCAGCATTACCTGAGTCATCGCATCGACCAGAAGCGCATCCCATGTGGCCTCGACTTCGTTACGGAAAACGTAGCGCAGCCGGCAGACATTGGAGTCCATCAGAATCTTGCGACCCTCGATGGCGTAGTCATCCTCCTGCCCATCTTCACCGACAGACAGGGTGCGAAGCCAATCATTCGGCAGCGTGAATTGATAGCCCCATCCGAACGGCGGGCCATCTGTATCAGGCGACAGGATCACGCGCTTCGTTGCGCAGTTCCATGAATGAGCGCGCAGCACACGGTCACGCTTCATTTCGTACAGGTTGGCGACGAGTCGCGTTCTGTCGTTATCGACATCGAAGCTGTCAATCGGCTTGTCACCGAGTAGCAGCAGGGCATTGGAGCAAATAGAAACGGCGCTGATTGACATTGCGGCTACCCAAAGAAAAAACCCGGCCCATTGCGGAGCCGGGCATACCCCGTTAAAACGGTTTGCAATTGCTGATTACGGGCCAACGTATTCGACGGTGATACGAACGTCTTGGTTTGCAGCAAGGACAGCGCCCTTGACGGTGCAATAGACTTCCACATCGTCGGCGGTGACGTAATCCTTGCCAGCGGCAACCAGCGCACCCGTACCAACCGACAGATCGATCGTGGTTGCCGTGGTCAGCGTGGTCAGTGCGGACAGGCCGTCAGCATCAACCACAGTGCCATCGCGCTTGCGCAGGCCGATGTCCAGCGTGCTAGACGCGGTGCCGGTGCCGTGACCCTTCCAGACGGAAAGGATGCGGCTACCCTTGGGGATGATCTGGCCAGAGGCGATGGTGTCATCGATTGCCAGTTCTGCGAACGTTGCCGGCGTGGTGATGACCACAAATTCTGCCTTGCCGTGATCGCAGTGCTTGATCTTGCTGCCGGCTGCGACCAGTGCCGCTTGTGCCGAGTTGAGTTCTGCCATGGTATTTCTCCTGAAATGATTTCAAGGAAAGGGGCCGAAGCCCCTAACCGGGTATTACTGGAAAGCCAGCTCGACGACCTTGGACTCGTCCTGACGGCCTGCACCGTAGGAAGCGCCCATGGAGACTTGCCACAAATCCTTTTTGTCGCCGCGACGGGTGACGTTGCCTTCTTCGTAACCCTTGCCGAAGTGGATGCCGGACTTGGCCCACGCGTAGGTGTAGTAGGTCGAAGAGGTCAGCGTCAGGCCCTGATACGGAATCCAGGTGAAGCCCATCCACTGCGTTGCGACCTTGCCGGATTGCAGCATCTGCACGGCCATGTAGTCGCCAGAGGTCAGCGTGGTATCCGACAGGATGTCGGTCAGCGCTTCGTTGTTGTACATCATGAACAACTCTTCGCCGTTTTCCTCGTCAGCCTCATTGGCACGGAAGATGGAACGAGCCTGGATGATCTTGGCCTTGGTGAAACCGGTAGAGCCGTGGGCGATCTTCTGACCAGACGGCAGGGTGTTGGCGGTGGCGCCGTCCTTGCTGTTGATCGTGGAACCCAAAGCAGAGTAGATCACCTGATCGATCTTGCGATTCTTCGCTGCCATGAGCAGGCGCATGTAATCGCCACCAGTGACCGGATTGACGATCATCTTCGGGATGTCGTTGCGGTCAAGCGGCAGTGCCTTGTAAAAGTCCTTCATCACGCCCAAGCGGTTGGTGTGATTCGGATCACCCCATTCGGTGTCGCCATGGCGGACGGTGTTCTCGTCCATTTCGATGGAAGCGAGGTTGTTGATGGTGAAGCCATCGCCAGTGATTTCGCCACGGTCAGTAACGGCCTTCATCAGACGAGATTCGGATTGCTGCGCTTGCAGGCGGATCGTGGTATCCCACTGCTGCACAAATGCTGCGGTAATAGTCGAGGACATTTTAGTCTCCAAAAAGGTTGATCGTTCTCAGCCTCTCAGGGTGTCCGGACAATCCGGGCCTGCTACGTTCTCGACACCGGCTTCTGCGTCAAGCTGCGGGCAACTCAGGGTGTCCGCTTGCCACGGCGGGCCTGTCTTGTGCTGCATTATTCGACCGGATGGCGTACGGTTTCCTGACCAAAGAAAAAGCCCGCACTCGGCGGGCTTGTGACCATATTGATTACGCTAACGAAATGGTCAGAGAATCGGAACGTTTCCAGATCGCGCATTGGCATCTGCCTGCGCTTGAAAGTGTCGCTGCACCTGTGCGCTAATTCGGGCATGATCAACGTGCTTCGGATTGTTGTATGCCTCGGACGACATCAGCGACTCGACAGACTGCCCGCCCTGCTGACTGCCACCAGGATTAAGCGAGCGATCCTCTCCCAGCTCGTTGCCAACGCGAGCCATGAAACGCACGATGCGCGGATCGTTGCCATAGTCCTTGATGATGGCTTCTGCATCCTTGTCACCGTAGGCGACGGCGGCTTTGTATGCCTTGCCAACCTCGGCCTTGTATTGATCGTCGGTCTTCCACTCGCTGCGCAGATCAGCAACACAATCATCGGCTGATAACTGGCGCGAACCATCGACCAGCGCCGGGGCCATTTCGAAATACTTGCCCATCACCAGATCAACTTGCTTTTGCGTCAGGCCGGCAGCGTGTGCGTCCTTGAGGAAGTCACCAAGCAGCGGGTCTTCCTTCGGGTTCCACGTTTCCTTAAGCGCATCAGGAACAGCAATCGCGTATTCATCGGCGGTCTTTGGTGGCAAGTCACCAGACCCCATGCGCTTTTCAAGGTGGCCGTAAGCCTCGGCAAGTTTCAGGCTACTTGCTTCAATGTCGAGCGTGCCGTCTTCTTTCTTGACTTGGTACTTTTCTGGGATCGCCACGGCTTGACCGGCTTCTGCACCTTGGCTGAGAGCGGTTGCAGCATTGCTTTGTCCAGGCTGCTGCGCTGCTCCGGTGTCGGCTTCACCGCCCGCAGGTACGCTTGATGCGCCTTCAGCAGTCGATCCTTCCGGTGCCCCGGCAGACGATCCGCCACCTTCGCCAGCATTCGCTTGATCCATGAGTACATGCCAAATCCCTCGTAGAAACATAACTGTCAATCTCCTGATACTTGATCTTCCGTCAGCCCATTGGCCCGGTTGATCTGGTTTGCGATGAAATCAATAACCTTGCGCTGGCCTCCGCGCTCGAATGTCTGAAGGACAGCATCAATGCCGCCCGCGCTGACCGGAGGCCGAACGAAACGCAGAACGAGGTCTTCAAAGATGCGAGCGCCGCGCTTATCGACTTCGAATATGTCTGCGTAATCCTGTGCTGTTGGCCGATCTTCTGCGCGCGATGTCAAAGCGCAGACTCCACGGCCACCGGCTCATACCCTTCCGGCTGCGAATCGACATAGCACTCGATCACCTCACATAGCGCGGTCAGTTCTTCCATCGTCGGCACTGGAAGATCAGGCCAGCGGGTCGCGTAGTCATTGACAACAATCGTTGCCAGTTCGTCTGGTAGAGCGAGAAGGAGTGCGGCATTACTCGCAAACGATGCCGTAACAGGAGTCGAGTAGATAGCGTATTCAACGCCATCTTTTGTGCAGCGACGTTCAAACGCATTGAACCCACCGACGTCAGGATCGAGTGTGCGTGATACCCGCTTGGCAGTTTCGAGTTGGTCGATGGG
>ERZ1034361.1905-NODE-1905-length-10362-cov-4.242684_pt1 | contig 10362 bp, 10 predicted proteins | sample MGYA00520617_ERZ1034361 | MGnify/ENA primary metagenome ERZ1034361 (study PRJEB33736, sample SAMEA104284507) | Azolla filiculoides | biome: Urban; feature: Water surface; material: Ditch water | place: Netherlands | collected 2015-10-28 | depth 0-0.1 m ... | reverse complement strand
AATTAGCCCAATAATCACAAGGAAACATTCTAGTTTCGTTAAGAAAAAATTTTCTTTATTCATATTTGATTTTTTAGTCTAAATAGTACATGAAAGAGAATTATACTCAAGTATGCAAAATGGTACCAATATACTCTACCTCGTGTTTATCAACATCCGTTAAGGTGTGATTTCCATTTTTTTGCTTATCTGAAAATGTCATTTTGAAAAAATGATTTTACAAGATGTTTGCCCTATTCTTGGACATCGAAATCATATCGCTTTAAAAATGAATTTTAAACTATATTTTTTAAAGGTTGACCGGTTAATGCTTAGAGTGATAACCTAGCTACGCAGTTGGTTATTTTTGCTTTTATAGATCATAATTCTAATAATGTTCAGGGGAAGATAATGTACGCAATCAATCAAAAAAACACTCTAAAATCAATCACTCTTTTAGCTTTTTTAGCAGGAGTCTATACCAGTCCAGTCATGGCAAACGAACATGAATCGGATTGTGAAAAGCACATTCAAGGTAAAATTGCTTGGGATAGCAATGGCCACACCCAATGGGAACAAACCAATATCAACAAGCTCTGCCAAGGTACAACCAAACCGAAAGAACCCGGTGAATGCTTTAATAAAGTCATGAATGGGCACGTCAAATGGGGAGATGGTGACAAATGGAAATGGGAAAATGCAATACGTCTATGTGCTGGAACAAGTGATTCAGAGCAGACGATTACGTGCTTCCAAAGTCGTGTTCATGCCGATACATCGTGGGAAGAGGCTATTTTACAATGCCAATTAAAAGGGTCTTCTCATAAACCGGGCAATACCGTTAATATGGAACAGTAATTCTTTTCATCGTTTAATCTGTGTTTTTTCAATTTTTATGAAAAGGTGTACTATGAAAAAAATAGCTATGATTGTGTCTACATTATTATTAACCACAAATCTTGCATTTGCATTAGATAATAATATTTTTAAAGACCATTCAAATGTTGCGCTCGATCACGCAAAGAACGCTGCGGCAGCGACGACTGCTAATGATGTTGTACATCATGCAGGCACCGCCTTAGAACATACTTTAACGGCTTCTTTAGCGGCAAAAGGTATCGCTAAAAATCATTTAAATGCCGGTGCTGAAGAGCTTCAAAAAGCAATCGATCAAGGTAACTTAGGAAAATTCAATTCAGCCGTTTCCTATTCACAAGCAGCCGTAAGCCACATTTCGGCAGCAAATTCAGCGTCTGAAAGTAATCATTAATTTTAATGATTGGTCAAAGATAAGCTAATGTTATTAAATGGCATTAGCTTTTTTTATGGTGAACGCGATACAGATTATTAGAAAAGCGAGCAGCCACCGTAAACGAATACATGGCTGCTATATCAAGACTCAATGATGTTATTCTTGAGTAACTTTTTGTTTTCTTTTTTGATAAACTTTTTTAGCGGTTTGCACGGTGGGTTTTTTCAAACTGCCACGTAAATCAAAAGCAGATATTTCATACGCTTTGCATAATGCTTTGACTTTATCCAATGCGGCGTCACGTCCTGCTTTTTTACATGCTTCAATTTTCGCTGCTAATTCAGCTTGCTCAAGCGCTAACATCTCCAATTCAGCTTCATAATTTGTATTAGTGTGGTCGTTCATTTTTACTCCAAAAATATGTAATTATTGAGGCCTGTTTTAATACAGGCTGATTTGTTGATAAACTTGCATATTATAGCATTGATTTACATATATTATTACCTCTATTTTGTGCTTATTCACCTAAAGCAACGTTGACTATTGGAAATAATAATTTAAATATCGTACCTCTATTAGGCTGAGTTGTTTTTGATTCAACAATGATATGCCCATGAGATTCATGTACTAAGCCGCTTGCTGTTGTCAAACCCAGTCCCATGCCTTCACCTGTAGGCTTTAACGTGAAGAATGGATCAAAAATATGCGTAATAACGTGACTGTCTATGCCAATGCCATGATCTAATACGCACAGTTCAACACATTCCCCTGCAAACGCAGCTAAACAGGCACTACACACAACGTCATTAGATATTATCTTTTTCAATGTCACCGTTATTACCCCTCCTTGTTCTTGCATTGCATCACGGGCGTTAATCATTAAGGCGGTTAAAATCAGATGCAAATCAGTTGCGTCAAAGGGGAAATGAATATCACTTTCTATATCAGTCTGTATTTGAAATTCGTTCGTTAATGACGCTTCTACCATCTCCAGTACTTCATCAATGACCACTACAATAGATTTCATCTCATGATACTTTCTTGCTGAATTTTGATTAGTATAAGCCATCATTTGCTTGACTAATTCCACTGAACGATCAGTTGCGATCTGTATTTGCTGAGCGTTCTGAAAAATTTCCTGCTTTATCGTCTCATCTTGACAATCTTCGGCTGTATAAAAATTTAATTGGTTGTAGCCCATAATAGCTGCAAGACTATTATTAAAATTATGCGCAATACCTGCTGTCATTCTCGCAATACTTTCAAGTCGCTGTAGTTGATTGATTTCAGCATTCAGAGCAAGATTTTTTTCATGAACTCTTATGATTTCCGCACTAATTTTCTTTTCATTCGCAATATCAAAACCCAAACGCACTGAAGTTGTACGCAGCGCCTCCATCATTTTTCCTAATTCATTTTTCGAACGATATTGAATCGGAATACGATAAACCCCATTTGACAACTCTTGTAATCCTTCCTGCGCTTCTTTTAGCGGATTAACGATGCTACGAATGATAAATTGATAAAGTAAAATCAATATGACAAGTACTAAAACGACAATAAGCATATTTTTAATTTGAACATCGCTTAATGCCTGATTAGATAATGTTTTAACTTGATAGAAACGCTCATTTAACAAGGAATCACTTTTGTTTTTTTTATGCTCAATACTATTTTGAGGTTCGTAAAACGCGAGTTTTTCTTCAAGCAATTTTATGTGTGCTTCATATTCCAAATTTACCACATGGGAATAACTTTGAATTTGGGTAAGCGTTTTTTGTTGGTTGTCATTTAACCTGTCTAACGCACTATGATCTAAAGCCGCCACTAACATCACAACAAATATACTTAAACCGATTAATGATGCAAATTTAGTGGAAATTTTTATATCGTCAAACCAACGCCGAACATCACCTAGGACATTATTTTCAGTTATCTCGCCATACAATAACTCGCCCGTAAAGCTACCGATTTTCATTTGCGCGTACACGCTTTCGGCTTTTTGAATTTCTTCACTTGTTGGTTTCACGCGAACCGACATAAAACCGACTAGCGCATTATGTTCATATAACGGAGTAACATCAGCGTGTACCCAATAAAAACCACCATCTTTAGTTTTGTTTTTTATTACGCCTCGCCACGTACTTTCATTCAAAATCGTCCGCCACAAATCTGAAAAGGCTTCTGCAGGCATATCGGGGTGCCTAAATATATTATGATTGGCGCCTATTAATTCTTGCTCGCTGTAACCAGTTATACACAGCAAATCATCATTGACGTATGTAATGACACCATTGGTAGTTGTCTTGGTAACAATCATATCTTGTTCAGTTAAGATATATTCTTTATCGATCATAACGTTAAAAATAAATACTTTAAATTAAATATTACTCAATCTCAGCTATTGTTTTGTATCAAATGAGACTTAACTTAACGCAAACAACAGTCTAAATGCCGTGCCTCTATTAGGCTCAGTCGTTCTTGATTCCACAACAATATGTCCTTGTGCTTCATGTACCATACCGCTCACTGTCGCAAGGCCAAGTCCAGTCCCTTCACCGATTTTTTTAGTGGTAAAGAATGGATCAAAAATATGTTCAATCACTTTATCGTCAATGCCCGTGCCATTATCCGCTACGCACAACTCAATAAATTCACTTTCTAAAGTGTGTGCACACGCATTGCACAAAAGTTCATGTGTCATTACTAATTTAAGTGAAACCGTGATATGTCCACCATGTTTCATGGCATCACGCGCATTGACAATCAAATTGGTTAGAATTTGATGCAATTCAGTTGCATCGATTTGAATAGTGAGATGATTATCTACTTCGGCATGAATTTGAAATACACTAGTCAATGCTGGGCGCATCATATCGAGAACTTCGTTGATGACTTCGCCTGTTGGCTTAACTTCAATGTCCTTATTTTCAGGATTTTGACGTGAATATGCCATCATTTTTTTAATCAAACTGACCGCGCGTTCACTCGCTTTATTGACTTGATCTGTATTAAATAGAATTTCTTTTTTTAATTTTTGATCTTGACAATCCTCGCCAGCAAAAATGTTCAATTGGTTATATCCCGATATTGCCATCAAGATATTATTAAAATCATGTGCGATGCCTGACGTTAATCGACTTAAACTCTCGACTTTTTGCATTTGATTAACTTGATTTGTTAGGGCGAGTTGACGCTGCTCTGCTTCTTTACGGTCAGTAATATCAAAGCGAATAGAAATATATTTTTTAGGTTTACTATGTGGCGGAGAAACATCATCCATAATGGGTACAATAACAGTATTAACCCAATATAATGTGCCGTTCTTATGTTTATTACACAGCTCATCACACCAAACATTCCCGCTTCTAATAGTTTTCCATAGATTGCCATAAAATTCAGGTGGATGTACATTCGATTTCAATAAACTATGCGTTGAACCAATAAGCTCTTCTTGACTGTAGCCCGAAATACGGCAAAAATGCTCATTAACAAACGTGATTACACCTTGCGTATTCGTTTCTACAAAAATAGCCGCTTTATCAATTGCGAAGTGATGTTCAAAATACATTTGTTTTAATAATTCAATTTGTTGCCGTTCATTTTTCTCAGTGATTAAATCATCTCTAGCATTTTGTTTTTCTTGTTTAATCGTTTGATAACGATCTGTTAAAAGCAGTGTAAAAAACAATAATTCAAACGCAGAACCAATTTGAATACTATTGACAGTATAAAAATTAGTTGGCATGACGGCAAAAACATGTAATAGATTGATAATAATGCTGATGGCTAATATTGAGAAACCAGCGCATAAGAAATAGGCATTACGTTGTCTTTTGAATACCCCTACTGTAATCACAATTAACACAAATACAGAGGAGATAGCAAAAATAATGACGACAAACTTGGCGATGGAAAATGTCCATAAAAGTAGAAAAGCAACCAATAAATGCAATCCAATAAGCAATTTAAAAATACAATCCATCGTTGGTAGCAAAATAGGTGCTTGCAACATTCTGCGAATAAACAGCAATTCCACCGCTATCGTGAGAGTACCAAATAATAACGAACCCGTTTGCGTCAACCAAGGTATTTGTTGCCAAATATACTCTGATCCCAAGCCACGGTGGGCAATAACGCCCATTGCGAATAGAACGATCATCGCAACATAAAGAAAGTAATCAAACTCTTTTAAGGTGAGTGCCAGCGCTAAACAAAACATCGCCATAGCGATGACAAGACCTATATACATTGATTGAAAAACGTAATCATCACGGTCATGTTGATAAAAGGCAATAGGTTCCCATAAATGTGCCGGAATGAACATTGCGTTAGGTGATGCAATTCTTAAATAAATGGTATTTTGACTATGTGCTTGGAGCTGCAATGGAAACACAAAAATACGACTTTTATAAGCACGATTCTCTAAAGGTCGAGAATAACCAGTATGAATAGTCTGATAATTTTTATCCCCTATCTGCCAATAAAAATCAACAGTTGCAAGAAGTGGGTGCGCAATATCAAGAATTTTTTCAATGGTCTTGTCACTATTATTTTTTACAACCAAACGCAACCAATAAGCGGATTTTGTATAAGAAAAATTGATCGACTCGCTTGAAGGCAAATCTGTTTTGAATTTGATATCTTCTTGCAAAACGTCGGCTAACGTTAACGTTTGGCTGGTATCTTCTAAAATTCCTAAATAGGAAGTGAGCGAAATAGATGCTTGATCGATTTTAGCCACATCTAAATTATCTGCTACAGCTACAGAAAATTTACTGAGCATAATCAATAAAATTAGCAATGTGATGCGATAAATCATAAGCACTATTTAATTTGGCGTTGAAATACAAAAGGTTTTATATTTTCGCATATTTGATAAAAAAATAAATTTATTTTTTAGTCTAGTTACATTCTGTGTGGCAGTTAAAATTATCGGGTAGTGGTTTAAAGGGTTAAAAAATCCATCATACCACATACCAGGTAAGACGACATAAAAACACAAAATACCCTTTATTGAGGTAATTTAATATGAAATTGCAGATCAATGAGTTACGACTATTTTCTGACTTGTCATAAAGGCACTTTGTTTAACGCTGCCAACCATGCAATTAATATCAACGTTCCCAGCATTAAAAAATAAGGATTAAAAAACCACAGAATAATTGGAATGCTAAAAAAGAATGTACGGATGCCCAAAGAATAATAACTTCCCGCCTTATTTAAATATGCGCTAGTTTGTTTAATTAAATTATTATCAACCGGAAGACTAATCATATAACCAACATGATTAAAAAATCGAGTCGCCATTGAAAAGCAGTAAAAAGCAAAAGCAAAATTTAGTAGCAACAATCCTAATTTGAATTGCCAAGTATCGGCAGAGCTCACTGAAATAATATCGTTAAAAGGGAGTAGTAATTGGAGTTGCTTCGTTTTATCACCTAAATTTAATGCACCCATTATTAATAATATTGAAGTTGAAGCCATAAAATTAGCAGCTATCACAGAATTACGCAATGTTTGAATAGCGACTATACTCAAGCTGTCGTTACCCATTATTTTATATACCCATTGTTTTCTGATTTGGGCATTGAACGTATGAACATTCGACTGTTCTGGATTGTGCTTTAGCTTTAAATATAAATAGTATATTAAAATAAACGCCACACTAGCCGTAAAAGAAATGAGATCAGAATTGAATATCATGATTTCTGTTTCCACTTTGAATTAAAAAATGATGACGTGATTCATTACACGCATTCATAAAAACGCTTGGGATGTTGAAATGCTCAAAACCAACCAAATAGTTCAATTGATTTCGAGTATGTGCATATTTTCAATAAAGGCCAGACTAAGCTCGTCCTTATATTTTTATTCAGCAGTAATTGGGTCAATCATAGCATTTATGATACGACCAGTTGTCTTATTTTGCGTAATATAATACATTAAATGTCACTATTTCCTAAGTTTAATCAAATACAATGACAATAAAAACTCAAATGGAACCTATCTGGCTAGAAAGTGATTTACGTTTGGCGGGCATTTTAGATAGCCGCATCATCAATTTACTCAATGCCATTGATCAAACTGGATCACTCAATCAAGCAGCCAAACAAGTTGGACTTAGCTACAAAGGCGCGTGGCAAATTATTGAACGTGTGAATACCGTATCACCTAAAACAATTGTATCCACAGCGGTTGGCGGAACTAAAGGCGGAGGAAGTTATTTAACGGATGCAGGGAAATCGTTAATTTCACTCTTTTTACGTTTACGGCAACAACATCAACAATTTCTAAAGCAACTTAATGCCGATATTGCCAATGATCCTGACTTGGTAATACTTATGCAACGTCTAGTCGTCAAAACTAGTGCAAATAATCAGCTATTTGGCAAAATATCAGCTCTGCGCATGGGCGCAGTGAATATGGAAGCAGATGTGATACTCAAAAGTGGCGAAAAAATAACTACAACGTTTAGCTGCGCCGCTGGCAATGAATTGAATTTAGCCGTGGATTTAGACGCAGTTTTATTAATCAATGATTCGGATATAACGTTAATCAATGACAATGACATATCAAATTTTTCAGCTCAAAACCACCTACATGGAACCGTTCTGTCACTACATCAAAACGAAATCGAGGCGAAAGCCATCTTATTGCTCGTTGGTGGTGAAACTTTATCTGTATCGCTATCAGAGCAAGAAATTGAACAATTAAAATTACACGTCGGCTCAAAAATCTGGGCTATTTTTAAAAGCAACGCACCGATTTTAGGTATCAATAATACAGTGGCTAAAGGGTAGAAATACACGCCTTTTTCATTCTATGATTTTGTTAACAAAGCAAACGCATCAGCAACACTGATTGATTGCGTTGCACTTAACACCTCTTGAACCATACCCTTCTCTTTTATCTGCCCTTGATGCAAAATAATCACATGATCTTCAAGATAGACTTCATCCATTAAATGACTCGCCCAAAGCACGGCAATATTTTCATCTTTCACTAATTGATGAACATAATCAACAATCCCTTTGCGACTTGGAATATCAAGCCCTACTGTTGGCTCATCAAGTAAAAGTAACGCGGGCTTATGCAATAGTGCGCGAGCAATTTCCACGCGCCGTTTATGCCCACCGTTAAGCTGACGTACTTTTTCGTTGCGACGCTCATACATCTGCAAACGCTCTAATTCTTCTTGAATACGCAAATTAGCTAGCTTTCTGGACATACTATGCAGTGCGGTGTGGTAAAGCAAATTTTGCATCACAGATAAATCCATATCAAGTGTTGTTTGTTGAAATACAACCCCCAGTTTTGCAAGCGCTTGCCTAGCTTGTTTTTGAATATCAAAACCACATAATTCAATATGCCCTTCATGCGTATTATATAAATTGGTAATCAATGAAAAGAGCGTACTTTTTCCCGCACCATTTTCACCCAATAATAAGGTACATTCACCCGCTTGAATCTGAAAACTAACATTATTTAACGCTTTTTTTGCGCCATAAGAAAACGTCAGGTTTTCAACAACTAACGCTATTTTGTCTAAAGTATTCACGGTTTCACCGCCACGCCCCAAGGATAGGTACCAACGCCAACCGATTTTGTCACCGTTTGCGACTCTAAATCAATCATAGACATATCATTACTAACGCCATTTGTCGTGTATAAGCGTTTTTGATCAGGCGAAAAAGCCAAATTCCAAACACGCGACCCAACGAGTAAATATTTCTCAACTTCTAGCGTTTGCGCATTAACCACAGCAACGCGATTTGCAGGACCTAATGCCACGTAAGCGCGTGTACGATTTTTATCAATCACGATGCCAACAGGCTGAATTTTTTCATTCGTCACACCTTGAATAGAAAAATTAATAGTTTTTATCGCTTGTTTTGTATTTGCATCTAACACCATCAAATTCCCCGCCATTTCTGACGTCACCCAGAGTTGCTGACTATCGGGTGTGAACGTGACAAAACGTGGCCGTGGATCAACCAACGTATTATCCACAATTTCTTGCGTCTTGACGTCAATCCAATGCACCATATTCGTCGTTTCCGACGCACTAATTAGCCACTTGTTATCGGGACTCACCGTAATGCCTTCTGGCTCAACGCCTACTTTAATTTGTTTGATGACTTTCTTTTTCGCTAAATCTATGACGGTCACTAAACTATCATCTTCGTTTGACACATACATTTTGTCGCCCGTTGGACTGAGCGCAAAGGTTTCAGGATCTTTCCCTGATGGCAATCGCCCCGTTTCTTTAATCGTTTGTGCATCGAACACTTTAATGGTGTTGTCATCGCTGGTTGCCACATACAGCTGCTTATAATCAGGGCTAAACGCAATGCCACGTGGGCGTTTACCAATAGGTACTGTTTTTGTTAACGTTCCATCAACGGGATTGACAATGGCCAGCGCATTATCTTTTTCAAGGGTAATAAACACATTTTCAGCATGTGCTATACCTAAAAAAGTGCCTAAAGCTAAACAGATTATTTTTTTATTCATAGGGGGAAAAAATAGGTCAAAAGCAGATAAGTTTCTGTCATATTACAAGTAAAAAACTGTCAAAATGTGTATGAACCGACATGATAAATTACGCTATTAGCTTCTTTTTGCCAACCAAAGTAGGCGATGATAAAAAAAGGCCAATGAAAACATTGGCCTTTTTATGTTGAAACTAAATATTATTTAAGAACACGCAAATTAGGTTTTGCCTTTTTAGGTGTTTCTTCAACAACGGGTGGTGGCGGTTCATCGCTTTGAGATTCTTCCGCTTCAAACACCATTCCTTTGCCGTTTTCTTTAGCGTATATCGCCATGACAGCACCAACAGGCACATAAATGTATGTTGATTTTCCATTAAAGCGCGTATTAAATTCGATTGCTTCATTACCAAGTGATAACGCATCAATTGCAGCAGGCCGAACATTTAATACAATTTGCCCATCTTGAACAAATTGCTCGGGAACCATAGCATCTTGATGATTTGCATCTACTAACAAATGCGGCGTGAATTCATTATCCAAAATCCACTCATAAATTGCACGGATTAAATAAGGCTTTAAATGTGTCATCGTGGCAATTCCGCCATGTCTTTTTCAACTTCACTTAGGCTACGT
>ERZ1034361.1903-NODE-1903-length-10368-cov-4.983675_pt1 | contig 10368 bp, 10 predicted proteins | sample MGYA00520617_ERZ1034361 | MGnify/ENA primary metagenome ERZ1034361 (study PRJEB33736, sample SAMEA104284507) | Azolla filiculoides | biome: Urban; feature: Water surface; material: Ditch water | place: Netherlands | collected 2015-10-28 | depth 0-0.1 m ... | reverse complement strand
CAGATAATAATGAAAATATCGAAGGCTTTAGCGATGAATTGCAATTAGTCAGTTTTAGTGTTGCAGAGCAAGAATATGCCATAAGCATTAGCGATGTTCAGGAAATTGTGCAGGTACCTGAGCAAATTATTCATGTGCCTCACAGTGATTCGCATGTTTTAGGAGTGATGATTTTACGCCAACGTATGCTACCGCTTGTTAGTTTACGTCGTATGTTTGGCTTACCGCGTCAAGATGCTAATGAGCATAGTCGTATTGTGGTGATTTCTGTAGGAAGTGCCGCTGTTGGTGTGGTAATGGATACAGTAAACGAAGTATTGCGTGTGTCAAAAAACGATGTCAGTACAATGCCATCCATGTTGGCGCGTGACGGGGCATTGTCAGATATTAGCGAGATTTGTCGTTTAAACAATGGAAAGCGGTTGGTATCGATTATTTCAGCAGAAAATATGTTCCGCCACCACGCAGTAAAAGAAGCGTTGAATTCGGTTGAAAAAACACAGGATGAAGATATGGAGAATAGTGATAGAGCGATAATTGAAGATGACGAGCAGATGGTCGTTTTTCGCTTAGGAAGTGAAGAATACGGCGTGCCTATCGAAAGTGTGCAAGAAATCGTACGTGTTCCTGATGAATTAACACATGTGCCTAAAGCACCTTCGTTTATCGAAGGGGTTATTAATTTGCGTGGCGCGGTATTACCTGTTGTTGATCAACGTCGTCGCTTAGGATTGCCTACGCTTGAGCGTTGTGAACTACAACGAATTATGGTGTTTTTATTTGACGGTATGCGCACTGGATTTATTGTTGATTCGGTTGCTGAAGTATTAAAAGTGCCGCGCTCTGCTATTGAACCAGCGCCGCATTTATCAGTAAGTCAGGTGCATTTAATTTCGCGTGTAGCGAATTTAGAAAAACAGAAAAGGTTAATTTTATTAATTGATCCTTCACATTTATTAGAGTCAAAAGATCGTGAAGGATTGAGTTTATTGACTGAGTAAGTGAAGAAAAGAGGATTGATATATGATTAAACTATTGATAGTCGATGATTCGGCGTTAATGCGCCGTCAACTGAGTTCCTTTTTCATTGAAGAAGGCGATTTTGAGATTCATTTTGCGCGTAATGGCAGAGAAGCTGTTGAAGAAAATATCAATTTTCAGCCGGACGTGGTGACGCTAGATATCAACATGCCTGAAATGGATGGCTTATCGGCTCTATCTTTAATTATGGCAGAGCGTTCTGTACCCGTTGTCATGGTGTCATCGCTCACTGAAAAAGGGGCGCTCGCAACATTTGAGGCGTTAGCGCTAGGCGCCATTGATTATGTGGCAAAGCCGAGTGGCACCATTTCACTGTCTATTGGTGATATTCGAGATGAATTAATTCGAAAAGTGCGAATGGCAGCTAGAGCGCGTATTAAGACGACATCTTCAGCATTATCGACGCGTCAACCGTTAGTCAAAAAGACGCCTATTGTTGAATCTGCGCCAATTATTCGACGTGGTGGTGTCAATAAGGGCATTGTAGTGATTGGTGTTTCAACAGGTGGGCCACGCACACTTGAAGATATCTTGCCGCTTTTTCCGGCAAATTTTCCTTATCCTATTTTAGTTGCGCAGCACATGCCTGCGAGCTTTACTTTACCGTTTGCTAATAGAATGAATGATTTGTGTGAGTTGCAAGTCGTGGAAGCGAGTCGTCCAACGACGATTGAAACTGGATTTATTTATATTGGTAAGGGGGGAGCCGATATGGTAGTAGCGCAACGAGGCGGAAAACCAACTATTATTCCTAAGCCAGAAAATAGTCAGTTTTTATGGCACCCTTCGGTGGAGTTATTAGGTCGCTCCGTGCTTGAAAATTATGAGGCATCTCACATTATTGCTGTCATGTTAACGGGTATGGGGTATGACGGTTCGGATGCGTTCACTGAAATTAAAAAGCGTGGTGGGCGCACTATCGCTGAGAGTGAGGCGTCTTGTGTGGTATTTGGAATGCCTGCTGAATTAATTTCAAAAGGGGGGGCGAGCGTTGTGCTGCCTGCCGATAGAATAACAAAACAAGTGTTAGCTTGGTTAAAGTAAAAAGGGAGGGAATATGGCTTTTATTAAACAACAAGCACCGCAAGCAGTTAATGAAGATGAGCGTACAACCGTTAGGGATTTTCATGGTTTGAGCGCAGAATTAAACAACGATAACGCAACTGCGCGGCGTTGGGCAGTGCGTGATTTAGTGAATTTCCCTCATGCAAGTGATGTGCTGGTGGCTCGTCTTAAAATTGAAGAAGATGCGAGTGTGCGCACGGCCATTTTAAGTAGTCTTGCGCAATTGGGGGATGAAACGGCTATGAGTGGTTTGGTGACGTGTTTGCGTAGTGATGAGGCGTCACTGCGCAATGAAGCCATTGAGGTATTAAAAGCGATTCCCGATGAAGTTGGCCCTATCATTAACACGTTGCTCAATGATAGCGACTCAGATGTGCGTATTTTTACGATTAATATTTTAGAGTCACTTCGCCATGATAATGTTGAGCAATGGTTAATGAGTGTGATTGACAATGACGATCAAGTAAATGTTTGTGCAACAGCGGTTGATTTACTCAGCGAAGTTGGCACGGATCTTTCAATACAATCGTTAATAAATTTAAAACAACGTTTTGCCAATGAACCGTATATGTGTTTTTCTGTTGATTTGGCCTTAAAGCGTATTCAACAAGGCGAACATTAAATGACCAGCATCACGATTAGCGAGGAAGATTTTTCAAAGTTTAAAGAATTTTTCTACCGCAAAACGGGAATGCAGTTTGAAAATTCTAAGCGATACTTTGTCGATAAAAGACTCATTGAACGCATTGAAGCAACAGGCTCGGGGAGTTTTCGCAGCTATTTTGTGATGCTGCGTTTTGAAACAACGGGTGAAGAGTTGCAAAAACTCGTCAATTTAATGACAGTGAATGAAACGTATTTTTTTCGTGAAGAATATCAATTTAAATGCTTAGTCAATTCCATTCTGCCTGAAATTGTACGAAAGAAGACGGATGATTCACCGATAAGAATTTGGTCTGTACCGTCTTCCTCAGGTGAAGAGGCTTATTCTATTGCTATTTACTTATTAGAACATTGGGAAGGCATTGATCGGTGGGATGTGGAAATTATGTCATCAGATATTGATACGGAAATTATTTCACAAGCCAAAAAAGGGCATTATTCTTCACGATCAGTGCAGAATTTACCCGATAAGTTTTTACAAAAATATTTCACATATAAAAATGAAGGCTATCAAATTTGCCGTGATCTACAGCAAGCCGTTGAATTTACACGCGTCAATATTATGGAGCCGTTAGAAGTCCGTTCTTATCGAAATATGGATGTCATTTTTTGTCGTAATTTATTAATTTATTTTGATGATGTCTCGCGCCGCTATGCTGCAGAAATGTTTTTTGATGCTATGAAAGCAGGTGGGTTTGTGTGTTTAGGGCATTCGGAATCAATGAGCCGTATTTCATCATTGTTTCGGGTGCGGAAATTTCCTGAAGCGATTGTGTATCAAAAACCATTGGAGGAAAGATGAAAACGATTCTCGTAATTGACGACGCGGCAACCGTTCGTATGTATCATCGTAATATTTTGGAAGGTGCGGGGTATAGCGTTGATGAAGCTATCAACGGTATTGAAGCCTTAGAAAAAGCCCTAATGAAAAATTATGATTTATTTTTAGTTGATATCAATATGCCCAAGCTTGATGGTTATGGATTTTTACGTCAACTGCGCACTCAAAATGTTGATCAAGCACCTGCCATTATGGTGTCTACCGAGTCAGCTAAAAATGATGAAATCCTCGCTTACAATGCAGGGGCAAACTTATACCTAATTAAGCCGACAAAACCCGATGAACTACTGCGTTATAGTCAGTTATTATTGGGGGAGAGTATTTAAATGAATGCGTTATTAGAACAGTTTTTATCTGAATCGCGTGATTTTTTGCAGGGCATTGGCGAAAAACTCATGCAATTAGAAGCCGAGCCAGAAAGTATTCCATTGATGACAGAGCTTTTTCGTTTTGTTCATACATTAAAAGGTAATAGCGGTTTATTTGATTTTCCTGAAATGACACGCGTACTCCATGCAAGCGAAGACTTAATGGATGCCGTACGTCATGGACGCGTAAAATATTCACAAGATTTGACTGATCAATTACTGGATGCAATGGATTTTGTTGGTATCTTGATGGATGAAATTGAATCAACAGGCCGTATTGGAAATAATCATGCCACCAATTCAGTTGAATTGGCTAAATCACTTCGTGAATTACTCGCTCAATCCACTGTAGAACTAGATACAACTGCTAGTGAGCCACAAGGCATTAGTAATATTGACCATCCGTCAGTGGATCAAGTGTTGGAAGAATTCGCAGCCGTTGAAATTGACAATGTGCAAGATATAACGGTAGGTTTTAGTGAGCCTGAATTTGATTTAACCGAAGATGTAGCAGCAGAGTTATATCGCTCAGCCACGGAAGGCGCAAGCGTGTTTTGGGTGGAATACATCCCCGAATCCGAATGCTTCTTTAAAGGCGAGGATCCGTTTTATCTGTCGCGTCAAGTGCCAGCTGTTTTATGGTGTCGTAGTACTTTGCAAAAAGACATTTCATCTCTAGCGGAAATGGATGTTTATAGTAGCCAATTAGGATTTCAATTTTTAACGATTGCCACGCAAGAAGAATTAGACGATATTTTTCGTTACGTTCCCGATCAAATACAGCGAATTGACATTTCAGCACTGGCTTTTGTTAAACCTTCTGGCATAGAGGGTGGCAATACGATTGATGATGAATTTATTTCGCGCACGTTAGGTTTGCTCAATGACAGTGATTTAGAGCGTGCTTCACATAGTATTCGTACCATGCTCGAATTATCAGCACCAGAGCTTTGGTCTTCTTCTGTGCTACGCTGGACGCTACGTGTTATCGAATTAGATCCAAGCAATAAACAGGTACAAAGCACATTGATTCACACACTGCGCACTCATGATAAAATTGACTTGGTTTCTTTAGTGCAAAATGATTCATCTGAAGGCGTCACCAGTAGTGATAGTCATCTACCCGAAGCTCAATTAGCCAATGAATTCGTTGCACATGAGGAAGTTAACGATCATTCGTCAGTAAATTCAGCGTTAATGGCAGGTTTTCATGTCATATTAGAAGCACAAAAAATCGTGTTAAGTTCTCCCCCTAACGCATGGTCGGTAGGTCGACTTAAATCGGTGGCTGCAACACTCATTGCTGCGCATCGTGCTACACATCAGTTGCATGAAATTGAACATATTGAACAGGCATTGCAAAGCTCACTTACTGAGAATTCAGCGCGACCATTATTAGCTTGGCTTGATAATATTCTCGACCATGTTTCCGATGTACACGAAGTGCCAGCGACTACTCCCATTGATATTCCAGTTACGTCGACTGTCATTGAAGAAACCGTTGTCCATGAAGAAGTGGTTGATCCTTCAGCAAAATTTGGGCGGCGTGTTGAGGATGCGAGCCCTCATTTTGGGCGGCGTGCTGAGGATTCTAATGCGGTAGTGTCTAAAACGCTCAAAGTAGATCAAGAAAAAATAGATCGTTTAATGAATTTGATTGGTGAAATGGTGGTGGCGAAAAATGCGCTGCCTTATTTAGCGAATCGTGCTGAAACGGTATTTGGTGTACGTGATTTATCACGCGAAATCAAAGCGCAATATGCGGTGATTAATCGCGTGGCGGAAGAGATGCAAGATACCATCATGCAGGTGCGCATGATGCCTGTATCGTTTATTTTTCAACGATTCCCACGTATGGTACGCGATATTTCACGCAAACTCGGTAAAGAAGTCGAATTAGTTTTAGAAGGCGAGAGCACCGAGGCGGACAAAAATATTATCGAAGCCTTATCAGATCCGCTCATTCATATTGTACGTAATAGTTTAGATCATGGTCTTGAAGCACCTGAAGTACGTGTTGCGGCGGGCAAAAATGCAACAGGTAAATTACTTATTCGTGCTACGCAAGAATCGGATCGCGTATTAATTGAAATTATTGATGATGGACGAGGTATTAATCCTAGTGTCATTAAACAAAAAGCTTACGAAAAAGGCTTAATTGATGAAAGCGCCCTAGAGCGTATTAGTGATGAAGAAGCGGTCAATTTAGTTTTTGCCGCTGGATTTTCAACGGCAGACGTTATTTCTGATTTATCAGGGCGTGGCGTGGGAATGGATGTGGTTCGCTCAGCAGTTGAGCGTATCAACGGGACAGTCGGAATTGAAAGTGAAGTAGGTAAAGGCACACGTCTGTATTTATCGTTACCATTGTCAATGGCAGTGACAAATGTCATGATCATCGAGTCTAACCAACAAATCTTTGGTGTACCAATGGATATGGTGGTTGAAACAGTGCGCGTCCCTAGAGCACAACTCAGTAGCATCAAACAAAAACAAACGACTGTTTTACGAGGACGTATTGTTCCACTGCTATCGCTTAACGAACTGCTTGCCTTGCCATTTGAGCAAGTACCCAATGAAGATGATGAGTTTGCGACACTTGTTGTACGTGTCCATGGCGAGCATGTAGGGATTATTGTCGATGATTTCCGTGAAACGGTTGATATCATTCTCAAGCCTATGACGGGTATTCTTGGGGGACTTGGCGGATTTTCAGGCGCGGCACTTTTAGGTGATGGTTCGGTGTTGATGGTGTTAAATCCACGGGAGTTGATTTAGTTATGGCAATTGAATATAAAAAATCACTGGCAGTTTTTAGCGACTTTGTAGGTGTTGAAGAAGCAGAGAATTTGTTGCAGTGGCTTCTTAAAAATCCTAAAGGTAAAATAAATTTAGCAGCATGTGCACATATTCATGCGGCAAACTTACAAGTATTAATGGCTGTTAAGCCGCAAATTTCAGCGTGGCCTGTGGATGAAGATTTGCAGCGCTGGTTAACTGTGCTAGAGAAATAACATTGCGTATTAGATAGTCGCAAGTGATGACAGATTAACAATAATGACGATATTTAGGTAGAAAAATTATGGCGAAAATTATTTTTTTAGTAGACGACTCGGCAACTATGCTTATGAGCGTCAAAAACACGTTAGAATTAGCCGGATTCAAAGTAGAAACCGCTGAAGATGGCGTAAAAGCGATGGCAAAACTCACCGCTGGACTTAAACCAGATTTGATTATTACTGATATTAATATGCCTAATATGGGGGGTATTGAATTTATCAAAAAGGCACGTGCATTACCGGGATTTCGATTTTTGCCTATTTTGACGCTGACAACCGAAAGTCAGCAAGGTAGACGCGATGAAGGAAAACAAGCTGGTGCGACGGGATGGCTTGTTAAGCCCGTGGGTGGTGCTGATTTACTCAAAGTGATTAAACAAGTTTTGCCGGGAGCATAAAAAACCATGGCTGTCCAATCGAAAAATAATGCCGAATTCAAAAAAGGCGCATGGCGATTTTTTCTTATTAGCACCGGTTTTGTAGTCGTGCTGATGGGAATTTCTCTTGTTTTTCATTCGACGTTAAATTTTCGATTAGGCCGTTATGAGGATGCACTATTTTTGGGATTGACGTGGGGTGTTTTTAGCGTATCTCAATGGCGATTGCTGACGCTTTCTCAAAAAACAGTTAAGTTATTACCTGAAGAGCAAGTTGATGCGAATAATGCAAAATTACGTTATATCTTCAATCGCATTAGTACTTATGTACAAGATAATTTAGCGTTTGACAACAAATCAAACGTCGATTTTTCAGCGGCAACAGATAAGCATACTGTTGCATTATCAAAAGCTATTGGGGCATTAAATAATCAAATTATGCATTTGATTGCAACGTTAAATCAACATAACGACGATGCAGAATTTCACCTTTTTGATGACTTGGCAGCACAAACTGCTCAAGCCATTACGCAATACTTAACATTGAGTGCCGATATTGAAAATGCATTGCGTGAGCATATTACTCAAATAGCAACGTCTTTAGATGATTTGAAAAGTAAATTCAATGCTTTAAATGTGAATCAACTCGATACTTTAGCGCAGGTAGACAATACACAAAATTTGCGTGAAATAGAAGATATTGTGTATTTGCATTTGTCTATTGATAATGCGATAGATGAGCAGTTGAAAGTCATTTCGTATGATACTCATCAATCGGCTTTGTTGCTGCTTGATTTGATGCGTCATTTGAGCGATGACGCAGAGTCCATTGTTAAATATATTTCCAATGCGAATGAGAAAAATATTTCGAAAATGGAAAGTGACATGGAAAACAGTGTTAAATTTATTATTAGCATTGAGAAGTTTATTCAAAATATTCAAGAAATTCCAGACAAACTTCGTGCAGACATTGACTCTATTCAAGCTGCAAGCGGTGTGATTGACAGTTTGGCTCACTTAGTTGATAGTATTAAAGAAATTAGTTTTCAAACAGATATTTTGGCGGTGAATGCAGCCATTCAAGCAGCTCATGCAGGTGAGGCGGGATTAGGGTTTAAAATTGTTGCAGATGAGGTGCGAAAGTTAGCGGTTAACTCAAATAACGCGGCTGAAATGATTGAGTCGGGACTTGAAAAAGCACGCCATACTATTCAAGATGGGTTGAAATTCAAATTTTTAGATGAAATTATGTTGCAAATGAATGGCGCTTCTCAAGTGATGATTTATGTTCAGCAGTTGCAAGATAGTCAAGAAGATATGCAGCAATATTATAAAACGTTATTTGCGGTTATCAATCAAAATAATACTAAGCTTGCTCATGATATTTCGGAAGTTTTGGGTAATATTCAGTATGAGGATGTGGTACGTCAGCGCGTAGAACGCATCCAAGAAGTGATGGTGATGCGTAATGATTTACTACGTCAATTTGCCGCACAATTAACTAGCGATGGTAGTGCAGAAGATATTATTACGCAGCTCAATAATACGCTGAATGGTTATTTATCAAGAGAGTCACATCACAATAATAGTTTGCAGGCAAAAGATGATGAAGATGCGCTTCCTAAATTTGAGCTTTTCTAATATGCTACATTGTGTGAGAATGTGAGAAATTGATTTTTTCTGAAAGGTTTTATTTATGGCGAAAATATTAGTAATTGACGATGAAGAGCAATTACGTGATCTAATAAAAAAGATGTTGACGCGTGATGGACATCAAGTCTTGATGGCACAAGACGGCGAAGAGGGGGTGCGAGGTTTTCATCAATTCAATCCCGATTTAATTATTACTGACATTATCATGCCAAACAAAGATGGTATTGAAGTGATTATGGAATTACTTAAATCTCATCCAGATTTGCCTATTATCGCTATTTCAGGTGGACGTCGTGCGATTACAGCGGGTTTTAATTTAGACTCAGCTGAAATGTTAGGCGTAAAAGGTATTCTGCAAAAACCCTTTACGCATCAGCAACTGCAAGAAGTGATTCAAAAAACATTGGGTTTATGAACGAGCGTGTTAGCGTTTTAGTCATTAGTAATCGAAAGGGTGGTGCAGGAAAGACCACGGTATCGGTGAATCTTGCAGCCGAATTTGCGGCAATGGGGCAGCGTGTGCTGCTGATCGATTTAGATTCACAAGGGCATTGTGCTGTCGGTTTAGGAGTAAAGGTCAGTGCGGGTGAATCGACTGTTCACGATATATTTACGGAGTCCAATTGGTCTATTTTAGACTGCGTGCGTCAGACGTGCGTTGAAAATGTTTCATTATTGCCGGCCAATACCGCTTTTCAACATGACAGTTGCGGTCATGATCAACAATTACTTTTACGGGCATTAAGTCATGCTAAGGTGGCTGCTCAATTTGATTTGGTGATTATTGATACGCCTCCATCATTAGATAATCTTCTTTTAAATGCGCTTTGTGCGGGTACGTGGGTACTTGTGCCTTATGTACCGCATCCACTTTCTTTTGAGGGGGTACGTCAATTAGTGCGCGTTTTATTTAAAATCATCTCGGAACAAAATCCTAACCTTAAAATTTTAGGTTTCTTGCCTATGATGCTAGCGGGTAATGTGCGTCAACATCGTGATATTAATTCACAAATGACACGTCAATTTGGTACGTTGCGCGTTTTAGGGGGTATTCGTACCGACATCAAATTAGCTGAAGCGTTTGGACACACAAAACCGGTGCGTGATTACGCACCCAAAAGCCGTGGAGCAGAGGACTTTTCAGTACTTGCAAATCTCCTCACAACCCTAATGGAAAAATAAAAAACAGCGCTTTATTTTCATCCCATGTGATAATTATCACACCCCCTCATACAAAAGGAAAAATGCAATGTGGCTTCGAACCGGCTGTATTATGACTTTTGAACTCAGTATTGAAACGC
>ERZ1034361.1901-NODE-1901-length-10372-cov-3.433803_pt1 | contig 10372 bp, 13 predicted proteins | sample MGYA00520617_ERZ1034361 | MGnify/ENA primary metagenome ERZ1034361 (study PRJEB33736, sample SAMEA104284507) | Azolla filiculoides | biome: Urban; feature: Water surface; material: Ditch water | place: Netherlands | collected 2015-10-28 | depth 0-0.1 m ... | reverse complement strand
TCGTTTTGCCAAACAGAGCGACTCTTTTTAAAGTAAAAGGACTGCTAATGTATTTTAGCAGTCCTTTTTTAATTAAATATAACCCATTTATAATTAATCTATTTTTTATGAGTAAACAATTGCGGATTAAATGAAACCATTACCCATGCCCAATTGTTACCATTTGAATTGTTTCCTCCTTTTAAAATTTCCATAGTATCGCTGGCAAACATTTTTGAAACACCTCCAGAAATTACAAGGTTTTTATCCATTTTATAAGTAGCTGTTAAATCGATTTCTGTACCTAAATAACTATCTTGTTCTTCTAAAGTAGCCATGTTGTAAACCGAAGCAGCGCTATAAAAAAGATGTGGAGCTAACATTACTTGCCATTTATTCTTGTCGTAAATGAATTTAGTGTAAACATCTTGCAATCCTACTGAGTTTTTATGATTCCCAACATAGAAATAATCCATTAAACCATTGAATCCGTGATTGGTTCCAAATAAAGGGGTGAACGATTTTATTTTAGTATCGGTATCATTTTGATCTTTTCCTGATAAATATTCGAAACCTAATTCGGCTTTGAAAGGATTGGTGAATTTATATCCCAAATTAAATCCGGCATAATACGCACCAACAGCAACTTTATCATTAGTTACAGCAGCTTCACCTGTTTGAGCGTACAAACCGAAATCACCATAAAATTTTGAAACATCCCATTTTCCATATGTTCCGAGAGTTTGCAAATAGGCAACTTGAAATTTATTTTCTACCAAATTTTCATATTGGTAGCCATTATTCAATGCTAAAAAGCTCAAACTTACTTTTGAAAATTTCTGATTGAACCAAATAAACTGCATGTTTTTATAGTTCGTTACATAAGCAGCTTCGTATAAAGCTTCGTTGTTGTTGTTTAATGCTGCTCCGAAATCTAATTGATAGTTATTTTTCTTATTGGTAACCAAAACCGCATCGTGACTTTGACCTTGTTGTAACCAATCGATTCCACCCATAATTCTTTGATTATCGTAAGAAAGTACTTGTCGACCGAATTTTGCCGTCCAATTCGTTTTGAAATCATACGAAATCCAAGATTCGAATAAAGCTACTCCGTTTTTATCCGATGGAGAAGTGGTTGCCACATCACCCCAAACTCTAACGTTTTGAAACGAAACATTGGCTTTGAATTTTTCTTGCTTGTAGAAGAAATTCATTCTTGAGCGTTGGGAAACAAACGAAGTGGGATAAAAATAGTCTTTCATTAATTCTTTGAACCCGTTTCGGTATTCAAATCGAGGTCGTAGTTGTAGGTTGACTTCTAACTCTTGAGCAAAAGAACCTACAGTTGAAATTGCAAAAGCAACTGCAACTAGCATTTTATTTTGAAGTTTCATGTTGTATTGTTTTTTTTTGGGGAAGCCACTACTCTACTTTAGCTGCTTCTTCTTTGATTTTTGAAACCGTTTTATCGTAACTAACTCCTAACCCTTCTTGCTGGAATGCCAATTCTCCTTCTGCATTAAATACACTGATGATATTGGAATGTGAGAAATCTATCGGAGATATTTTTTTATAATTTACGGCTAGAACTGCTGCGAACTCTCTGGTATTTTCTTCATTTGAACGCAAGAAAACCCATTGATTTCCTGTCATTTTATTTTCGATAGAGAAATCTTTTAATCGTTTTGGAGTATCCACTGTTGGGTCAATACTTACTAAAACCAATTGTACTTTGTCTTTGTATTCTTCTGGAATTTTAGCTTCAATATTTCGCATATCAGCAACTAATCTTGGACAAGCGGCTTTACATGAAGTGTAAATCATCACCATAACAAGAACTTTTCCTCTCAATTCTTTTAGTTCAATATCTTTTCCATCTTGATTGGTCCATTTTTCAGGTAAGTTGTAAATTGATAAATCGGTTATGGGTTTATCTTTTATGTCTTGTTTTTCCTCTTTTGCATTACATCCGATTAATAAAAGGGAAGCAATTACGAATAAAATTATCTTTTTCATAACTCAATTTTTTTAATTAAAAACTTAATTAGCGATGTCTTTGGCACATCGGAAACCTAAATTCTTTGTTGTGTAGTTTGCTTTTATACTTGCTCTGAAAGCATATCGCATAAAAGCGGCATAATTCATTAAATCGGTAGCGTTGACTGAACCACTTCCACAGAACAAATCTTTATCAGTGTCTTTATCTTTTCTAGATTCTCCTGATAAAAAAATGCTATTGAAATCGAAAGTCCATTCCCAAACCAATCCGTGCATATCGTAAACACCCCAATAATTTTTAAATGTTTTACCTACGGAATTGTTGTAGGTTTTGTTTTTTTCGTACCAACTCAAAATGTATTTATTAAATTCTTCTCTTGAACGAGCGTCTTTTCTTTTTTCATCTGCCATGGCTACATATTCCCATTCGTCTAAAGTAGCTAATCTTTTACCTTGACATTCACAATATTCTTTAGCTGTAAACCAAGAGACATTAGTTACAGGTGCAGTTGCATTTAATTGCCCAAAACTTAAATCACCACTCCATTCTGATAAATAAGTTATATTGGCAAAAAGTCGTTTGATTTTTGATTTTCTGTAATTCGGATTTTTTTTCAAAAATTCTAAATATTGTTGATTCGTAACCGGATATACATCTAACAAAAAGGATTTAATGAACACTGGTTTCTTATCTGTTGTTCCATATAACGGAACATAACTCCCTGCTCCAATGGTTACCATATCTTCGGGCACCTGAGAAAAACAAATGGAAACCCAAGATAATAAAATTAGGCAGTAGTGAAATCGTTTCATAAATTGAGCTTCCATTCTTCAGTTTGTTTATTGTTTATACTTATTTTTTACCTCTTTGTGCTTTTACCATAGCAGGAGTAACTTTTGTATTGTTATTTCCCCAACTGCTGTAAACATAAGTCAGTACATCCGCTACTTGTTGGTCGCTTAATCCTTGACTAGTCATCGCACTATTGAATTTTTTACCATTTACAGTAACAGGTCCGCTTAATCCGTTTAGTACCACTTTAATAGCCCTGTTTACATCTTTATTTAAGTAATCGGATTTAGCTAAAGGAGGAAATGCATTTGGAATTCCTTGTCCGTTTGCCTGATGGCATGCGATACATGTTTTACTGTAAATTGCTTTTCCTTTATTTGCATCCTGAAATGCCACTACTTCAGATGTTTTGGTTGTTGGTAATTTAAAACTAATTAAAGTTCCAGTTACGATAAGCGCTATAGCACTCAATACTATTTTTTTCATTTTTATTTACTCTATTTATTTGATTATTATTCGTGCATATCTTTTGCTTTTGGAGCTGGTTTTGCTCTTTGTGTTTTAACCATTTCTGGGGTTACTTTGGTTTTATTGTTACCCCAACTGTTATACACATATGTTAAAACATCTGAGACCTCTTGATCTGTAAGGTTTTGACTGGTCATTACTGAATTGAATTTTTTACCATTTACAGTAATTTCACCACTTAATCCGTGAAGTACAGCATTAATTGCTCTATTTGGATCCGCATTTAAGAAATCTGATTTCACTAATGGAGGGAAAGCACTAGAAATACCTTGACCTTCTGATTGGTGACAAGCGAAACAAGTTCTTCCATAAATATTTTTACCATCGGCTATTTGTTGGTCTAATGTTTTGTTTACCACTACTTCTTTTCCATTACCTGATTTTGGCATCGTTTGAATAGTTCCTCCTTCTGGGTGATAAATACCTTCTTGTGTTGTACCTGAGTAAATTTTAGCGTTTTCAGCACCTTCTACTTTTAACATTCCTAATGCTCCTTTATTGAACGCTCTGAATATTGAGTGATCTACCAAAATGAAAGTTCCTGGAACATCCACTTTGAATTCTACAATTGCAGAACCACCAGCCGGAATTAATGTTGTTTGAACATTTTTATTGATAGCATCGCCACCTTCAATATGAACTCTGTCGAAAATCTCTCCAATAACGTGGAACGAAGAAACTAAATTTGGTCCACCGTTACCCATATAAATTCTAACGGTTTCTCCTACTTTAGCTGTTAAGGCTTTGTCTCCTGTTAAAGCCCCAACTTTCCCATTAAAAACTACATAATCAGGATGTTCATCAACAGCTTTTGTCATATCGAAAGGTTGCATTCCAGGTTCTCCATTTTTTCCTTTGGTATAAAAATCACCTTGCATTACGTAGTATTCTTTATCAACTGGAGGTAAACCACCTTCTGGTTCCACCAAAATTAATCCGTACATTCCGTTTGCAATGTGCATCCCTACTGGAGCTGTAGCACAGTGGTATACATATAATCCTGGATTAATACATTTAAAATTAAAAGTTTTTTCATGTCCCGGCGCTACTAATGAAGAAGCTGCGCCACCACCTGGACCAGTAACGGCATGTAAATCGATGTTGTGAGGTAATTTGTTGTCCGGGTGATTTTTTAAAGTAAATTCAACTTCATCACCTACTCTAGTTCTAATAAAACTTCCTGGAACACTACCTCCAAAAGTCCAGTAAACATACTTAACACCGTCGGCCATTTCTCCTTCGATTTCTTTGATTTCCATGTTTACAATTAATTTTTTAGCAGGACGATCTCCAACAGGTTTTGGAACAAATGGAGGTGCTGTTAGTTCTGCAATCATTTGATCACCAACTGCAATATCAGCATAATTAGTGGTTGAGTCACCGTTTTGTTTACATGCTATACTTGCCGCACAAGCTACACATAATACCAAAACTTTTTTAATAAAATTACTCATGGTAGAAAAATTAGTTTTAAATATTGGTTTAAATAATAGTTTCGTTACTATCATTTTATAGGTCAAAATTAAAAGACAAAAACATCCTTTAATATGATAAAAATCATGTTTCAAAAAAAAGTTAAAAAAATATTAAAAATTGGATTTCAGTAATTATATCAAATAAAAAAATTACATTTGTTAACCAAATAGTTAAACTAAATAGTTAATAATGGAAAATGATACTACAGAAAATGAAATTTTAAAAGCTGCAAAAGAGATTTTTCACGTTAAAGGAATGGATGGTACTCGTATGCAGGAAATTGCAGATAAAGCAAAAATCAATAAAGCTTTATTGCATTATTACTACAGAAGCAAACAACTTTTATTTGAAGCGGTCTTCAAAAGTGCATTTTCTCTTTTAGCACCACAATTAAATAAAGTATTAAATGATGAAAGCGATTTATTTGAAAAAATAACAAAATTTACAGAAAATTACATTTCGTTTGTAATCAAACATCCCTATTTGCCAAATTTTGTCATTCAAGAATTAAATAGAAACCCAGAGTTTTTACTAAAACTTAGAGCCGAAAAAAATTTTCCTTCTATTGATAAATTCAAACTTCAAGTTAGTGATGCTATCACGGAGGGGGTTATTAAGCCTATCTCAGCAGAACAATTATTCATCAATATAATATCATTAAATATTTTCCCTTTTATTGGTGAACCGCTTTTAATGGCACTTGTAAATGTTGATAAAGACAGCTACAATAAAATACTTGAAAACAGAAAAACAGAAGTAGCTAGTTTTATCATTAATTCTATAAAAATCTAAGTAATGAAAACTAAGTTAATAGCACTATTAGTGTTTTTTTTATCAATAAGCTCAAATGCACAACAAACTTTAACTTTAGAAGATTGTTATACATTGGTCACTAAAAATTATCCTTTATCAAAACAAATAGGATTAGTACAACAAAAATCAAGCTATGAAATTGAAGCAATAAGTAAAGGGAAATTACCAAAAATAGATCTAAATGCGCAAGCAACTTATCAATCGGATGTAATAGGTTTTCCAACAACAATGCCTGGCGTTCAACCTTTAAATGAAGATCAATACAAAGCAACATTAGATGTAAATCAATTGATTTATAATGGTGGAGCTATTGATGCAAATACAAAATTAAAAGAAGCACAAACTAAAACGCTACAACAACAAATTGAAGTAAGCTTATACCAGTTAAAAAGTCGAATAAATCAGCATTATTTTTCGATTTTGTTGCTTCAAGAAAAAAGAGCATTGTTAATCTCTAAAAAGGAATTACTAAATTCTAAAATTAAAGAAGTGAAATCTGGGGTGAAATTTGGAACTATTCTTCCTGCATCGGAACAGGTTTTAGAGGCAGAAATCATTAAAATCAATCAACAACTAACAGAAATTAAATTTGAAACAATTAAATCACTAAATAACCTTTCTGAATTAACTTTTTCAAAAATTGATTACGAAACAATTTTAGTACAACCTGAAATACATGCTAATATTTCCAATGCCACAAGGCCTGAAATTGCATTTTATGATTTACAAAATGAGCAATTAGAGTTTTCTAAAAGTGTTATATCTAAATCAAATCTTCCAAAAATAAATGCTTTTGGGCAAGCGGGTTATGGCAATCCTGGATTAAATATGTTAGACAATTCTTTTCAAACCTTTTATATTGTGGGTTTAAAAGCAAATTGGAATGTTTTTGATTGGGGTAAAACCAAAACCGACAAAAAAGCATTGGATATTTCAAAAGAAATAGTCGCATCGGAAAAGGAAACATTTGAATTGAACAACAAAATACAATTAGAAGAGCAAGATTATGAAGTTAAAAAAATGGAACAACTCTTGATTTCTGATACCGAAATAATTCAAATACGTGAAAAAGTGATAAAATCATCAGATGCTCAATTGAAAAATGGTGTCATAACCGCATCAGAATATCTAGTAGAATTAACCAATTTATTTGAAGCAAAAAATAGTTTAAAAACACACGAAGTACAATTGGCAGCTGCTAAATCAAATTACGACATCATCAAAGGAAAATAAAATTAGTATTCAAAAAAATGAAAAAAATGAAAAAAATAAGTAGTCTCATTATAGCAACTATAGGATTAATTTCTTGTAACACTTCTAACGATAAAGCTGATGGTTACGGAAATTTTGAAGCGACAGAAATAACGGTTTCCTCCGAGGCTAACGGAAAAATTGAGTTTTTAAAACTTGAAGAAGGAGATGAATTAAAAGCGCAATCGCAAGTAGGATTAGTAGATACATTACAATTACATTTTGCAAAACAACAATTAATAGCTTCTAAAAGCACTATTTCGTCTAAATCTGCAAATGTAATATCGCAAAAAGGCATTTTATTGGAGCAATTAAAAACGGCTCATTTAGAGAAAAACAGAATTAAAAGTATGTATGCAGAAAATGCGGCAACCAAACGCCAAGTAGATGAAATTGACGGAAAAGTAAAAGTCATCGAAGCGCAAATAAAAAGCGTTGGAACGCAAAATGCGCCGATTTTAAATGACTTGAAATCGATAGATGTTCAAATTGCAAAAATTAACGACCAGATAGCCAAAAGCAAAATTATTAATCCTATTAACGGAACAGTGTTAACTAAATATTCAGAGCCAGGCGAAATAACCGCATTTGGAAAACCATTATACAAAATAGCGGATATTTCAGAAATGACTTTGAGAATCTATCTTAGTGAAACACAGCTGTCAAAAATAAAAGTAGGACAAAATGTGTCTGTAAAAATTGATACTGAAAAAGATATGAAATCGTATTCAGGAACCATTTCCTGGATTGCATCTTCGGCAGAATTTACACCAAAAATTATTCAAACCAAAGAAGAACGCGTCAATCTTGTTTATGCTGTAAAGGTGAAAGTAAAAAATGATGGCAGTTTAAAAATAGGTATGCCTGCAGAAATGTGGATTAAATAGGTTCTTTAATAAAGGTCTTTTACAATTCATTTTGAGGTACAAACAAAATTTCTCACAATTAAATTTATATAATATGAAAACAAATTTTATACTAATTGCAATTACAGCTGTTGTTGTTTCAAGTTGTAATCACAAAATGACTTCCATTCCAAAAAACGAAGTTAAATCAACAGCTAATGCTGAAGGATTAAAGCTATTTCAGCAAAATTGCTATGCTTGCCATAGTGTGACAACAAAATCTCATGACGAAATTATTGCTCCACCAATGGCAGCCGTAAAGCGACGTTATATGATGGAATATGACACTAAAGAAAATTTTGTAAAAGCAGTTGTAAGTTATGCCATTGACCCAAAAGAAGAAAATGCTTTAATGATAGGGGCTGTCAATAACTTTAATGTTATGCCTAAACAGGCATTTAGTGAAGATGATTTAATAAAAATTGCATCTTATATATATGACAATGAAATTGAATCGCCAAAATGGTTTGAAGATCATTTTCAAGAAAATCATAAAAATGGTCAAGGAATGGGAAATGGTAGAAACAAATAGACTATGAAAAATTTAATTTCATATGGTATTGCTTTTCTGTTAGCTGTTTTTGGTTTACTTACCTTGTTTTTAAGTGCTTCTGTTATTTTTGACTTTTTTGGAATTAGAGCTAAAGAAGGAAATTATGTTTTGTTTGTCGTGTGGGCAAATTTCATTAGTAGCATAATCTATTTAGTAGCAAGTTATGGTTTCATTAAAAACAAAAATTGGACAGTCACTATTTTAGGAATTTCGTCTCTAATTCTTATAAATGCGTTCATAGGCTTTATTATTTATATTTATGCAGATGGAGTGCACGAAACCAAAACAATAGGAGCAATGATATTTAGAATTGCCTTAACCATAATCTTTGTTGCATTTGCTTATTTCACTATCAACAAGAAGAAACAAATTAATAATAATTAAAAATTATAGAAAATGTTAAAAATAAAAATTATCCTATTAGCTACAGCTGGATTATTCCTTTTTTCCTGCAACACAAAATCGAAAGAAGAAAAAACAACCCAAATTAAAACAGAAGAACACCAACATTCTGATAATGAAGCTATTCATTTAAACGATGGTGAAAAGTGGAAAGTTGATGATAATATGATGGAACACATTCGCAATATGGAAAATGACATCGTTGCGTTTACAAATAAATCCGATAAAAATTATACACAATTAGCTTCTAAACTAAAAGCAAATCTAGATTTACTAACTTCAAACTGCACCATGAAAGGTCAAGCTCATGACGAATTGCACAAATGGTTAGTACCATATATAGACTTGGTAGATTCCTTAGAAAAAGAGAATACTGATGAGCAATTTAAAGCGATTCAACATTCTTTTGAAACCTTTAATCAGTATTTCAAATGATTTTAAAAAACTTACATATCGAAAATAAACCTGTTCAAACACAATTGTTATTTGAACCAAAAGACGCTAAAGTAATTTCATTGCAAATAGCAAAAGGAGAGACATTGAAAGAACACGTTTCAAAAATACCTGCATTACTTGTTTGCGTTTCTGGAAATGCCGTTTATACTGATGAAAAAGGAACTGTCATTAATCTCATTTCGGGAGTCTATGTTATGATTGAAGAAAACATAAAACATGCTGTAAAAGCAATTGAGGAAAGTAATTTCTTATTAATGAAATAATGAGTATTTCAGTCAACAACATATCAAAATCTTACAAAAATCTAAAAGCAGTCGAAAACATTACTTTTAATGTAAACGATGGAGAGTTATTTGGTTTAATAGGTCCAGATGGTGCAGGAAAAACAACTATTTTCAGAATACTAACTACGCTTTTAGTTGCTAATGAAGGAAGTGCCAATGTATCAGGTTTTGACGTAATAAAAGGAATTAAAGAAATTAGAAATTCTGTGGGATACATGCCTGGAAAATTTTCACTGTATCAGGATTTAACTGTTGAAGAAAACTTACATTTTTTTGCTACTATTTTCGGAACTACCATTGAGGAAAATTATGATTTAATAAAAGACATTTACGTTCAAATTGAACCTTTCAAAGACAGAAGAGCAGGTGCGCTCTCGGGAGGGATGAAACAAAAATTAGCGTTGTGTTGTGCATTAATTCATGCGCCAAAAGTATTATTTCTAGACGAGCCAACCACTGGAGTTGATCCAGTTTCTCGAAAAGAATTTTGGATTATGCTTAAACGATTACAAAAAAAGGGAATAACCATATTAGTTTCAACACCCTATATGGATGAAGCTTCTCTTTGCGATAGAATTGCATTGATACAAAAAGGTAAAATTTTAAAAATAGATTCTCCAGAAAACATAATAAATAAGTACAAAAAAATAATCTTTGATGTACAAGCAAAAAACACACATGGATTAATTCACGATTTAAAAAAATATCCAAATCAATACAGTGTTTATGCATTTGGAGAGTTTGTTCACTATATAGATAAAAATGAAACTTTCAATCCAAATGATTTAGAAACCTATTTGAAAAATAAAAATCACACAGATATAATTATTAAACCCGCTACAATAACTATTGAGGATGTTTTCATGGACTTATAAACAAAAAAATGGAAAGAGAAAAAATAATATCTGTAAAAAATTTAACGAAAGAGTTT
>ERZ1034361.1899-NODE-1899-length-10402-cov-3.102470_pt1 | contig 10402 bp, 10 predicted proteins | sample MGYA00520617_ERZ1034361 | MGnify/ENA primary metagenome ERZ1034361 (study PRJEB33736, sample SAMEA104284507) | Azolla filiculoides | biome: Urban; feature: Water surface; material: Ditch water | place: Netherlands | collected 2015-10-28 | depth 0-0.1 m ... | reverse complement strand
TCGGCTTGAGCAATACCGGATTAAAGTCCGTGTGCGGTTTAAGACCACACGCGTAGGCTTGCAAAGCCTGTGCACGACCGATTTCCCCACCGTCCTCGGTGACCGCAGAATTGAGCGCCATATTCTGTGGTTTAAATGGCGCCACGCGCACACCCCGGCGTTGCAAAATACGACACATGGCGGCAACCAGTGTCGATTTTCCCGCATCGGAAGTGGTGCCCTGAACCATCAGGGAGGCGCATGGCATAAAACGAAATCCTGTCGATAAAAAAGAGACGGCGGCAACCGTAATTACAACCCTTTAATCGTTTATTATCCCATGCCTGACAGGCATTTACGGCATCATGACTACTTCTGACACACCCGCCAGCCACACATTTTCAGAGGCCGCCCGCGACGCGGTCTATGAGGCTATATTTTCCCGGCGAGATGTGCGCAGTCAGTTTTTACCCAAAGCCATCCCGGACGAGGTGCTCGGCCGCTTACTGATGGCCGCCCACCACGCGCCCTCCGTAGGATTCATGCAGCCGTGGAACTTTTTGCTTATTCGTTCTACCGAGACAAAAGCACGCGTTCAGACACTGTTTCGCAAGGCCAATGAAGAAGCTCGAGATCAATTTCCAGAAGGCCGCAAAGATTTATATAGCCGTCTAAAGCTAGAAGGCATTGCCGATGCGCCCATCAACCTGTGCATCACCTGTGATCGGGAGCGAACCGGACAAACTGTTCTGGGCCGTACGCACATGAAAGAAATGGATCTATACAGCACTGTCTGTGCTGTGCAGAACCTCTGGCTCGCAGCGCGCACCGAAGGCATCGGCGTTGGCTGGGTCAGCATTTTTCATCAGCACGAACTCAATGAGGCTCTGGGCATTCCTGAAAACATCGTGCCGATTGCTTATCTCTGTTTGGGCTACGTCAGCGAGTTTCTGGATCGACCAGAGCTGGAAAAAGCTGGCTGGTTATCCCGCCTCCCCCTTGAAGACCTGGTGTTTCATGACACGTGGGGGAAGACTGGTGGCGCAGACGACCCGCTGGCAAAAACCTATCAGGCATTAAGAGCTCAGCACGGCTATGCTTGAACATGGCGGACGTTTACGCGCAGCCGCCGATAAGTACGGTGTGCCACTCGATCAGTGGATCGACTTATCCACGGGTATTAGTCCCTGGCTTTACCCAATTCCTGACATCCCGGATTCAGCCTGGCATCGCCTGCCCGAACCTGACGACGCACTCAACGCGGTAGCAGCCACCTATTACGGCAACGCGAAGCTGCTCGCAACAGCTGGTAGCCAGCCCGCAATTCAAGCGCTGCCATCACTTTTTTCTCGATCGCATGTCGCCATTATTGGCCCGACCTATAACGAGCACATTGCTGCCTGGCGAAGCACTCATGCAGTGGAAATTGTCGACACACTTTCCGCTGCGCTGGCCACGAATGCCAACATTGTTCTTCTCTGTAACCCCAACAACCCAACAGCGACACACTACAAACCTGCAGCGCTTCTGGATGCCGCAACTCAATTGCAATCGCGAGACGGCTGGTTATTGGTCGACGAGGCCTATGGTGATGCCTATCCAGAAAATAGCGTCACACCTTTTGCCGGTACACTACAGGCTCCCCGTCTGATTACCCTGCGCTCACTGGGTAAGTTTTTCGGACTCGCCGGCGCAAGAGTGGGCTTTGTTTTTGCCGATACGATTCTTCTGGATCGTCTTTCTGACGCACTCGGCCCATGGACAATCAGTGGCCCCAGCCGATGGGTCGCTCAAGAGGCTCTGGCCAACACAACCTGGCAAGCCAACCAGCTCACCCACATCAAAGATGCGGGCGTTCGGCTTAAGCTACTCATTACTCAGATTATCGCGCCTGAAACCCCTGTTCAATCAACCGGTCTCTTCAGCACCTTTCATTTGACGGAAGCGCACGACTTATATGAGCACCTGGCACGCCGAGGCATTCTGGTTCGACTGTTCCGCGAAGAATCTTTGATACGCATTGGTATCGCTGCTGATCACGAATGGAAACGCTTGGAACTGGCACTCAAAGACTGGCACCCCACACACTCTGATAAAAACACATGACACAAGAAATCGATAACGGCCGCAACGAACGTCACCAACAACGTATGGTGCGCAAAAAAGATGTGGTGGATGAAAAGATTGCCGCAGCCCAAACTGAGAAAGGTCTCCTGCTGATCCACACCGGCAACGGCAAAGGCAAATCCTCTTCTGCTTTTGGCGTACTGGCTCGCGCCATCGGGCACAACATGAAATGTGCGGTGATTCAGTTTGTAAAAAGCCGCTCCGATTCTGGCGAAGAAGCCTTCTTCCGGAAATTTCCGGAGCAGGTGTCATGGCAGGTGATGGGTGAAGGATTTACGTGGGAAACGCAGGATCGCGAACGCGACATACGCGCAGCACTCGTTGCATGGGAAGAGGTCTGTAAAAAGCTTGCCGATCCATCCATAGACCTGGTGATCCTGGACGAGTTTACTTACGCCTTCAAATTCGGGTGGCTGGAACTAGCGCCTGTCATTGAAGCGCTACAGCAGCGTCCGCCGATGCAACACGTCATCATTACTGGCCGCGCAGCACCCGCTGAATTAATCGAGATCGCCGATACAGTCACAGAGATGGGTATGGTTAAACACGCATTCCAGCAAGGCATCAAAGCCATGAATGGTATTGAGCACTAACATGAACCATCGCATTGAATGCCCGGCGCTCATGATTGCCGCTCCGGCCTCTGGCCAGGGCAAAACGATGATTACTGCCGCGCTGGCCCGGCTTCACCGGCGTCAAGGGCGACGCGTCAAAGTTTTCAAATGCGGCCCTGATTTTCTGGACCCCCAGATCCACGCCATCGCCAGCGAAGCGCCCTGCGAGAACCTGGATTTCCGCATGGGCGGCGAAGCGGATGTTGCCTGGCGGCTCGCACGAGCTGCGCGTGACAATGATGTCATTCTGATTGAAGGCGTGATGGGTCTATTTGATGGCGACCCCTCCGCTGCTGATCTGGCAAAACGCTATAACCTGCCTATTCTGGTCGTGATTGATGGCAGCGCCATGGCAACATCGTTTGGCGCAATTGCGTTAGGCATGAAAACCTACCGCCCCGATACACGCGTCGTTGGTGCGCTCGCTAATTGTGTGGGTTCAGCCTATCACGCCCAATTACTTGAGCAGAGCCTACCCGAAGGCATTGCCTGGTTTGGCGCCATTCCGCGCAATGCCGAGTCTGCGCTGCCCGAGCGCCATCTCGGTCTGCTTCCTGCTGCAGAGATTGCCGACCTGGCGCAGCGTATTGATCAACTAGCGGATCGCATCGCTGAAACTGCGGCCGCTGCCTTACCTCCGGCAGCAGAATTTCTCGATGCCCCTAAGCCTGCTTTGCCTCAGTCACTGGCGGGAAAAACCATCGCTGTCGCAAACGATGCCGCGTTTTGCTTTGCATATCCCGCGAACATAGAGTGTCTGCAAGAGATGGGTGCGCAGCTATGCTTTTTTTCACCCTTGAACGATGCCGCACTACCCAATTGTGACGCTGTCTGGCTACCCGGAGGCTATCCGGAGTTACACGCAGAGGCACTTGCCAGCAACGAACGCATGATCCAGTCGCTCCGACTACACATCGACGCGCAAAAGCCCGTATTGGCAGAGTGCGGGGGAATGATCGCACTTGCCGAGTCGCTTATAGATACCGGGGAGCACACTCATCCCCTCATGGGTATTTTGCCTGGCACCGTCCGGATGCATAAGAAACTCGCTGCACTTGGCATGCAATCCCTGGCGGCAGACACCGGCAACCTCGGTGGCCATACCTTTCACTACTCCACCTTTGATTGCCCGCTCGAACCGATAGCGCACACTGTGGATGCACACCAGCGTCAGAGTGAAGCGGTCTATCGCATCCAGCGCCTCACTGCCACCTATTTTCATGCCTATTTCCCTAGCGCGCCAGGCACCGTTGCAGCGCTCTTGTCCTGATGTCCGATTTTAGTTTTAGCCTCACCACATTCATGGTGCTGGCCGCCTGCCTCTTGGATCGATTGCTCGGGGAGACCAAATACTTTCATCCCCTCGTCGGCTTTGGCAAGCTGGCGAAGCGATGCGAACAACGCTTTAATTGCCCTTCGGCTACGGATTCGTACAGCCAACTGCGCGGCCTGCTCTGTTGGTGTTTGCTCGTGCTGATTCCCACGCTCTTGGTCACCCTTGTCATCACACAGCTCAACGCAACGCTTCAGTTGATATCGGGATGCGTCGTGCTCTATATCGCTATAGGCGGTCGCTCATTACAAGAGCATGCCGAACGCGTGCGGCTTGATCTGGAAAGTAACAATCTGCCTGCGGCACGTACCCACGTGAGCTGGTTGGTCTCACGAGAAACGGCTGAATTGGATGCGCAGGGCGTCAGCAAAGCCTGCATTGAATCCGTACTGGAAAATGGTAACGATGCGCTGTTTGCACCGATTTTCTGGTTCTGCATTCTGGGCCCGGCCGGTGCCATTCTTTACCGGTTGGCAAATACGCTAGATGCCATGTGGGGCTATCGCACAACCCGTTATCTGAACTTCGGGCGCGCCGCAGCACAACTGGATGACGCACTTAACTACATCCCTGCCCGACTGACGGCGCTTTCCTACGTGCTGGTTGGCCACACGCGCAACGGTCTAAGCTGCTGGCAGACACAAGCCCCTCAATGGGATAGTCCCAACGCTGGGCCTGTTATGGCCGCAGGCGCCGGGGCGCTTAACGTAAGCCTCGGTGGCGCCGCAGACTATCATGGCGCAACTGAACATCGGCCTCAGCTTGGTTGCGGCGATTTACCCAAAGCCTCTGACATAGGCAAGGCTCAACAACTACAGCGGCACGCACTCTGGCTCTGGTTGGCAACCATTTCTTTCACAGCGATTTTTTCGCTGATCTTTTAGAATGCTCGCATGAATACTCGCTTATCTGCAGCCCGCTTTGCCATTTCAACCCTTTGCGCACTATTCGCCGGGATTGCTTTGGCTGGCCCTGTCAGCGTTAAAGATGATCTTGGCAATATCGTGACCCTCACCGCACCCGCCAGTCGAATCGTCACACTGGCACCTTCTGTGGTTGAGGTCACCTATGCCGCGGGCGCTGGTGACAAAATTGTTGCCACTGTTGAATACAGCGATTATCCCGCATCTGCTTTGAAGATCCCTAGGGTCGGTGGCCATTCAAAAATCAATCTCGAAGCCGTGGTCGCAGCAAAGCCTGATTTGGTGATTGCCTGGGAATCCGGCAACTCGCCAACTGCCATTGATAAATTGCGCCAACTGGGTATTCCCGTCTTCATGTCTCAGCCGCATAAAATGACTGACATTCCCGGTGAGATCGAACGTATTGGCGTATTGGCAGGCACCTCGCCAACTGCCAAAAAGGCAGCCGATGATTTCCGCAAACGTTACCAAACGCTCGCTAATAAATATCGTGATCGTTCACCCGTTACCGTTTTCTACCAGGTCTGGCAAAACCCCTTAATCACCATCGGCGGCCAGCAAATCATGTCGGATGCCATTACACTGTGCCGTGGCGAGAATATCTTTGGGTCGCTCAAACCACTCGCCCCACGCGTCAATTTTGAAGCGGTGATTGCAGCAAACCCCGAAGCGATTGTTACGTCCGGCATGGCAGACCAGAATCCGGAAATGCTTGATGCCTGGAAGAAGTGGCCCAACTTAACCGCAACGCAACGTAACAATTTCTTTTTTGTTCAATCAGATCTGATGAACCGTAGCGGCCCGAGAATTCTGGACGGCACGAAGATTCTTTGCGAGGCGCTGCAAACAGCACGCGACCATCGTCCGAAGCGCGAGGCCAAGCCTTGATCCTAAAAATGCTCCAGCGCGAGACTGTCGCCTTTCTGGCTGCAGTTCGTTTCTTTACGCGCATCCCGATTCCTGATCGGGTCCCCCACTCTGCCGAAAGCCTCAACCACGCAGCGCGATACTTCCCCGCCGTTGGCCTTCTGGTTGGCTCGATCAGCGCCATCGCATTTTTAATAGCCACACTGTTTGTGCCATCGTCAGTTGCCGTGCTCATTGCTATGGGCAGCAGCATCTATTTAACCGGTGCCTTTCATGAAGATGGCCTATCCGATATGACGGATGGCCTCGGGGGTGGATGGGAGAAGATGCGCATTCTCGAAATCATGAAAGATTCTCGGGTAGGTAGCTATGGGGTTATTGCGATTAGCATGGCATTGATGAGCAAGTTTGTGCTTCTCGATAATTTCGACCCGATTTGGGTTCCCTTGCTGCTAATTGCCGCGCACGCATTTTCCCGATATTGCGCCGTACTCATCATGGCTGGCTTGCCTTACGTGCGCGAAGACACTTTGAGCAAATCAAAACCCCTCGCAACGCATCTCACAAGAAACGCGTTGTGGATCGCCTCGGCTTCTGGCCTGCTACCTTTGCTGCTTCTGCCACCTGTGGCTGCGTTCATGGGCGTTACAGCGGGTTTGTTCGTCACCGTCTGGTTAGGCCGTAAGCTGCAAAAATGGCTGGGCGGGTATACGGGTGATTGCCTGGGAGCAACCCAGCAACTCAGCGAACTGGCCTTCTACCTCGGGGCGCTCGCCGTTTTATCTTAAATCAGTAGGCGCGTAGATCATGCCGGCACAAACCAGCGCTGCATCTGGCCATTAGCATCGGCCCGCTCAATCTGCACCAAGGGATAACCATAAAGCCGCGACAGATTTTCAGCCGTGAGCATCGACGATACTGAACCATACTGCCACTCGCCTTCGCCGAACAACAACAAGGCAGAATCGCAATACCGATGTGCCAAGCCTGGCTCGTGCAGCACCATGATGCAACTGACACGCTCTTTACGAGCCCTAGTCCGCATTAATTCCAGCACCTCAATCTGATGATTCAGATCCAGATGCGCCAATGGTTCATCCATGAAATAAAGCGATGGATTTTGCGTGAGTATTGTCGCCACGGCCACGCGCTGACGCTCGCCTCCGGACAAGGTCAGCACGTCACGCTCAGCAAAATCATCCATCCCTACGGCGCTCAACGATGCCATAGCTAATGCCTGATCGTCCGATGACTCCCACGTCCAACGATTCAGGTGCGGATGACGGCCGGAGATGACCGTTTCCAACACCGTCGCGCTGAACTGATCCTGCTGCTTCTGAGCCAACCAGCCACGCCAGCACGCGGCCGCACGATCTCCCCACTGCGCATAGTTTTTGTTACCCAGCAAAATATCGCCGGTCATCACACCACGTGGCAAACCAGCCAGACAAGACAACAAGGTCGACTTGCCAACGCCATTGCGACCAAGAATGGCCGTCATCTCTCCCGGAAAAACCTCGAAGGCCAAATCACGTGACACCTGCGTATCGCCAACCTGTAAATCCACAGATGAAACCTTAAACAGCGCTTTCAGCGCATCGATAGGTTGATGTGCCGTCATTGATAACGCGTCCGGTTGAGCAGATAAAGGAATACAGGAACGCCAATTAGCGCCGTCACCACACCCACAGGCAGCTGCTGTGGCGCAATCAATAACCGGGCCAATGTATCGGCAAGCACCAGAAAAATACCGCCTGCCAGCATCGATGTAGGCAACAGAATGCGCTGGTCGTTACCAACGAACATGCGTGTCAGGTGTGGAATGACCAACCCAACAAAACCGACGGAACCTGCCGTAGTCACCGAGACGGCCGTAGCCATAGAGGCCAGCAAGTAAACAGCGATACGCACAAAACTGACTGAGACCCCCAATGCTTTTGCGGTGTCATTACCGCGAATCAATACATTAAGATCACGCGCCAGCGGTGCCGTCAGCAGGCCAATCCCCACCATGCCAATCAGAGCATACGTTGGATTAACCCCTTGAGAAAAATCACCCATCAGCCAGAACAGCATCCCACGCAGACGCTCTTCGGGTGCAATCGACAACAGAAGGGTAATCACAGCGCCACAACCGGCGGCAACCATCACCCCGGTGAGCAACAAACGCGTCTGCGTCCAGCTCCCATCGCCGTGCGCCAAACCAAATACGATCAGAATCGCCAGCAAGGCACCGGCAAAAGCAAATCCATTTAAACCGGCAACGCCCAGGCCAAAAAATATTGCCAACAACGCACCCACACCGGCGCCCCCTGAAATGCCGAGGATGTAAGGGTCGGCCAAAGGGTTACGTAACAGCACCTGCATTAACGCACCGGCCAGTGCCAGCAAACCGCCGCAACCAAATGCAGCCAGCGTACGCGGTAAACGCAAGTCACGAATCACGGCAGCCGATGGCGCATTTGGATCCATCAATCCGGCAACCACGTCTGCAAAGGGCATCTTCACGCTCCCCACCGACAACCCAACGGCAATCGCCCCGAGCGCCAGAAGCACTAAAGCGATAAATAACAGTAGCAGTCGTTGAGGAGATGTCATGTGCAAATTTTAGCGTTGATCAAAGCGGAGGCCGACAAATACGTTAGACCCCGGTGTCGCGTAGTTCTGAACGGTTTGGTATTGCTTGTCGAAAACATTATTCAAACGAGCAAACAATGACACGTCTTTGTAGAGTTTCAGATTGCCGTACAGATTAAATACGGTGTAGCCACCTACCGTTGCATTGGGCGTAGCACCTGTTTGTTGCGGACCTTGAACCTGCATCTGCCCACCTAGCTTCCAATCTGTCACTGCTTTTTCAATCGTTAAACTACCAAATCCCTGAGGGTGGTAGGCTAACCATGCACCAGTATCCGCATTTAGCGGGTTCTGGTAGTCAACACTACCCATAACATTCAAGCCCATGATGCTGCCATCATAAGTTGTCGTGACGCCCTGAATCACTGCCCGTCCGACGTTAGCATACTGATAAATTTTGCCTAAACTTGCAGATGATCCTTGGTACTGATACTGAACCAGATTTGTAATGTCATTGTAGTAATAAATCACACCTGCGGCATGCTTGCCATCATCATAACGAAGTCCGGCTTCTGTATTCTGGGACTTGGTTGGTTGCAGATTCGAATTTGACTGATAAGTCGTTTTACTACTGCCTGTACCAGAGGTGGAATCAGGGTAATAGAGATTGTTGAAGGTTGGGGCTTGGAACCCAGTGCCCCATGAGGCTGTTGCACGCACTGTCGGCACAAGAAAATAACCATAACCCACTGAGCCCGTCGTGGCGTTTCCATATTGGCTGTTACTGTCGTTTCTAATATTTGCCTGAACTAAATGATCTTGAACCGTGGCATTCCAACCGCCCTGAACCGAATTCACATTTCTGGAGGTCATCGTGTAGGCAGTCGATGAAACAACTGCCTGGCTCAAGAATTCATAGGCCAACATTGCGTTACCTACTGGTAACTTAATGTCATTTTGCCACTGCGCCTGTTTCTGCGTCGTATTGAAATAGTTCTGGCTATTGTTTGAGTACCAGGTACGACTGTTATCTTGAGCGCTGCCAAAACGAACTAGACTGGACCATTCATCAACGACTCGGTTACGAGAATAAACCGACAGCACATTCATCGACTCGAGAATTGTCGCCATTTTAGTGCTTGTATCGGTGTACGCGTTTTGGCCATTGCCCCACAGGGCTTTAACACCAAGCTCTTGGCCTGGGGCAACAGTGTACGCAAAGTTTCCTGAACCGCTCGTATTGGTATAAGACCCAGGGTTCGGGTTGTAACCACTATAGCCTTGAACCCTTGTTGGAAAGCTCACTGAGTGTGTATTGGCACCATAAATACTGTAGCTTAGACCACTCTCAGAGCCTTCAACGCCGACCGTTTCTGATGTGGTGTTGTAGGTGCCGTAACCTGCGTCAGCATAGAACTTGGTTGGGCCTTCACCCTTCCGCGTAAAAAGCTGTATGACACCGCCTATGGCATCTGAACCATACGAGGAAGATGTTGGGCCACGGACAACTTCCATTCGACCGATCTGAGGCATCGGAATATAAGCCCAAGGAGGGGCTCCGGTTGTAGCAGAGTTCAGTCTGAGTCCATCAACGAGCAGAATCGTCTGGGCATTTGTGCCACCACGGATCTGAACGTTAGTTGTTGTCCCTAGCCCACCATTCGAACGCACCGTGACACCTGGAGTATTCGCCAAAATGTCCGAAATTGGTTCAGCCGGGCTGTAATCCCGGATTTGTTCCTGGTCGACGACCGTAACATCAGAAATCAACTGGTTGTAACGCGTCGGGATACGCGTTGCAGTTACTACGATGGGGTCAGCGGGCCCGGCTATTTGCTCAGGCGATTCCTGCGCAATTGCAGAAAAAGACAGCGAAGAAATTGCTGAGGCAATGAGAAATAGGGCAACGCCCGGATGATGAAAGACAGCCATGAAAACTCCTGGCACGAACGTGCCAACGATCGAACGAGCGTCCCCGCAGG
>ERZ1034361.1898-NODE-1898-length-10404-cov-6.094219_pt1 | contig 10404 bp, 14 predicted proteins | sample MGYA00520617_ERZ1034361 | MGnify/ENA primary metagenome ERZ1034361 (study PRJEB33736, sample SAMEA104284507) | Azolla filiculoides | biome: Urban; feature: Water surface; material: Ditch water | place: Netherlands | collected 2015-10-28 | depth 0-0.1 m ... | reverse complement strand
TAACATAGATTCCACCACCTCCGTAAACGTTACGGTTTACCCCATTGTCTGGAGTTTGTGCTGGGTGGGTATATACGACACCTCCCATTTACATCACCAGAACCAGACGTCACCCTCAGTTGCGGTGATAGTCGCATCTGGTAGTGCCGTGTTTGATGGGTTTGGTCTTGCAATGACAAATTGTCGTGTACCAGTTAGTGAAACGTTTGATGCATTCTTACCGTTAACAATCGTTGGCTTGCTTGCATCTGTGGTTGCTAGAGACGTGAAACGATCTTTAATGTTTGTGTCTAGGTTGTCTAGATATCCTAGCTCAGTACCCGTGATATTTGTGGACGCTGAAATCTTTCCAGCTCCGTCAGCCACAAGAACCTTCCCTGGGTCAAGGTTGTTAATTGTTACGGTTGTAGCTGCACCTGTAATCGCTGCTTGACCGTATGTTCCAATTTCTCCAGTTGCGTCTGCTCTTAGAAGGTAAAGATCATTGTGTTTGTGTCCTGCAAGGGCAGCTGATGCCCATGCTGTCCAAGTACCTGCAAACTTTGCTCTCCAAAACTTATCGTTAACAACTAGTCCGCTGGAAGCCCCGTTGGTCATTTGATAATCCTGATAAATGGCAGATCCATCGCTAGTTACAGTGAGCATTCCTGCATAGTATGATCCGTTGAGGGCTGGATAGTTTGTTCCTGCTGCTGCACCTGCTGCTGTAGTTTGAATATACGAACCAGTGGTTGTCTTCGTGTTTAAATCATTTCCAGTTGCCACTGTGGGAAGAGTTTCTGGTTTTTTGTTTACTTTGTCGGTGTCTAGCTTGTCAAGATAGCCAGCAATAGAGTCTTCAATAAGTGTGGATGGCTCAGCATCTGCCCCATAGTGATAGAGAAGCAGTGCTGCCTGAATATCAGCATCTGACTGAAGAGTGGGGATCTGAGTATTGTACTTTGTACCAATATCAGTGCTATCTATCGCCATATATAATCCTTACCAAGATAATTATATCACGTTAATAGAGATGTGAGCCGTTCTGGTCCCGTCGATAGGCTGTGGTGCGTAAGGTGCTAGTGGGTTTCCTGTTGGAACAATCTCTAGTCCTGTAATTAAAATGTCTAGGTTATATCCAGTCTCCTCATCAAGACTTGTTCCTAGAATTCTAAATCCAGGAATCATGGGAAAGGTCTCTTCAAGTGGGGTATTGGGAAGAACCTCAAGATCTACGTGAGTATTAAGAGTGAAGGTCTCAAAGTTAACACCTGGAAGCAGTGCAAGTGTTGTGTTAGAGATTGGAATGTTTAGGACTGCTTGCCCCTCAACAAATGTGATTTGCTCGTTTGTGTTGAACACGTTTGGAATAATCTTAAAGATTCTTCTCCAAGTATTTGATCCGTCTTCACTAACGTATTGATACAGGTACTGATATTCGTTATCGGTTGTCTTTAGGTTGATGTACCAGTCCAAAAGCTGTGGTGGGAACGAGAAGTCTTCAAGGGGGATTTCGGTTGGCTTACCAAGACCGTAAAGAATTAGGCTGCCACGAGATCCCTGAGGGCCAAAGTCTAGGTCAACAGCAACTGATGCTGGTCCACCAATTAGCGTTACGGTATCTACAGAAACAATGTTATTTGCCATAATACCTACTACGCAACAGCCGTCATTCCACCTGTAGTTGCAGGTGTTCCCAGACCAGCAGAGTTGAATGCTGAGACACCCAGTCCGTAAACAGAAGCTGGATCTAGATCAACAAATGTATATTCGAATACGTTGTTTGCTACGGTACCCTTTAGGATTGCCTGTGTAAAGTCTGGTGTTGCTCCAGGGTTCTTTAGGCTGAACAGGCTGTATCCAGTAATTGCAGGTCCTCCAGTTGGAGCCTCCCACACAACAGTAATGGATGTGTCGTCGAACGCAGTAATCTCGAATGATGCCGATGGAACTGCTGATGGTACAGGTAGAGATACCTGTTCCTGAACAGAAATATTTCCAGACAAAAGAGTGTAAATGTAGTCATAGTCTTCTCCAGGCTTAGAGATCTCTACGTCATAAACATAAGTTGTACCAGCAGTCATTGATAAAGCGTTACTTGGGGTAATGGCACACTGAATGTAGGAACCAACAGTCTTTGCAAACCCCTCGATAGAAACTTTCGTAGCTGCACCGTTTGTGCCATCGTACTTCTCTGGTCCTGCATAGTTAGAGATAGTGAAACGTGGAGTAGCGTAGCCTGTAAGACTGAATGGTGCTCCAGAAGTATCCTTTGGATTAATCAAGAATTCAAAGGTATCACCTTTGTAGTAAGAGATGTTATATGTACCTGGAAATGCCATGATTAAAGTATATCATGTTCTTCTATTTGAAGAGACTTCTTACTTTCTCTAAAAATCCTTTTCGTCGTACATAAGCTGTCTTTGATGGGATACAGGCTTCTCCTTGTTCACTTAGAAGCTTTTGTAGATCTGCTACAGATATTTCTGCCAGTCCATTCATTCCCCACTTGGTACCCCAGGAATTTTGAAGGGTAATGCTTGGGTCACCCTTGAACTTAGATGAAGAAGTTGTATAGCCAATAGCAAGAATGCAATGTCCTCCAACGTGGTCTCCAGACACTTTTAGGACCCCTCTTGGAGCCTCGTACATTCCTTCGTACCAGTTAATGCCAAGTACTACTGGACCCTTTTGGATCAAAGCATCGATTACATCATCAATAGAGAATGCCCAAGAGTATGACTCAACAGTCTTCAGACCCTGCATAACCTTTGCACCTGCAAGAACTGATGTGCCATCGTAATCTTCTCCAGGATACTCGTCAATGGTTTTTGCACTGCTGTAAACGTAGCGTGCAAATGGCTGAGGAGTTCTTGGAGCCTTGCCAGGAATGGTTTTCAGGTTTACAACATTTGGGGTTGATAAAGCTTCTGCTGTCCATCCAAAACCTACACAAGCACCCTCTGCTTTTTGATCTAGGATTGGTCCTGCTACCCACAGAACACTCTTACGTGGAACTCTTTTATTAAGTATTCCTCTTACGGGATAGTTCTTTGATTCTTCGTCGAAGCGTGGCTTCCAGTCTAGTGTTCTATTCATAGTTTAATTATAGCAAAAAGAATACCCCCCGACATCACAGCCGAGGGGTAAGTCCTTTTGTTTGTTATTCAGTAATTTCTACTGCTGGTGCCTGGTTTGCCTTAAGAGTATTCTCAACAACCTTGTTAGCTACGGCTGTAGCTTTAGGGGTTGCTGCCTTCTTGCGAGTGGCTGGCTTCGCAGCTGTCTTAGGTGCTGCAGCTGGTGCTGGAACAAATGACGCTGGGCGTAGTAGTTGCTGAACAGCTTTTGGATCAATTACAACAGATGGCTCTGGTGTAGTCATGGCATCCATGTACTTGCTATTAAGACCATTACGAGATACGTCATCAAACGCTGATGCACCTGCAATGAGTGCTGTTAGTACAACTGCAATAGCTGTGTACATGACAACTTCCCAGTTAAGGTTTGCGATGTCTGTTGCATTGATAGCGATCAAACCAGATCCACCAACAACAGTGGTTCCAGTAATTGCCTGCTTGAATGTACGAACAAATGCAACTGCTGCAATTACTCGGTTCTTGGCAGGGTACATGTAATCGAATACCTGTCTAATAAAGTGTGTCTTTTCCATTTTTTATTCTCCTTAAGGAATGATTGCGATTTCGCCTGGGTAGATAAGTCCTGGATCTCCAGAGCTAAAGTTTGAGATATTGAAGATCTCCATGTAGCGACTTCCGTCACCTAGATAAGCGGCACTAATGTCCCAGAGTGTGTCCCCTGGTACAACGACGTGCTGTGTACCGCTAGATACTGGTGCAGGAGCAGGAGCTGCTGAGCCACCACCTAGAATACGGTTAACCTCTGCCTGAACAGCGTCATAGTTTGCACCGAGAGCAGCTTGGCGATCTGGACCGTTTCCAAATTCACCACGAATAACTGCAGCAGCTAGGTCAGCAATGCTTCCAGTTGCAGCAGGTACAGAAGATGCACCAGCACCATCAAAGTATGACTGGTTGTCTGGACGAAGGTATCCAAGAATCCCAGCCTTGGAAAGAGTTGCATAGTGTGCAGCTCCAGGGTTCTGGGTCATGCAATATACGTTATTTCCACGGTCTTCAACAACAATAGCAACGTGTGAGTTTGGACCTGCAGGAGAACCCCAGTCCCAAATTGCTACGTCTCCACGTTGTGGGGGTCCCTGTACAGGAGTCAGCCATTCGCCTAGTCCTGAACGATCAAATGTCTTCCATAGGCCACATGTGAAGCCTGAGTGCTGTGGGCAACCGCCACCAGCATTAGTTCCTGTCTTCCAAAATGTAACACCAAGCATGTTTACACCATAGTGAGACCAGAGGTCCCAGCACTGTGCACCCCAAGAGGTATCCATTTCAACGGCAACACCATTTACGCTGTTTAGCCATTCCTGAAATCTACTCATAAATAATTCTCCTTATACCCACTTTTAAGGGCCAAGTTTAATTATACCATTAAAACAAAAACTAGCTTTATGGTCTAGCTTTGTAATTCGTCTATGGCTTGTTCTGGATCAGAGACTTCTGTCCATTCAGCTAAAGGCTCTAACTGTGCAATTGTTGCACTGTTTTTGCCCAACAACTCTTGGATGTATGTTGCTTGACTTTCTAGTGATTCATTTTGATTCTCTAGACTTTTTACCGTTTCTGCAATTGCATTTGCTGGTATTCTCATGATTTCTCCCTGTATTCTTTAACTAGTTGTAGGTTTATATACCAACTATAACTCTTGCTTCATCTTCGGTTAAGCCAAGAGCAGAAAGTTTTTCCAACGCAGATTTTCTAGCTGCGTCAATGCGGTCTTGCTCGGCTACGATTTCTTCTGATGTAGCTAAGCTTGGAAAATCTAAAACTTGCTCATTTGTTGCTGTTGCCTCAAGGAAATCTCCACAGCCTCCACATTCAACGATACCAGGCTGATCTACAAGTCTGTACTCAATGTCATAATTGCTACAGTTTTTATTACTGCAAATTGCTAGATGTATCTCCATTACCCTGCCTCATAACTCATAGAAAGCATAGCCCAGTATCCGCTTGACCAAGTGAACGGATAAGTATTTGACAGCTCAGCATTTGTAACCTGGGTTCCAGATACATAGTCGCAAACAAATCTTGAGTATGTATCATTGATTCTAACAATTCTACCATGACGAAGCCCAGGACCATAGAATTCTGCTATACCCATTGGATGCAAAATATTATATGTTGCAGCCATTGCTGGGTGGCTAAAGTCACAGGCACCGTTAAAAGATGTTGTTGATCCATAAATAATTAAGCCACGGACATGCACCACTTTTCCTATTTTTTGGTAATAGAAAGCTGTAGATCCATTTCCAATAGTTATGTTTGAGAATGCAGGAGTGTAGGCCGTCCACCCAGCTGAAGGAACGGCAGTCTCTAGTGCTGCTAGTCTTGAATCTTGAGTTGTGTTCAAGGCTTCTACCGATGTAAGTCTAGAGTTCTGAGTTGTGTTCAAGGCTTCTGTTGCACCAACACGTGTTGCCAGCTCTGAATCGCCAGCTGTAATTCCAGCAGAGGTTTTGATAATATAGTTAACCACTTGGTATGGCTGAAGGTTATTGTGAGCCCCACTACCACCAGTATTCTGGTTAGTTGCTGTAGTAGCTTCAACATAAAAGTAGTCATTAGTGGTATTTGCTCCACCAATTTGTACCACACCCGAAACACTTCCAGGCTGAGCAGTGACCCTTCTGTGACTGTGTGGGTCCTGAATGTGGGTGTGGGACGGCATCTCAGATATTTGAAGAGTGTGGGTTTTTGCTCCACCAGTTTCGCCTAAACTATCAAACTCAGTTTGAGAGGAGTCTTTACCTACTGGAACCCTTCCTCTGAGGTCTGGAAGGTTAAAGGTGGTAGATCCGTCGCCAACTCCGTATTGAACCCCAATGGCACTAAAAAGAGAGGCATAGCTAGAACGGCTGACCGCACCACCGTCACAGATTAACCAGTTTGCAGGAGCAGTTGCTCCACCCCAAGCCATAATTGATCCAGCAGGTAATCCACTAGCTGTGTCTGGGGTATTTCTCCAAACACCCACAGCTCCATCATATGTAAAGTTAGCAAACACCTGTCCATCAACTGGTGATGCTGGAAAATCTTGTGCCATTATATTTCTCCATTCTGTGCCAGGAGGTCCACGTATTCTTTATTTTCTGGGTCTGCTGGAAATGTTTTAGTTGAGCCATCTTCGTTAGTGATGACGACCTGCAATCTTTCTCCAGATGGAGACTCGGTAGTAATAATTCTATAGCTCATATTCTATATCTCAGCTCCAAGCCCAATGTACGCACCAGAGGGTAGCGAAAGGAAGCTAAATCTTCCAGAAGCGTTGCCAGATCCACCAGAGGTGTATACGTTTGCATAGTTTTTAGATGATGCAGAATCTAGGTAAAGTCCTCCAATGGCTGAACTGCCTGCTGGATTGTAAAGATACGGCGTTCCCCCATACTCAATAAAGCTAGGTGGGACTCTCATAGTTACTGGAAGGTTTATTGTTCCCACTGTGGCTGAAGAGCTGTATGCTACAAAGGTTCCGACCTTTTCATCTGATGCCTGAGCTGTTGCTCTAAAGTAGTACCGCTGACATGCAGCAAGCTCTGCCTGAATGCTCTCACCATTACGTCTAAATGGAGTTGCGTTTGGCCCTTCTTCCACTTGCAAACCAGTAAAGTAAATCGTATTGGACGCACTAGATACGCTAGTAAATCTGATAAAACGCATCTCTACATTGTCGTTTTGAGCTGCAGCCTCAGGGCGAGAGGTTCCGTAGTTTGATGGAAGGGTTACTGTATACGAGTACCTAGCCCAAGAAGTGGTTAGGTTAAAGAAAGTTTCATTGTAGTCTTGATCAAAGTCAAACTTGGACTGAATAGCAGTAGCTGCTTTTGCATAGAAAGAAAAAGTTATTGTCTTACCAGCAAACAGGAATTTTCCGTTTTCAATTCCTTGGTGCATAATAATATCTCCACCAGATATGTTTGAAGACCAGGACATTGCAGCTGAATACTGGGCCCCAATGCCTACAGGGACATCAGTGCTTCGTGCAAGCGTGATGGCTGGTGAGCTTGCTCCAGCACTAATTACACGTATCCTATCTGCACTTGGAAATCCATTGCTGTTACCAGCTTGTGTCGCACTAGTAGATCTTTGCCAGTGGTCGAGTGCCCCATTTATAAAATAGTTTGGACTCAGTGGTGTCGTGTTGTTTTGAACCTCAAGAGTAGAAACCCTTGTAGTAAGTTGTGAATCTCCTGGAGTTACCCCAGCAGAAATTTTAATGATGTAGTTTAGCGTAATGTATGGCTGTAAGTTTGGATGGGCCTCTCCGCCACCAGTATTTTGGTTAACAGCAGTCTGTGCATCCGAAACAAACGTGTGGTTGTGGTTACCATTTGCAACGATCATGCCGTCGCCGCCACGCTCTACTCTGGTTCCTGCTCCACCCTGAGCTGGCTGAATCTGACGGTTGTTATATGGGTTAAAATATCCTTCACCAGATGCACCGTACTCAGATAGAATATTGTGTCCGTGGTTACCATTTGTTGAGGTTGTACCAGAGTGGGTGTGTGAGTTCTGTGTGTGAGTGTGGGAGGGGATCTGGGCAGTTGTAAGCGTTACTGTTTTTGCTCCACCAGTTTCACCTAAAGCGTCAAATTCAGTTTGAGATGAATCTAATCCTACAACAACTTTTCCCTTTAGGTTGGGTAGATTAAATGTAGTAGACCCATCGCCAGTACCATAGGTTGTTCCAATTGCTGCAAACAATGAAGCATATGTTGAACGGGAGATAGCTGCACCGTCACAGATTAACCAGTTATTTGGAGCTGTAGCCCCTCCCCAGGCCATAATAGATCCTGCTGGCATAGGGTTCGGATCTGCAGAAGCGATTACAGATGATGCTTGTACCCACTGAGAAGTGTTTCCATCATTGTAGTAAACGAACGCAGTACCCTCAGCAGAATAGTACCAAAGGTCTCCGTTTGTTGGAGATGGTGGTTTGGTATCGGATACGGTAACGCCACCACCAGAAATCACCCATGACGTACCATTGTGGATGTACATCTTTGTGTCTGTAGTGTTGAAGAAGATTTCTCCAGCTGATCCAGAAGCTGGGTTTGATGAACCCTGTGCCAACTTGATTGGCGATAAAAACTTCTTAGACATAACCTAATTATAGCATTAGCCGATAATGGTTAGTCTATAAGTGTTGGCTGCAACTGTTGAAGCTGCGTTCCATGTAACGGTTACGTCACCGCTGGTATCGTTAATGCTAATGTCTGCATCGACAACTGCTCCAGAAACTTCCTTCATCTGAACAATGTTAGATCCATTTGCAGCAAGTCCGTGCGTTGAAGCAGAGACTGTCCAAGTGGCTATGCCTCCAGATGGCGTAATAGATGTATTCTTTGCAGAATATTTCTTTGTTCCTCCAGCATAGCCAGAGACAGAGTCGTCAACATATTTCTTGGTTGCTGCGTGGAGGTCTACAGTTGGGGCACCAGATAATGTTAGGGCACCAGTCATTGTGTCGCCAGACTTAGCTACCTTTTCACCAATAGATGTTGCAATGCTTGTAGCAAAGCTAGCGTCGTCACCAAGAGCTGCAGCTAGTTCATTTAGTGTATCGAGTGTTGATGGTGCTGAGTCTACTAGGTTTGAAATTGCTGTGTCTGTGTAACCGTTTGCACTTGATAATGCTGTGGCTGCTGCTCCTGCAACTTCATAGTTTGATGCAAGACCATCTGCATAGCTTTGAGCATTGCTCTGAGCGGTGGAAGCTGATCCAGCAGGGTCATAGTTAGACGCTAGGCCATCGGCATAGTCTTCTGCATTTGACTGAGCTGTAGAGGCAGCACCAGCAGCATCATAGGCTGAAGCTGTTGCATCTAGTGCACGCTGATTAGTAAAGTAAAGGTTTGTGGAGCCTTCTTCGATGGCATCTGTTGTAAGTGCATCGATAGCAGAAGTAATGTCTCCACCAATTGCGACTACGTCCCAGGTGGCTCCGTTGTAAAGTTTAAGCTCTCCGTCTACCGCATTAAAGTAAAACTGACCAGTGACTGGGCTACTGGGGTTAGACGATAGATTCTGAATGACTGCGTTTTGCAGTTCGTTCTTATTCAGATCAATTGAGGTTAAAAACTTTCTTGCCATTTAGCAACAACTCCTAGGACAGATACGCTTTGCCAGACATTCCAAAGGAAAAACCTAACCTAAGTGTATTTATACTATCATACCATATCTCTGATTCGACAATGGTTCCTGCAGAGTCTGTTACGACCACATTTGGATTGAATCCTAGATTATGATTAACAATCCATGTGGTTGCTGTGGCTGATTGATTATGCTCATACGTGGATCCAGCTGGGCCCATTGGCCCTTGAATTCCTTGAATACCCTGAGGTCCAGGTTCTCCTTGAGGACCAACTTCTCCTTGAGGTCCTGGTACGGTTGAATCGGCACCTGTTGGACCAGGTTCCCCTCGTGGTCCCTGATCACCTTGTGGTCCAGTTTTTCCTGGAGCTGGAACAATTACTACAGTTGGATTTAGTTCTTCTGGAGCTGGAACAAATCTTAATGCTGTATCAACCTTCTTGCTCTTAACAAGTTTAACTGACTCAATTCCTGGTTCGTCTTCGCTACCTAGAATAGCCATGTTAAGCTCCTGTCACGTCACCGATTACAGAAATGATTCCAATGATTGGTGTCCAAACTGTGTCGTCTGCAAGAGTTACCTGAACGTCAAAGCTTAGCTCTGCTGTCTTAGATCCTACTCCCCAGCCAGCTGTAGTTTGTGGGGTAGCCGTAATCTTAATGTATCCATCGTGCACTTCAACATCTAGGTCATCGTAGTTATCTGTTTTTGCTTCATAGGCAGTGGCAGCATACGTCCAATCAGTTGTGTCGTAGAACGAGGATTCGTCCTGCTCATAAAACTGAACCATGAGACTAGCAGTATCTCCACGAACTACACGCCATTTAATTTGAGCTGGTTCTGCACCGATAAACTCATCTGGGCAACAGGCATCTGACATTATCCCACCGCCGATGCAATGTATGATCCAGAAACGTGGAACGTATCTAAAACGTTTAGAGTAACTGGACTATTGTGATCAAAGATTTCATCTTGGCCAGTTCCATTTGTGTACCATAGAGTTAATCTAGACTGTCCTGCTGCAACGTGACCAGAGATTGCCCACTGATTTCCAGTTGATTCATCGTGCAGGCAACCATCACGCATAAGGATTCCATACTTAGATGGGAATGGAAGATCTACATAGTACTGACCAGTTCCAAAGTTTGTAATATTTGTCATTTCAACATTGATTCT
>ERZ1034361.1897-NODE-1897-length-10405-cov-2.801123_pt1 | contig 10405 bp, 9 predicted proteins | sample MGYA00520617_ERZ1034361 | MGnify/ENA primary metagenome ERZ1034361 (study PRJEB33736, sample SAMEA104284507) | Azolla filiculoides | biome: Urban; feature: Water surface; material: Ditch water | place: Netherlands | collected 2015-10-28 | depth 0-0.1 m ... | reverse complement strand
ACACCAGAGATTTTTTCAGCATCTACACTTACTTGATTAGAATTAACTGAAACCTGTTCTACTAGTTCCTCTATATTTTCTATGCCTTTCATTAGTTTATTAGTACTTTCTGCAACACTATCAGAATAAATATTAATACCTGCAGGATGAGAACCTGCATCATTATTAGCACCGCCAATACCTACAATGCTGATAGAACCGTTACCTGAAGTTTGAATGACATCACCAGTTCCGCTTGCACTACTAAATGAAACGATATCAACACCAATTCCATAGTAGCCATATGCGGTAGGTGACGCACCTTTACCGCGAATAGCAATATTTCCGCCGCCCGCATTAATAGATGAGCTATGAAGCCAGACACCTCGATAGTTAGGTGTCATGCCATTCAATAGAGCATTATTGGAACCTACAGCATACCCGCTACCATCAATCGCGCCACCACCTAATGTGATGTCGCCGCCACTGGTGGTCAGGCTCACACGATCTAAAGAAATTGCACCCGCACCAGAATTATCCGTATCTGCCGCAAACAAAATTGAGCTGCCATTAGTAGTAATAGCAAGGCCAGAAGTATTAGTCAGAATCGATCCGGCAGCAGCTAATGTGATGTTTCCTGTAGCTGCTGCAGTGGTTGTGAGGTTTGTATTTAGCGCAATGTTGCCGCCATACAAGTTAATCGGTCCGCTGATATTAATAGCGGTACCGTTAACCGTTATATCTATGTTCGCTACGCTTGTCGCGTTACCGATCGTTAAGCTAGTTAAAGTCGTGGCGTATGTGTAGTTAGCAGTGTTGAAAGCATTCGTAAATGCGCTACCATTCGGCTGTATAGTCACCGCACCAGCGCCAGTAAAACCACTAGTTGTTGGCGTTGCGTTATTTGTAAATACGATCGCACCAGACGTTACGTTGGTACTACCTGTATATGTTTGCAACCCAGTCAGAGTTAAGGTGTTTGATGCAGATTTAACTATTTGGATGAATACTATAAGTAAATCTCGTTTTAATGACACCAATAATATATTTGAAAAACCAGATTATATTGAAGTTGAAGTCACAAACTTTGATTACAATATAAATGATATATTAAAAAGGATTATTCAATGAGAGGTGAGTGGTGTTTTTATAAAGAATATTTTACTCCAGATGTTTGTAATAAAATCTTAGAACTTGGTTTAAAATTGCCCGCTAAAGAAGCAACCATGGGAGTCGGCGGTGAAGTCAAAATGTCCGAACATCGCAGAAGTAAAATACGATTTATTCAACAATCTGACCCCAATTTTACTTTTCTGTTTGATGCGATGTGGAAAATGGCTATTCAAGCCAATGACCAATGGTTTGGTTTCAACGTGTCTAAAATTTCTTATATTCAATTAGCCGAATACGATGAATCATATCAAGGTGAATACAAGAAACACAATGACATCTTTTGGATGAATGGCGATCCATATTATCACCGTAAACTCACTGCAGTGGTTCAACTAACAGACCCATCAACTTACGAAGGTGGCAATTTAGAATTGTTTGGCCTAACTGAGTATCCAAATAAAGATGATGTCAGAACTCAAGGTACAGCATTTTTCTTTCCTTCATTCTTAGAACATCAAGCCACTATAGTTACCAAAGGTACTCGTTATAGTTTAGCGTGTTGGTTTGATGGACCCAAATGGTGTTAACCTATATAATAGAGTGATTTAATTATTGGAGTTATTATGGTAGATTATGAATTTGAAATAAACTTTTGGGGTGATTGTTGCAATACTTTTAGTGAAGACCAAAAACACTTTATCTATGGTAATTTAATGGGATTAACGGGCGACCAATATCAATTTGCTTACAATGTCAATAATAAAAGAATTTTAGATGTGGGTGGTGGTCCATCATCTATGTTATTGAAAACACACAATCTCAAAGAAGGTAAGGTGTGTGACCCAATCAATTATCCACAATGGACCAAAGATAGATATGCCTATAAAAATATATCTGTACAGGTGGTAACTGGTGAAGATATGGTCGAATCTGGTTGGGATGAAGTGTGGTTGTATAACGTATTAGAACATGTAATTGATCCAAAGAAGATTATTAAAAATTGTTTAAAATCTGGTAAAATATTACGAATATTTGAATGGATTGATATGCCTCCGGAAGAAGGCCATCCACATACAATCACACAAAAAGATTTAGAAAAATGGATTGGCCAAAAAGGACATATAACGGAATTAAATGGCGTTAATGGTTGTTATGGTAAAGCATTTTATGGAGTATTTACATTATGAGATTTCATGTCTTAGGTGTGCCACACACAGTATCATCACCAGATTTTGTGACTTGTGCTTTCACTCAAAAGGTTGTTAAGTTTTGTGAAATGATGATGGAACGAGGCCATGAGATTATTCATTATGGTCATGAAGATTCTAACATCAAATGTACGGAACACGTTACGGTCTTACCAGACGTTATTTGGCGCCAATGTTACGGCGACCACGATTGGAGAACTCATTTCTTTAAATTTGATACCAATGATTTAGCATATACCACATTTAATAAAAATGCTATTATTGAAATTGGTAAACGAAAGCAAACAAATGATTTCATATTACCATTTTGGGGTGGTCCGGGCAAATCTATTTGTGATGCACATCCTGATTTAATCTGTGTTGAGCCTGGCATAGGTTATGCTTATGGTCATTTTGCACCATACAAAGTATTTGAGTCTTATGCAGCACATTCAGCCTATTATGGGCTAAATTCATTAGCATATTGTAATGAAAAATGGTATGATGTTGTTATACCTAATTATTTCAACACTAATGATTTTCAATATAAATCAGAAAAACAAGATTACTTTTTATACATTGGACGAGTCTATGATGGTAAAGGCGTCAATATTGCCATCCAAACCACCGAAAAAATTGGTGCTAAGTTAATTATTGCGGGCCAGGGTTCACTCAAAGAAATGGGGTATGATGAGGTACCAAGTCACGTAACTGAATTTGGTTTTGCTAATGTTTTAGACCGACAAAGATTAATGGCAGATGCTAAGGCATTATTTGCACCATCACTATACAATGAACCATTCTGTGGCACACATGTCGAAGCTATGATGTCAGGAACACCAGTTATCACTACCGACTGGGGAGCTTTCACCGAATACAACATACACGGTGTGACAGGTTATCGTTGTAGAACTTTTGAACATTTTGTTTGGGCTGCTAAAAATATTGACAAAATAGATACTTGGAATTCTAATCTTTGGGCTAGAAAAAACTTTGGTTATGATAAAGTTGGACACATGTATGAGGAATACTTCCAATCCTTATTGAATATTCATGGCAAAGACGGTTGGTATGAGCCAAATGATTCCAGAACCGAGTTAGATTGGTTGAAAAAAGAATATCCTATTAGCATAAATACAATATAGTAAAAATATTAAATGGATTATTATGGCCACCATATCAACAAGACAAGGTTTTAAAGATTATTGTTTACGCCGTCTAGGTTTTCCAGTCATCGACATCAACGTGGACGATGACCAAATAGAAGATAGAGTTGACGATGCGTTACAATATTGGACAGATTACCATTACGATGGTATGCAAAAAGTTTATTATGTTCATAGGATTTCTCAAAATGATATAGACAATCGTTGGATTGATATGTCTCCTAATGTTGTTAGAGATAATGCAAACAATTCTGTCAATGTTGTTGGTGTAACTAGAGTATTTCCAATCCAAGATTCTCAAGCCACAGTAAATATGTTTGACTTGAGGTATCAATTACGATTAAATGAGTTGTATGACTTTACTTCAGCCTCATATGTCAATTACACGTTGACAATGCAACATCTTCGTTCACTTGAGTTGTTATTTACAGGTGAAGTTCCTATTAGATTTCAACGCCACACCAATAAATTGTTTATTGATTGGAGATGGGAACAATCAAACCTAACGACTAATTCTGTTGTAATCATTGAATGTTATGCTTCAATTAATCCAGACGCTTACGGCGACTTGTGGAACGACCGATGGTTGAAAGAATACGCTACTGCTCTAATCAAAAGAACTTGGGGTAACAACCTGAAAAAATTTAGTGGTATGCAATTACCTGGTGGTGTTACTTTAAATGGTGATAAAATTTACCAAGAAGCGGCTGATGAAATTAAAGCCTTAGAACAAGAAATGGAATCTCGTTACGGCGGTGTTCTTGAATTCTACATGAATTAAGGTGACCAATGCCTACCAGCGTCTATTTTAATAATTACAATTCAAATGCCGAGCAACGTCTATTTGAAGATTTAATTGTGGAGTCCATTAAAATTATGGGCTTTGATGGTTATTATCTTCCAAATGACAATGATGAAGCTCGTGATTTATTATATGGTGAAGACCCACTTAAACGATTCACTTCAGCGTTTCCACTTGAATTGTTTTTATCTTCAGCCTTGGAATACACCGGAGAAAAAGAATTCTTTTCTAAGTTTGGTCTTGAAATTAAAAACAATGTTTCTGTTATTCTTTCTAAAAGAACATTTTCTCAACGTGTACCTCAATATTCGTTTGATAGGCCTCGTGAAGGTGATTTAATTTATGTACCTGTATTGAATGGTACTGGAGAATTATTTGAAATTAAATTTGTAGACCACACTAAAGACTTCTTTACCTTAGGTCGCAAGATACCGTATTTCTATGAAATGCAACTTGAGAAATTCAAATTTTCAAATGAAGTTATTGGTACAGGTATTTCAGACATTGATATTATTTCCGTTCAAGAATCATATACAATTAATTTAGATATGCAAAGGTCCGATTCTAGTTACTTGGAAAAAGAAATAGTATTTCAAAGTGATGATTCAACTTATGCAAATGCAAATACTGTGGCTATAGTATCGTCTTGGGATAAAAATACTAAAACATTACATGTAACAAATATTGCTGGTGAATTTAAATTAAATGCTAATGTCATTGGTCATACTTCAAATTCAAGTAATATGTTATTGGCTTACGACCCATTAGATGTTACTCTGACCAGAGAAGTGTATGATAATAAAGTCATTCAAAATGAAGCTGACCAGATTATTGATTTCTCTGAAACAAACCCATTTGGTGAAATATGATAGCCTATAATAAAATAATTAGAAAAATGGTTGTTGGATTTGGCGACCTATTCAATGATATTGATTTAATTCGCTACAATCCAGACGGCACTGAAGCACAAAGACAAAAAGTTCCTTTAGCTTACGCATCTAAAGAACGTTATGTTATGCGTTTACAAAATGACCCAAATTTAGACACAAAAGTTCAGATGACTTTGCCTCGTATGTCGTTTGAAATGAATGGCCTAACGTATGACGCTTCTCGTAAACAAATTACCAATATTAAAAACTTTGCACCTTCTCAAAGTGCTGACACCATATTATCTCAATACAATCCAGTGCCGTATGATTTTGATTTTTCATTATTCATCTATGTTAGGAATATCGAAGACGGCACTCAAATCATAGAGCATATTTTACCTTATTTTACACCAGATTATACAATCAAATTGAATCTTATTCCTGAAATGGGTATAACGAAAGAAATACCAATTCATTTAAAAGATACAAAATATGAAGTAACTTATGAAGGTCCTAGAGAGAACGAAACTAGAACCATTATTTGGACTTTAAATTTTACGGTCAAAGGTTTTGTATATGGTTCTATTTCTGAACCAAAGATTATCAAAAGGTCGATTACAAATATATACGATTCTACTTTATCCGATTCCGATTTGGTTGAATTTGAAGTAGCGTCTGGCGGACTAGGTGATTACCAAGAAGGTGAATTTGTTTATCAAGGATACACATTGGATGGTGCCACGGCCGTTGCTAAAGTTATTTCTTGGAATAGTACAACATTAAAATTACAGGTAGGATCGTTGACCGGTAATTTCGTTATTACAAAACCAATTTACGGTAGACAAACCGGTGCGGCATACACCATACAAGCACATCAAATATTACCTGAGCATTTAGTTAAAATTGTAGTTACACCGGATCCATTGTCGGCTAACGCTAATTCAAATTATCTATATACCACAGCTATTACTGAATACCCGTATGCTGATAGAGAAGCAATAAGTTTTGATAGTAACAATATGAGTGTTGATGATTTGGATTTAACTATGGACCAAGACGATTAAAAATAAAGAGGTTATACCAAAATGGCAAAACAAAATATCAATGTAGGTTCTTCAGCTAATGACGGTAGTGGTGATAGTTTACGGGATGCAGCTGTTAAGATTAATTCAAACTTTACTGAATTATATGCTACTTCAGGTTTAGATACCACATTCACACAAGCTGCATTTAATGCCGCTAATAGTGCTATAACAATGATTCAAAACCCACAAACATCCAATTATGTTTTGTCGTTGACTGATGCTGGTAAATATTTGTATTATACACAGGCTGCAAATGTAACATTGTATATTCCAAATTCAAGTTCTGTCGCATTTTCTAATGGTACCACGATTACTATTATTTCTAAAACAACATCTAGTGCAAATATTACAATTTCACCAAACACCGGTGTTTCTTTATATTTTGCTGCTAACTCAACGTCATCTTCACGTAATGTCATAACTTACGGAACAGCTACAATTTTAATGGCATCATCCAATACATGGTACGTTAATGGTTTTGGAGTTTCTTAATTAAATATTAATTTACTATATAATACCAATCGTTTACGGAATAAAATAATGTCTAAAATTGATGAGAATTTAAGTGAAATGTTAAACATACCAACAACATCTACGGTGATTGACCAACCGACTGATGTTGTTGCTAAAGATAAAAAAGAAGAAATATTAGAAACAGATTTAATGAAAGATTACGAAGAATCTCGTAAACAATTAAAAGAAATCGTTTCTAAAGGCGCTGGCGCCATTGATGATATACTTGCTATTGCTAGGGAATCTGAACATCCTAGAGCTTTTGAAGTAGCGGCTACCATGATTAAAACAGTAGCTGATGCTAATGAAAAACTTTTAGCAATGCAAAAACAAATGAAAGAAATAACTGGCACCAAGACTCAAAACTTAAATGTAGGTAAAGCTGCAATATTTGTTGGCTCGACTTCTGAATTGTCCAAAATGATTAAAAATGAGATTAAAACTATAGATGGCAGTTAATGAAAATTTAGGTTATAGAGATAATCCACTTCTAAAAAAAGTAGGTGTGCCTCACGAATATACCCAAGAAGAAATTGAAGAATACATCAAGTGTTCTAAAGACCCGGTTTACTTTATTAAGACATACATTAAGATTGTAAACGTTGACGAGGGTTTGATTCCTTTTGGTATGTGGGATTTCCAAAAGAAAATGGTTGAAACTTTTAAAGACAACCGTTTTGTTATTATGAAGATGCCTCGGCAGGTTGGTAAAACAACTACATCTGTTGGTTATATTCTTTGGCATTCCATATTTCAAGATGCTCAAAACATTGCTATTCTAGCGAACAAAGGTTCACTAGCTCGTGATATTTTAGCCAAGTATCAATTAGCTTATGAGAATCTACCTACTTGGTTACAACAAGGTATCATTACTTGGAACAAAGGTAACGTTGAACTTGAAAATGGTTCTAAAGTTATATCAGCCTCAACCACATCAAGTGCTATTCGAGGCGGTTCATTTAACTTAGTATTCTTAGATGAGTTTGCTTTCGTACCTAATAATATTGCATTAGAATTCTTTAATTCAGTTTATCCTGTAATTTCATCTGGTAAAACTTCTAAGATTATTATTGTTTCAACTCCAAATGGTATGAATCTATTCTACAAAATGTGGATGGATGCCATTGAAGGACGAAGTACCTACAAGGCTTTGGAAATTCATTGGTCTATGGTGCCTGGTCGTGACCAAAAATGGAAAGAAGAAACAATTAAGAACACCAGTGAAGAACAGTTCAGACAAGAGTTTGAAACTGAGTTCTTAGGTTCTTCAAATACGTTAATTTCTGGTCAAAAACTCCAGATGATGCATTATAAAGACCCAATACTTCGTCAAATGGATATTGACATCTTTGAACATCCTATTAAAGACAATGAAGAGGGTACGGTAAAAGAACATCTATATGCTATCTCTGTTGATGTAGCAGAAGGCAAAAACTTAGATTACTCTACGTTCTCTGTAATAGATATTTCATCTACCCCGTATATACAAGTTGCTAGATATAGAAACAATTCAATATCTCCAATATTATTTCCAACAGTAATATACAATGCGGCACGCTATTATAATAATGCCTATATATTGGTTGAGATTAATAATAATCCACAAATTGCAGAAACACTACATACAGATTTAGAATATGAGAATGTAATTAAGGTGATAACAGGAAACAAAAAAGCACAGCAAATCAGCGCTGGCTTTGGTAGAGGTGTACAAATGGGTGTTCGTATGACACCGCTTGTTAAGAGAGTTGGATGTTCAAATTTAAAAACCTTGATTGAATCTGACAAGTTAATAATTAATGATTTCGATACAATAGCTGAATTAACTACTTTTGTTGCTGGTCGAAGTACTTTTGAAGCCGATGATGGTGCAAATGATGACATGGTTATGACCTTAGTCCTTTTTGCCTGGATGACCACTCAAAAATATTTCAAAGAAATTGTATCACATGACATACGAAAACAATTACAATTACAACAATTCTCACAAGTTGATGAAGAAATATTACCTGTGGGAGAACTAAGTGATGGTTTAGATGTGCCTTTTGTTGTTGAAGATGGAGATGTTTGGGTATCAGGTCAAGGTGACACATACTCAGATTATTTCAAAAGCTTAACAAGGGGTTTATAAAATAAGGTAATGATAAATAGAATGTATAGTAATATATGTTTCTCTACTATCATTATAAAAATACAAGGAGATAAAAATGGCGTTTCAACTTTCTCCTGGCGTAAATGTTTCTGAGATTGACTTAACCACAGTCGTTCCTTCAGTTTCAACTACAGCCGGTGCAATTGTTGGGGACTTCGCATGGGGTCCAGTAAACAAAAGAATTTTGGTTGACAGTGAAATAACACTCGTTGACCGTTTTGGTAAACCAAATAGTAATACTTTCGTTTCTTTCTTTAGTGCAGCTAACTTTCTAGCTTATGGCAATAATTTACGTGTAGTTCGTGTTGTTAATACTACAAGTTCTTTACATGCTAATAATGCTACATCAGTTGGTACTGGTGTTCTAATTGAAAACGAAGATGATTATGAATTAAATCATGCAGCTAATACATCCACTTCATTTGGTGCGTTTTATGCTAGATGTGCTGGTTCATTAGGTAATAATCTACAAGTTGTAGCTTGTGCTAACACCTCTTCATTTACTGGTTGGGAATTTAGTTCCACATTCAGTTCAGCTCCAGGTACATCTGATTTTGCAAATAGTGTTGGTGGTTCCAATGATGAACTACACATAGCTGTTGTGGATATCACAGGAGCTATCTCGGGTACAGCTGGTACTATTTTAGAAAAATATGAAAATGTATCTAAAGCTTCTGATGCTAAATTGGATGATGGTACACCTAATTATTATGTAACACAAATATCAAACAAATCTAAATGGATTTATGTGGCATCTCATATGGATTCAGGTTGGGGTGTTTCTGCTGTTGGTAGAAATTTTGGTACAACCACTCCTGTTTATGATGAAACATTAGCTGGCGGCATTGACGTTGCTGCAGCACAATCTGATTATTTAACGGGTTGGGATTTATTTGCTAATTCGGAAGAAGTTGACGTTTCGTTACTTGTAGCTGGTAATGCTTCAGAAATTGGAGATGGCACAACTGTTCCAGAATATATACATCAAATTGCGGATACCAGAAAAGATTGTTTAGCATTCTTGTCTCCTAACTTTGATAGTGCTGTATCTACACCTTCAGCTTCAGCTGTCGTTTCATATAGAGATACATTGAACATTGGTACGTCTTACTCAGTGATGGATTCTGCTTGGAAATATCAATTTGACAAATACAATAACGTTTACAGGTATGTTCCATTGAACGGAGATATTGCAGGCCTATGTGTTTATACGGACAATGTTCGTGACCCATGGTGGTCTCCTGCCGGTCTAAACCGTGGTCGTATTAAGAATGTAGTTAAATTGTCTTGGAATCCAAACAAAACAGATAGAGATATATTGTATCCATCAAATGTCAACCCAGTGGTAGCATTCCCTGGCGAAGGTGTTGTATTGTATGGGGATAAAACCATGCAATCAAAACCATCAGCATTTGACCGTATCAACGTTCGCAGATTGTTTATTGTATTAGAAAAAGCAATAGCAGTTGCTGCTAAGTATTCATTGTTTGAATTCAATGATGAATTTACCAGAGCACAGTTTGTTGCATTGGTAGAACC
>ERZ1034361.1892-NODE-1892-length-10415-cov-2.673244_pt1 | contig 10415 bp, 11 predicted proteins | sample MGYA00520617_ERZ1034361 | MGnify/ENA primary metagenome ERZ1034361 (study PRJEB33736, sample SAMEA104284507) | Azolla filiculoides | biome: Urban; feature: Water surface; material: Ditch water | place: Netherlands | collected 2015-10-28 | depth 0-0.1 m ... | reverse complement strand
CCAATTACATCGATGCCGCGGGAAACGCTGCCACTGACACTGCTCCGACAGACATTGCCAAGCTGGACACCACCGCAACCAACAACGCCACCGTAGGCCTGGCGATTGCCATCCGGACAGACGCCAACAACGACACCTTCGTCAATTCCGCAGAGTTAGGCAGTTCTGGCACATTCACCAGCCGCATCACCGTCAACAGCTCCGCTGTCGTCGGTGACAAAGTCCTCATCACAGCCACCAACGGCACGACGGCTCAGACACCTATCACCCATGTCTTGACGGCCGCCGATATTTCCAACGGCTTTGATGTGACCTTCAACAAGCCCGCAGAAGGGCAAACGCAAACCGTCACCGCCAACTACATCGACGCCGCGGGGAATGCAGCCACCGACACGGCCCCCACCGACAACGCAAAACTGGATGCCATAGGCGTCTCCATCACAGGCGGCACATCCACATCAACCACCTACGGTCCAGGCACTGCAGTCGATAACGTCAATACAGCCGTGTATGTGGGTGGTGCTGGCGGAAAAGTCACAACAGATTACTGGATCGCCCAAGTGATCAACTACAGCGGCTTGAATTCGGCAAAGCCGGCGTCGGACAGGGCGATCAGCCAGGCCACTTCGACCTGCACGCGGCGGTGCATGTAGCCTTGCTCACTCATCAGTGGGCGCAGGGGGGCAAGTTTGGCGGCGTAACGGCCGTCCAGCGGCGAAAGGGCGGAGGTAGGGGTGAGGCTCATCCCCGAATTGTAGGCATCTGGGGCTGGACATGGGCTGTGCTGTCAGCCTGCTGCGGCTTCCCTCGTTAGAATGGGTTCACACCAAGAGAAGCCAAAGATAACAGCCATGAAATTACTCGGAGCCATCACCAGCCCCTACGTGCGCAAAGTGCGCGTTGTCATGGCCGAAAAGAAACTCGACTACCAGTTCGTCCCCGAAGACGTGTGGTCGGCCAGTACCCAGATCGCCGAATCGAACCCGCTGGGCAAAGTGCCCTGTCTGGTCATGGAGGGCGGCGAGGCTGTCTTTGATTCGCGCGTGATCGTCGAATACCTTGACACGCTGTCGCCTGTGGGCAAGCTGATTCCACAGTCGGGCCGGGAGCGCGCCGAGGTCAAGACTTGGGAAGCGCTGGCGGATGGTCTGCTGGACGCGGCCTTGCTGGCGCGTCTGGAGGCCACCTGGGCCGGCCGCGCCGACAGCGAGCGCAGCCAGGCCTGGATTGACCGTCAGATGGGCAAGATCCACAACAGCCTGAAGGCCATGAGCCAGGGCCTGGGCGAGAAGCCGTTTTGCAGCGGCATTCACCTGAGCCTGTCTGACATCGCCGTGGGGTGTGCGTTGGGGTATCTGGACTTCCGGTTCCCGCAGGTGGCGTGGCGCGGCGATTACCACAACCTGCACAAGCTGTACGACAAGCTGGCGCTGCGCCAGAGTTTCATCGACACGCGGCCTGCCTGAATTCCGATGGCGTCCCGCCAGCCGCGTGGGCGCCTGGTGCGTTAGGCGCGCGCAGCAAGTCGCGCACCGGCATGGCGCCCGGCCGCTTCCCTTAGCTGTTGGCGCGTTTTTTCAGCCAGCGCATCACGCCGCCCATGAGCGGCAACTTTTCATACAGTTCTTCTGCCGCGTCCCAATAGTCGCGGTGTGTCTGGATGCGGCCATCCCCCGCCAGCAGCAGGTGCGAGCCACCGCGCACGGTCTGCAGCGTGGCGGTGTCAAAACGCTTGAAGCGGAACCGGAACTCCCAGGTCAGAAAGCACTGCGCGCCGTCCACCATGCGGCCTGTGACGACGAAGTGCGGTTGCGCCAGTGCGTCGTACATGTGGCTGAAAATCTGCTGGATGGCGGCGACGCCGTGCACGTCGTTGAACGGGTCCTTGAAGCTGGCGTCGGCGGTGTAGTAATTGCCCAGACCGGCCACGCTGTGGGGTGTCAGGGTCTCGAAGAAGACCGCGATGCGGTCCACAGCGTCTCGGGCGGCCTGGGGCGTCATGGGGTCAGAGTCCGGTAAAGCGGCGCACGGCCGCGAAGTACAGCCGGTAGGGTAGCAGGCGCAGCAGTTTCAGCCAGCGCGTGAAACGCTTCGGAAAGTGGATATCAAAAGTGCCGCTGGCCCACCCCCGCAGGATTTCTTCGGCCGCCTGCGCCGGCGTGATGAGCGCCGGCATCGTGAACGGGTTCTGCGCCGTGAGCGGCGTCTCGACAAAGCCGGGGTTGATGAGGCTCACGCCGATGCCTTGCGGCTGCAGGTCGAGGTACAGGGTCTCGGCCAGGTTGATCAGCGCTGCCTTGGTGGGGCCGTAGGCCAAGCCCTGCGGCAGGCCTCGGAATCCCGCCACGCTGCTGACCAGGCTGATGTGGCCGGCACCCCGCTGCAGCAGGTGTGGCAGCACGGCGTCCAGCACGCGCAGCGCGCCGGTGTAGTTGACCTGCTCATGGCGCAGCATGTCCGCAAGGTCGAAGGCGGTGGCGCGTTGCGCGCGGTAATGGCCGGCGCAGTACACCACCAGATCAATGGGGCCGCCCGCCAGCACCGTGCGTGCGGCGGTGGTCACACTGGCGGCGTCCGTGACGTCCACCGGTACGGCCTCGGCCCGCGCGGGCTGTCCGGGCGGGCTGGTGGCGGCCTGCGCGGCGACGAATTCCCGCAAGGCGGATTCCGAGCGGGCCGACACCACCACGCGGGCACCACGCGCCAGCAGCGCGCGGGCCGTGGCCAGGCCGATGCCGCTGGACGCGCCCACCAGCCACACGCGCTGCCCGCGCCAGTCGGTGATCGGCGCGTTGAGCGGCGCATACCATTTGCGGGCCGGTACCGTGACGGCAGGGCGGGCCGCTGGTGGCGAGGGGCTGAAGGCGACTTTCATGGGCGCTTCACGAAGGACAGCGTGACTTCGCCCAGGCGCACGCCCCACTTGCTCATCACGGCTTTGTTGAGCATGACGCGGCCGTCCATCAGGTACATCCAGTCGTCAAATTCCACTTCCCAGACGCGACCGTCCACGGGCAATGCCATGGTGTAGCGCCAGTGGAAGGCATTGCCGCGCGCCTGCCCCAGCGCTTCGCCGATGACGTCGCCAGCGGTGCCGGTGTAGCGGCCGTCCGCGTACCGTTTGAGCCGCCAGATGCGTTTCTGGGTCGTGCCGTCGGCGTAGCGGAAATCCTCGTCCAGCTCGCCCTCGTCGCCTTGCCAGCGGCATTGCATCACGACAGTGAAGCGCTTGACGACCTTGCCGGCGCGGTCGGTGAAGACGCCGTAGGCGTCGAGCGTGCCGTTGAAGTACGCGCGCAGGTCCAGCACGGGCTGCTCGGTGGCGAAGTCCGCGATTTGCGGGCCGGCGCAGCCGCCCAGGGCCAGCGCGGCGGTGCCGGCCGCGCCGGTCAGAAGAAGGCGACGTTTCATGGAGTACTCCGCAAGGGCGGTGAAGCAGAAGGAGAAGGAGAAGGAGAAGGAGAAGGAGAAGGAGAAGGAGCAGCCGTGGGCCGGATGATCTGTGTGAACAGCAGGCCGCCTGCAAGCAGCTTGAGTGCGCAGGGCAGCGCGCAATACGCCAGCGTGAGTGCCTGCAGGGCGTGGGGGTCACGGGTGCCGGGGGTGTAGCCGGCCAGCGCCAGCAGGGGCAGCGCCAGGCCCGCCGCCAGCGCCAGATTCAGCTTGACGGCAAAGTTCCACCAGCCGAAGTACGTGCCTTCGGCCTGGCCGTGGTCGCCCTGTGCGGCAATCACGCCCGCCAGTATGGCGCCCGGCAGCGCCAGATCGGTGCCCAGCGCCACTCCCGACAGGGCGCAGACCAGCAGGAACGCACGGGCGTCACCGGCGCCCAGCGTGGCGGCCCAGGCGAAGACGGCGACCGCCAGCAGCATGCCGGCCAGCCAGGTGCGCGCGAGGCCCCAGCGCCGCACGGCGCGCATCCACAGCGGTAGCGACAACGCGGCGCTGACGAAGTACACGCCCAGGAAGGCCGGCTCCAGTGCAGGCGGTGCCTGCAGCCGGTCCTGCACGAAGAACAGCACCAGCGTGGCCGGGATGGCGCTGGCCATGCCATTCCGCACGAAGACGGCTAGCAGGCGGCGAAAGGCCGGCCGCCACAACGCCTGCCAGCCCCAGTCCTTCGAGCCAGGCCACCACGCGGCTGCGCTGCACCTCGTCGCCACCCAGTCCCGCACCCCAGGCCTGGTGCGTGATCGACAGCAGGCTGTAGGCGCCGTAGGTCAGCACCAGCAGCACGGCGGCCCAGGCCAGCAGGCCAGGGTGTGCGCGCACGGGCGGGAAGAACAGGCCGGCAAAGCCGGTCGCCAGCACCAGCGCCGCGAGCGCGCCGGTGGCCAGCACGCTGCGGATCGAGCGGGCGAACAGCCGGTCGCTCAGGCGTCCGAGCCACGGGTCGATGAACGCATCCAGCAGCCGCGCGGCCAGCAGCAGGGTGCCCAGCGTGGCCAGCGGCAGGCCGAATGCACGCGCGTAGTGGTTCGGCAGGAACACGTAGAGGGGCAGCGCGACGAACGCCAGCGGCAGGCCCAGGCCGCCATACAGCAGACCTTCGCGCGGGGAGAGGCCGGGGTGGTGCATCGCGTGCGGGTGTTCAGCGCGGTAGCTGGGCCAGCAGGGACTGCCGCAGCCCGGGCTCGGACGTGGCGGGGGACAGCCAGATGCCGAAAAACAGCGGGGCGAAGGTCGCGTCACGCACTTCGCCAAAGGGCTTTCCGTTCAGCAGGAAGCGTGCGCCAACACCGGGCACATGCAGGCCGGCGATGCGGTCGCCTTTTTTGACATCCGGCAGCGCGCTGCGCAGCGCGGTGCGCCATTCCTGCGCCTGGGGGTCGCTGAAACGGCCAATGCGCCGCATCTCGTCAATGGACCGGCCGGCGATGGCCTCCCCGGTGAAGTCGCGTTGGTAGTCGAGTTCCAGGGCAAAGGCGTGGCGCGCGAAATCCTGGGGCTGAAAGCCCGGTCGGACCCACAGGCTGGCCTGGTAAATGTCGAAGCCCCAAGCGCGCATCCGGGCCGATCCGGCCAGTCTGGCCCCGGGCAGGAGCGCCGGCTCGGCGGTAATGGCCGGTACCGCGGGCGCCAGTGGCGACACAGGCGTGCTGGCGACAGAATTCGAAGAAAAAAGGCAGCATCCCAGCGTCAAATGGACCAGGGATGCTATTGATTTTGATTTCATTTCCGCACCAGCGTGTACTGCACCACATCGGTGTTGGCTTCGGCAAATGCGGCTTCGCAGTACGCCAGGTAGAACTCCCAGGTGTGCATGAACGCGGTGTCGAAACCCTGTCGCAGCACCTGGGCGTGCTGCGCCAGGAACTGTTCGCGCCAGCGCTTGAGTGTCTCGGCGTAATCGGCGCCGAAGGCCAGCTCATCCACCACGTCCAGTCCGGCTGCGGCAGCTTCGCGCCGGAATTCGCGCGGGCAGGGCAGGCAGCCGCCGGGGAAGATGTACTGCTGGATGAAGTCGGTGGAGTGGATGTAGCGGTCCCACAGCGCGTCGTCGATCACGATGCTCTGGATGCAAGCGCGGCCGCCCGGCTTCAGCAGCCGGTGCACGGTCTGGAAGTAGGTGGGCCAGTATTCGCGCCCGACGGCCTCCACCATTTCGATGGAACAGATGGCGTCAAAAGGCCCATCGTTGATGTCCCGGTAGTCCTGCAGCCGCAGGTCGGCCCGGGCCTGGGTGCCCAGTGCGGTCATGCGGGCCTGCGCAAAGGCCAGTTGTTCGGTGGAGAGCGTGACGCCCGTGAGGCGGGCCTGGAATTCGGTGGTGGCCATCTCGGCCAGCGCACCCCAGCCGCAGCCGATTTCCAGCACCCTGTCCCCCGGCTGGACGCCTGCCATGCGCAGCGCACGCCGCACCTTGGCGTGCTGGGCGGCCTGCATGGGCTGGTGCAGGTCCCCGTCGAACCAGGCCGACGAGTAGTTCATGGTGTCGTCCAGCCACAGCGTGTAGAAGGCGTTGCCCAGGTCGTAGTGCGCGTGGATGTTCTTGCGGCTGTTGCCCTTGCTGTTGCGGTTCAGCAGGTGGCGCAGGCGGTAGAGCAAGCGGCCGGCCCAGTTGCCATAGACCATGTCCTCCACTTCGCGGCGGTTGCGCACCAGCACCCGGAGCAGGTCGGTGAGGTTCGGCGTGGTCCAGTCGCCTGCGATGTAGCTTTCGGCAAAGCCGATGTCACCGGATTTGAGCGCGGCGCCGCAGACGTTCCAGTTCTTGAGCGTCATGGCGGCATGCGGCAGCGCGCCGTTGCCGAAGCAGTGCGTGTCACCTCCCGGCAATTGCAGCGTCAGCGTGCCGTGGCGCAGGCGTTGCAGCAGCTTGAGCACGCTGCGGGCAGCGGCCGGTGCGTCTTGCGGCAGTGCCAGCGGGGAGGCGGTCGATGTATTCATGGCGTCGTCGGTCTGTTGGCGTGAAACGGTGTGGAAATGCAGGGCGTGCAGGGTCAGCGGCGCTGGCGCGTGACGAGGTCGGCGGGCGGCGGGGGCTTGCGCCAGAACGGCACCTGCTTGATCCAGAGCCGCAGCGCCTGCCAGTGGATGCGCGCCACCACGCCCAGCGTGAGCGCGGGGTAGCGCAGCAGCGCGCGGCGCAGGCTGGCCGCAGTGACGAGCTCCAGGGCACCGCTGAGGCTGGTCTCAATGAGCGGTTGGCCCTGCGCATCGTCATGGTCCACGCGCGCCACGATGTGTTCCACGCCCGCTTGGACGGTGCGCATGAAGCGGAAGCGGTAGCGGCCCTCAACGCTGCAGAAGGGGGAGACGTGGAAGACCTTGTCGGCGCACAGCTCCACGCCATAGCGCGGGGCGTCGAGCAGGTAGCAGTGGCGCTCGCCGAAGGTGTTGTTGACCTCCACCACGATGGCGCGCAAGGCGCCGCTGTCGGTGTGGCAGTACCAGAAACTCACGGGTTTGAAGGTGTGGCCCAGCACACGCGGATAGGTTTGCAGCCAGGCCTCGCCGGTGGCATCCGTGATGCCTTCGCGCTGCAGCAGTGCGTCGAGCCAGGCCAGTGCGCCGCCCTGGGCTGCGCTGCGTCCGTCACCGTGGTCGCGGTCCTGAAAGCTCAGTGCGGCAGGGCGGTTGAATGGCAGCGCGCCGCCGCCGTGCCCCTGCAGCTGGCGCATGGGCAACAGCAGGAAGTAAGTGGCGTAGGCAAAGGCATGGTGCGCCGGGCGCCGGCGCGTGTGGCGCACCTGCCCGAAGCCGATGAGCGCCTGGGGCGTGTTCAAGCCGCCTCCAGCACGGGCTGCTGCGGGAGGCGGGACGGCGCGGGGGCGTGGGGCTGGATGTCGTTCAGCAGCTTGTGGGCCGCGCTGCGCCCCGCCTTGAGGCCGTCTTCGTGGAAGCCGTAGCCCATCCAGGCGCCTGCAAAGTAGGTGTGGCGCTTCCCCTGCAACGCAGGAACCTGCGTCTGGGCCCGGATGGCCGCCAGGTCGAATACCGGGTGGGCGTAGTCAAACGTGCCCAGTACCGTCTGTGGCGCGATGTCAGCCAGCGGATTGAGCGACACCACCACCGGCTGGTCGAACGGCAGGGGCTGCAGCCGGTTGATCAGGTAGTGCAGGCAGACGCGTGAAGACTCTTTCGCATCGCTGGCGGCACGTTCATAGTTCCACGCAGCCCAGGCCTTTCTCCGCTGCGGCAGCACGGACACATCGGTGTGCAGCACCGCCTGGTTGGCCTGGTAGCGGATGGCGCCGAGCGTGTCACGTTCCTGGGGCGAGGCGTCAGGCAGCAGCGAAAGCGACTGGTCGGAGTGGGTGGCCAGAAGGACCTTGTCAAAGTACTCGACACCGCGGTCGGTGGTGATCCGGACGCCCCCTGTTGCCATGTCCGGGAAGCGTTCGATGCGCTGCACGGGCGTGTGCAGGCGCTTGTCGGCAATGGCGGCGACGATTTTTTCGACGTAATTTCTGGCGCCGCCCGTGACCGTCCACCACTGCGGCCGGTCGCTGACCTGCAGCAGGCCGTGGTTGTGGCAGAACCGGATCATCGTGGCCACCGGAAACTTCAGCATCTGGTCGGTCGGGCAACTCCAGATACAGCCCAGCATGGGCAGGAAATACCAGTCGCGGAATGCGTCGCTGAAGCCATGGGTCTGCAGGAAGCCGGCCAGCGGCTGCATCAGCGCGGCTTCTTCGTTGGCACTGGCGATGCGGGTGCACAGCGCGTTGAAGCGCAACAGGTCCCGCAGCATGCGCAGAAAGCGCGGATTCACCAGGTTGCTGCGCTGCGCAAACACGGTGTCGAGGCTGGAGCCGCTCCATTCGAGGGTGCGGCCGTTCAATACCCCCGGGGCTTGCACCGAAAACGACATGTCGGAAGGCGTCGTTTCTACCCCCAGCTCTGCGAAAAGCTGGATCAGGTGGGGGTACGTGCGCTCGTTGAACACCAGGAAGCCGGTGTCCACGCCGTGCGTCACCGGCCCCTGGCGCGTGGGCAGTGTGATGTCGACCGTGTGGGTGTGACCGCCAAAGTAGCCCCCCGCCTCGAACAACGTGATATCGGCGTGGCCCCGCAGGGTGTGGGCGGCTGAAAGACCGGCAATCCCTGAACCGATGATGGCGACTTTCATGGGGCACTCCGCCCGGCAGGCGCGGCGTCAGACAGGCTTCGTGGCGTGAAGCGATATTGGCCGGCTTTCCAATGCCCGGCGTGAGGGCCGCCCTGTGGCCCCGTCGAGTCCTCCCCTCGGGGGAGGCGCTGCGGGTCAGGTGGTGTGGAGAAAATTGAATGCATCGGTAGAAATAAAACTAATTGGTTTTTATTTTTACCGATGAGTCTATTTTCCAAGAAGTTGTTTTTCGATATCCCTGACCAACGTGCGGTCTTCAGGGCTGGTCATGCTTCCATAACTGCCTGCGATCTGTCCGTTCCGGCCGATCAGGTATTTGTAGAAGTTCCAGCGCGGCTTTTGCCCGGACTGCGCAGCCAGTTGTCTGAACAGCGGTGACGCCTGCTCCCCGGTGACGCTGGTCTTGGCAAACATCGGAAACTTCACGCCAAACGTGTTTTCACAAAAGTCTGCAATCTGGGTGTTGCTGCCGGTTTCCTGTGCGAAATCGTTGGAGGGAAATCCCAGCACGACCAGGCCGCGGTCCTTGTATTTGGCATTGAGTGCTTCAAGCCCCTTGTACTGCGAAGTAAAGCCGCAATAACTTGCCGTATTGACGATCAGCAGCACCTTGCCGGTGTACTGGCAGAGTGACTGGGGCTTTTCATCCTGCAGGCGCGGGAAGGTGTGCTGCAAAAGGGGCGGACAGGTGGCCCCGGCCGTCGGTATCGGTGTGCCCTGGGCCTGCACAGCCGGAGAGGTCAGCAGGGACAACACCGTGATCGCGCCGGCACAGAACGCCGGAATGCGGCTGAAAAAGTGGGGGAAGCCAGGCATTTTTACTATCCATTCTGAAAAGTGACTAGGAAGTTTACGATGGATTGGCGTCTGTGTTGTGCGCACCGTTTCATGGCCGCACCCCGTCCGCCGGTACCGCGCTCGTCCGCACCTGTGCCGCTGGGGCGTGGCGGTTCAGCCCTTCCTGCGCCTGTTCAATAATCGCGACGAGAATGACCACTGAAATCCGCCGGGCTGCTCTGGCGCGATGCGCGGGAACCAAGGGCGGGGCATGCACAAGAAAAACCTCTCGGAAAGCGACCTCTGCGACAAGTTCATCCGCCCCGCCATGGAGCAGGCCGGGTGGCACGGGCTCGACCAGATTTACCGTGAGTTTCCCTTGCGGGCAGGGCGTGTCAGTGTGCGCGGGAACAAAGCCCACCGTGACCTCAGCACCGTGCTGCGGGCCGACTACGCCTTGTTTTTCAAAGCCAACATCCCCATTGCGGTGGTCGAGGCCAAAGACAACAACAAGCCCATGGGCTCGGGCATGGCACAAGCCATCAACTATGCCGAGTTGCTGGGCGTGCCCTTTTGCTTTGCCAGCAACGGCGACGGCTTTGTGTTCCGCGACGCCACGATGGCCGATGGCGTGCTGGAGAAAAACCTCACCCTTGACGAGTTCCCCTCGCCGCAAGAATTGTGGAGCCGCTATTGCACCTGGAAGGGCTGGTCGCCCCAAGTGCGCAGCGTGACCGAGCACGACTACTACCCCGGCAAGACCCCGCGCTACTATCAGTTCACCGCCATCAACCGCACGGTCGAGGTCATCGCGGGCGGGCAAAAACGCGTCTTGTTGGTCATGGCCACGGGCACCGGCAAAACCTACACCGCGTTCCAGATCATCCACCGCTTGTGGAAATCCACCTGGCGCAACGACCCCACCAGCACCAAACCCAAGCGCATCCTTTTTCTGGCTGACCGAAACATCCTGATCGACCAAACCATGGTCAATGACTTTCGCCCGTTCAAGGGCGCCATGGCCAAGCTCAGCCCCAACGCCAAGGGTGTAGAGCGCATCAAT
>ERZ1034361.1889-NODE-1889-length-10434-cov-2.814328_pt1 | contig 10434 bp, 27 predicted proteins | sample MGYA00520617_ERZ1034361 | MGnify/ENA primary metagenome ERZ1034361 (study PRJEB33736, sample SAMEA104284507) | Azolla filiculoides | biome: Urban; feature: Water surface; material: Ditch water | place: Netherlands | collected 2015-10-28 | depth 0-0.1 m ... | reverse complement strand
TCAAGAATTCTATAATAGTACACACTTATTTTAATCTTTTAAAATATCTTTTAATTGATTAATAAACATTACTGCAAAGCCAAGTAGCATTGCAATTGGCCATGCTACCAGGGCAAATAATCTAACCCAAACTGGATATTCGTGGCCTTTAGCAAATTGAGCAAAAACCACACCAATCATAATATACAAACCAATTGCTGTTAGTACACCAAATATAGCACCCATTATAACACCTCACACTTTGCTGAGTAGCCTAGTAATCCATCTTCTAGTTCTTTCTGGATTTCAGGAGTATGTTGTTCGACGTAGAATTCACATTCAGCATAAGTGTCAAAGTGAATTGTTGATACTTGAGGTTCACCAAATGCTACTTGCGGTGGTGTAAAGTACATCATTAGAGTTAATATTACGCCTTCCATCTTATTCTCCTAGATTAGTTTAGCAAGTGCATTAAGTACACGTTTAGATCCACCAGATTTGTTCATTACGAACAAGCCATGTTTCATTGCCGATAATGCTCCTATACCACTACCATCTGTACCCCAAATGCTTCCAGGAGAATTGAATGGTAATAAACTGAGAATTGAATGGTATTCAGAATCTGCCTTTGAAAATTCATCGGTATTATCGGGTTCAATATGCTTTGAAATGACTAGAATGGTTCTGTGAATGCTTATGGCCCAACCAAGTTTATCTGCTTGGACTATGATTTGCGCTGCAATTTCTTTACTCATAATTTAGTTCCTCTTCAATTTGATTACCAATATTAGTAATTGAAGCTATTATATCAAGATCCTGGCAATAGTACAACGTTATTTTGAATTATTTTCAGTTATGAAATAGGGGACAGACCGTGATTTCCAACTGTGTAATCTGGTTTTACTACCATTATAGTAACTATGATAAGACAGAACGGAGTTGCCTGGGACCTTGAATTCTTCAGGCATTGCTGGAGTTGGTTCAGTAAATTCATTTGATGATATATTAACGGGGCTAGAATATAAAACTTCCATTAGACCATCACGTTCGACCTTATGAACCTTGCCATAGCGATGAGTATATTCCTTGCATAATTCTCTAAGCATAATGCATAACCAGTGGTAATTTGCCTTAGACTTTCTTGCCCAAATCGCAGAAGGATGATTGATATGAGTCGCTTTGTATAGTACTGAATCCATTTGAGGATTAGAAAGAGTCCAACGTTTCATTCTACGGTTATTCTGGATCTCGATAGTTTCTGCCCCGTCAAGCACACGATGCGCAGTTGACAACAGTTGTGAATATTCCAATATCATCTTGACACAGTGTCTATCTACGTGGTATTGTGCGCATAAGGTTTGATTTTTGTCTAAATAGAAAATGTTCATGGTAACTCCGTAATTAGTAATAGATAAATTATATCACAACTTCATGGAGTGTACACACTATTATGCAACCAATATCAGTACTATATTCGAGATTAAAATCATCCGCAAAATCTAGAGGAATTGAATTCAGTATTAGTAAGACGGATTTGTATGATTTGACATTCCCAATAACTTGTCCTATACTGGGAATAAGATTGAAATGGAATAAAGGTGTAGCAGGAGATGATAGTTATTCTGTCGATAGAATAGACAACTCAGTTGGATATGTACCAGGAAATCTAATAGTCATATCCAACAGAGCAAACAGCTTGAAGAGAGATGCAACCTTGAAAGAATTGCAATTAATTGCGGAGTTCTATACAGAATTAACTGAGGCTGTTAACTAATATAATGATTCAATTCGTATGAATTACTATCCGTACCGCGATTGTATACTTGAATATTTAAAGTCTTCTTAGATGGTTCACCATTTTTCGATAATGGAATAGTGTGTCTAGTAGTCTTTCCATCAGAAGGTTTACCTGGTCCGCCTCCTACATGTTGTTGCCAATCCCTAGCATCAATATCATATCCTTTGTTTTCAGTGTGTCTCATAGCATGTTGAACTGCAGAAGAATAAGTGTCATGGTAAACAGTATTTGGCATCTTGCCTTCGTTTAGTTGTTCTCTAAATTCATTAAAAGATAACATTTTGCGTTTCCTTATTTGTAATAAACGGTTAAAATTGAATCTGCATAATCATACTTTTTTGCCTTTTTGAAAAAGTACGATTCTCTCATAACGGTACCTATTGGATCTTTTCCTTCAGAATGCACAATTATAGATAACGTTTGAGAAGTTTCTAGATTTGTCAATTTAATAGTCATTGAACCTTCGTTAGAAACTTTGAATGTTTTTGTAGTCATGGTATAATTCCTCATCAAGTTAATATGGTACTATTATATCAAGAATTCTATAATAGTACACTAATTTGTTCAAAATAATAAAATTATTTATCCTAATTTAGCATTACGATTTGCCAATTCTGTCTCAATATCTTGTTTCATCCGAAATTGGACTGTACCAGGAATAGCATTAGCAAGGAATGCCAAATGAGTAGTAAGTACATTCATATCGACTTTGGTCATATCATCTCCAATTTTGGCAACATCAGCAGAACCGTCTTCCATTATTGGTTGTGCAGTGTATTCTTTGAAACTTAGCATTGTTATTCCTTGAAATAGAATTATTTATTAAAGTACATTTTGCGCAGTATACCACAGATCTTGGCGTTCTTTAAGTCCAGTAGTTCCGCCATTGATCTTCTTAGTCAATGCTACAAAATCACCTTTATCGGCGCATTCATTTAGGTTATGAGTTGTCCAAAAGTAACAAGCAGACTCAATAGCACCTTCTCTGGTTTCACAGTATGCGACAGCTTCATCTATTGCCATATCAATACTTGATGCAAACTTTGTATAGTTCTCTTTGCCTGTCAATTGGATTGCACCTCTACCGCAGTATAAGAATCCATCACCAGAATGTTCAGGACCATTGCCCATTCTATCAGCATAGACCTTATTAGCAATCTTTTCTGGATTACGGTGGTATTCTTGTGCTTCTTTTAATGACGAGAAACGTTTAGGCCAGACTCTGCAGAGTCCTTCTGCGCTATAGTTAAGATTTTCTTTAAGGGTATTAAAACTTCCCGATTCGTGTCCTGTCTGAGCTAAGAATGCAGTAAGTCTTTCCTTTGTAGTGATTTGGTATTTTGGAAGGATAGCATTGAGTGCCTTAGTAGTGTCGATAGGATTTTTGCAAGAAGGGAAGATTTTTTTGAATTGTTCTACAGTAATCATAATTTCCTCATGTCCATAAATGTCTGAAGTATTTTCCGAAAAGACGTAAACCGTTATCTATTCGGTTGTGCATAGATGTATAGGCTTCTTTATCATTCGATTGAATTAGAACTTGGTGTTCCCAATCGTCGTCAACTATGTGTTCGAATGTCCATATCATTTCGTCAATGACATAATCCCACCTTTTAAAATAATGTCCATCATTATCATAAGGATCTATTACTCTGGGAGCGTTCATTGATTTTAAACTATCAGGAACATCGCAGTCATCAACAAAAGGAGCACTATGAAGATTCTTTCTGAACTCTATTAATAGTTTCAGAATGATAGGAGAAAGAGTATGGTCCATGCTCCAGACATCCCAATAATCTACTCTGATAATTTCAGTTGGCTTTCTGAATGGATTATGTTCGTAAACCCAATTGAAAACCGGATTTAACCAACTTCGACTTAGTTTTTCCCCCATTTCATCACACTTATCTTCAGACACGCCAACGTATTGCAACAAGTCTGCTAATTGGTATGGACCAAACCAAGCGTTTTTTGGTTTACCGAGATATACTTTCATGGTGCCTTCTTCTTAGGACCAAAATGTAATACAACAATTGAACCATTTGGCATTACGCGAAAAATAGATTCATAGTTAGGATTTTGTTCATGTATTATTGGAGTAGTTTTTTGTTTATTCATATCTCTATCAGTGTAGGTTTGTAGTTAATGGCAGTTTTTTCGTAACCGAAGTATCCTCTTGGATTACATATCATTCTAGTAGTACCAATTTGATTATCAAATGGTTCATGAGTATGTCCCGATATCCACAACTTTATAGATGGATTATCAAGAATAAAATTATCCAGATTAGAATGATATGCTAGATTGATTGGATTAGATAATTCATCACCGTACTTAATAGACATATTTCTAAAACTTGGTGAATGGTGAGAAACCACAACAACTTTATGGAAACTCTTAACTATACTCTTGAAATAATCCAATGTCTCATGATGTAATGCTACAGAAGTTTCTGGTGTAAATCGGTTACCACCAAACTCTATACATCTGTAGTCATTCATCATCCTAGCAATAGACTTCATTGCATCAGTATCATTATTAAAGTTCGTCCAAAGAGTACCACCAATGAAAGTAGTGTCAGCAATATCAATACTGCTATTATCCAAGAGATGAATGTTCTTAAGTGTAGAGAACTTTTCTTTAAAAACTGTGGTCGCATTTTTAATCTCGCCATGATAGTGTTCGTGATTACCCATAACGTAAACAACAACGGCATAGTTATGGGATGCCTTCTCAAAGAAATCTTTGATTCTGGAATCAGGAAAATCTCTTACTAATTCTTCAAGTACACAGATATCACCGGCAAGAACGAGAACATCCGAATTGTTCTCGTTGATAGGATCATAAAAACCAAACTCAAGATGGACATCTGACATCACATCAATTTTCACTCTAATTCCTCAATGGTAGTGGTAACTTTAATTTTGCCAGTCCGTACAACCTCACAGTCATCGAAATCGATCCATCGTCCGGCAATGTGGTCAACCACCTGGTACGTTGTATCGTCCTTTTTGGTTACCCAAAATTCCTCATCAATCTTACCAGCATACCAGTAAGTTCTCATATTGGCTTTTACAATTTTAACTTTTGTAGATACTAATACAGTCTGGCACATAATATATTCCTATTCAATAATTGCAGCAATTTCGTCTTCATGAACAACATATAGTTCACCTGATATCCATTTAGCTTTCTTCCAATTCAGAATAAGGATATCGCCTAATTCAACTAGAGTAACATCATCACCAAGATTCATTGCCTTTGCTCTAAGATTGTCGTCCGATTCTACGTGTTGAATCAGTCCTGTGTATTCTGGTTTTTGTTTTAAGACTAATACGTTCTTGCCAAGTACTTGCATTTTATTTTTCCTAATTATTTATAATCATTAAATGAACCAGTCAATAGGTTCATCCGAAATTCTTCAATCATCCAAAGTGCTGTTTTTGAGTCAACACCATTGGATACCGTTAACAGTAATCCGTCTTTAGTGTATGCTAGAGTAAGAGCCAAATCAATTTCATCTCTTAACTCGAGCATCTGTTCGTAGTATTCATCATCAAGTTGCTTTTGGAATTCAGCATCAGATGGTTTTTCTTTCTCTTTTTTACTTACTAACTGGATTAGATCGCTCATTTTTTATTATCCTTTGAATATGGTATTTCTACCCACGTTGTTTCATATTCCCAACAAGTTGAAAATCTACAAGATAAGCACCAACCGATTACAATCCCGACAACAAATATGTCAAATTCACTCATAACTCCACCGCCCCAGAATTCAACATATCGCAAGCACACTGTGCTAAAGCATAAGTTGTAAAATAAGGTGTTTGCAATCTAGAATAAATATCTATACCAATTCTCCATCTAGGGTCATCACCTTTCCAATAATATGAATAGTATTTTTCATCCTCATTTTCCCAATCCACCACCTCATCACCACACAACTCATCACGCAATGCTAACAACCTGTTAAACCTACGCATTTCTACTGCTGCGCGTTCGGCTTGTTCTTGGGTAGCCCGCTCTGTGCCAAATAGTCGTGAAGGATTTCTGGTTAAACCATAATTAAACTCATCACCAGCCGAATCTATTAACCAATTACCACCCTTAGGCTCCCACTTCACAGGTTCAGCAACAATGCGTGATTCCAATTCAGCAACTTTCGCTTTTAACGCTTGTAATTCTTTTTGTAAATCGTTCACGACAACACCTTCAGATTGTTTTGTTTACAATGACCAATACATTTTGGAGCATGTTTTCCAACAACACAGCACCAATCGTTATACTTTACCAAGTTTGAATCTTTAGGATGTCCAGCATTGTTATGGTACTTGCATCCTTTACAATGCTTGGTCATAGCATTGATTCCCTTTTACGTTTCAGTTTAGCATCCCATCGAACCAAATACTCTTCAATTTTGTCAGCATCCCAAACTCCATCCTTAGATGGAGGAATGTAACCAGAATACTCTGCCATCTCAACCTGAATTCTTGAGCAACCAAGTCTCTCCATTATCTGTTCTACGGTCACGGGCTTCATTATAATCCTTAAATAGTTTGATGATAATTTCAGATGCTTGTTGAGCATCATGTTTGTCTAAAAATAGCAATCCATTTTTCAATAAGTTCCTATCATATTGGTCATCGGACCAAGTATAACCATTGCTTCCACCACTATATCCATTACCAATATCAGGAAACCAATATGGTGTACCATGATATGGCTGTTCTGTCTCTGGAAATCCCATCGGTTTCCCAAATTCTTTTAACAGATGCCATCCATAACCATCAAAAGAAGCACACAGTCCTTGTTGGTCGTAGTTACGATAAACAGTTGAACCTTTATCGATATGTGAACCAATAAAATGATAACCATTAGTAATAGTTGGATCAATTGCTACAATAGTAACTTTATAGCAAGTTTCATTAACATAGATTTTGCCAACTTCAATTTTCATAGTTTTGTATAGTTGTGTTTGCTGATGGAATTGTGACAGTGTACACCGTTTATCCAAGTAGGATCTGTAAATAGTGCATCATTGTGTCGTTTAAGTTGAACATCAATCAAATGAGCAACATCTTTTGCTTCTTTGATTTGGGTTAGTACTTGATTGAATTTCATAGTGTCTGTCATTGCTTCAAGATCTCGTCGGTACTTTATGTTACTATTAATAATGTAATTAATTACTGTTGGATTTATTTTCATTTTTCAGTTCCTTTCCTAATTCACGAGTGATAATCCTTTTATCTATCTCTAATGCCATGATATCATATTTCAGTTTTTTACTTCGTTTTCTGCCCTATGCAACATGCCATAATAATTTTCCAAGCTAATATAGACATCAGAAAGTTCTGCTCTAAGTGCATTAATCATCTAAACCTCACATTTGGCTCTAGTCATTCTTGCTTTGAAGTACTGTCTTATTCTAGCATAATCAATCATCATCTCGATGATCAGAATAATGAAGAATGCTGCAACCACAAGAAATCCAGAAGTTGCTATATAGAAAAAGAATGGTAGTATAGTAATTACCATCAGACCATCAATAAATCTAATCAAACGCAAACCACTCATTAGTTTCTCTCCAAAGAATCAATTAAACCCCAAATACCAATAGCAATGCCGACAAAGGCAATTGTTAGTTCAGTTGGTAAATCCACAATGCCTTCTAAGTTTACTGCACTGAACATAATGAACAGTGCTAGCATGAATCTGATATTGCCTCTCATGCAAAATCTCCAAAGTTGTTATAATCGTTAAGTGAAACTAATAGTCCGTCAAAATCTTCTTCGGGTCCCAATAAATCCGCGAGTTCCATAACATCGCCTACTGCAATTCCATAGTCTTCTGATAAATGACTTAAATAATTATTTCTACTACTGTAACCGTTTTGTTGGTAAATGCTCATTTCGAAACCTCGAGTTTTTAATCGTTTAAGAACTGCAATTGTATCACTATCATTTAAAAATTTATCAAATTCTTTAATAGGATCATACATTTCACCTGTTACTCTATCAGTGACCATAACTTTGCTCATAGAGTCCTCCTGCCATAAGCGAAATAATATCTTTTACTTCTTCAGTATCAATTCCAGCATCAAGTGCGATATCTCGGATTGACATACCAGCAAAGTACATGTGGTAGATTTCTTGTTGAAATTCTTTCATAATTTAGGCACTCTTCAATGTCGTTTAATATGGTACTATTATATCAAGAATTCTATAATAGTACACACTTATTTTAAATTGTTTTGTAATGGTTGGGTCTTTCATACCGTCCAGTATCACTGCTGCGGTAAATCGATATTGCCAAGAAGTCAACTATAACTGCAACACTTTCGCCGTAGTTGACATTCAGATGCGGAGGCCAAAAGTTAGTCAGGCCTTCTGCTTCCAGAGCTTCTCTAAGAGTGTCAAAATGAGATTGTTTTTCCATGATATAATCCTCTTTAAGTTAGTATGAGTCTATTATATCATTATTGGAACAAAAGTACACTGTTATTTTCGAGACAATAAAAAGCCAGTAGTAATATACTGGCTTTTTACTTTTAGGACAAACTGATATTATTTCTCATTTAACAGAAACTTTTGTGAGATAGCTTTGAATGAAAACTCACCATCTGTACGTTTGAATACTAGACCTTCTCGTTGCTTGCTAAGCAAAGAAGGACCTTCTGCCATCTTTAGCAAGTCTTCAACCTTACCGCTTTGTAATGGTCCTACTCCAATTACAGGAGCAATATCACCAGTATAACCTAAATCCCGTAATTTCTGAATAGCTTCCAATCTATCTGCCCAAACAAGATAACATTGGAGATCAATATCAAAGATGTCAAAGATAAAAAGTTTGTGAGAATCGAATCCTTCTTTGTTACCTTGAATACCAGGACCCATCAGTTCACCTTGAACTGCAAGATTCTCATTGAGGTCAATCAGTGCTTTGAGTAATCCAGTAGACTTAGCAATATCGACAAATGAGTTACCTTCTTGTTCTAGTTTCAAATCGATGTTTCTTGAACAGACACCGACTAAGCCAGCATTGTGGTAAACGGTACATGACGAGCCATCCAGTTTCAATGTCACTTCAAAGCGATTTTGTTGTGAATATTCATGACTAATTTCCTGTACCAAATTTTGACATCTTTCTTGGTCAGTCTTACGGATGAACGTGGGGAAGTTACCTTTCATCTGGCCAGTAAGATTAGCAGGAATAGGAGCTTCCCATTTCTGAACACCTAGCCACTCTGATACATCCGCACCCTCTTCCAGATCTGACCAGTTATCGATATGAGATATGGTTGACCAGGGTAACAACAAACCTTGGGAGTATTGACCTTTCAATCTGATAGTTCTTAATCGTTCGCCTTTCACTCCATTATATTCTCTAGGCTCTTTACCTTTCGATAAGAATGGAGCAAGCTCATGAGGAATCCAAGAATCAATTTCAGCATAGAGTACCATATTACCAACAGAATATTTTCCAACTTGGTCAACAACCCACCAACCATTGATTCTATAGGCACAAATAAGATCAGCACCTTCAATGGATTTTACTTCAGCTACTCGTTGAACAGTAACCATTTTTCTAAATTGTTCATTCATATAATTTCTCCTAATATTTCAATTTTACTTCATCCCAACTAATCCATTCCCAATCCGGTTTAGTTATGACAGCATATCGCATTGAAGTTTCATATTCTATACATCGTCTATTTAGACTATCCACAAGTGAAATAGCAGAGCATAAGGATGGAGCAGATACAATTCCTTTCTTAGTATTAGTATTCACTATTAAATAATTATCATCTTTTTCAATTTGCGCCATAATAACCTCAATGAAGAGTCTGACCGTTTCTCATTACAGAACAGACTCCAGCAAGATATTGTTTCAGAGTTTCATTAGCAACCATATCAGCAAAAGCTTCCAGTGGTATCTTCAAATCTTTGTCAGAAGTGATGATACCATCGTCGCTCACTTGAAATCCACACTTCTTAGCATAATCATGTAACCAATACATTACCAATGTCTCATATGGTGATGATGACCATATCCATGCCAGTAACTATGATGACTTGGATACACAACTACAGGATTAGGATTATATCCGTGATAAGATGTTGGATATACTGCACATCCAGTAGATAACAACAAGACTAAAATACATAATAGTTTCTTCATATTTCATAAACCCCTCAACGAGAATAGTAAGATACTTCAAATTCTTCAAATCGTTTGGTGGCATAGACATCAAATTCAATAGGAACTGATAGTTTGATGTCTCCACCTACACCAAAATCCATTCTTGATACTATAGCAATTCTACAATAATCAAAAAGTGCTTCGTATACTTTACCGCCACCACAAATCATAAAACTAAGTATTGGGTTCTGTTTAGCGCATGTTAAGAAATCCTCAATAGTCATTGTATCGAATCCAGGCAGAGTATAATCAGGATCTCTGCTCAATACTATACAATCTCTTCCAGGCAATTTACCCACAGTCTCTGCCGTGATTCTTCCCATTACAATAACTGAACCCATTGTAGTATGTTTAAAATGCTGAAGTTCTTCTCGGCAATGCCAAAGCATACCAGGAATTTTTGAATCGCCAATAACACCATTTGATGATACTGCAGCAATCAGGTATAAATTATCC
>ERZ1034361.1887-NODE-1887-length-10441-cov-16.063007_pt1 | contig 10441 bp, 7 predicted proteins | sample MGYA00520617_ERZ1034361 | MGnify/ENA primary metagenome ERZ1034361 (study PRJEB33736, sample SAMEA104284507) | Azolla filiculoides | biome: Urban; feature: Water surface; material: Ditch water | place: Netherlands | collected 2015-10-28 | depth 0-0.1 m ... | reverse complement strand
ATCGGAAAAGCTTTAAAAAAACACAATTTCACAAGACTAATGCGAAAAGGAAGTCCAGTCTACGCAGTAAAAGAATTCACCTACGAAGAAGTAGATCAAACCAACCGACAATCCGAAATATAAACTCAAAAAAATCAAAAGTGGTAAACGCAAGTTGCCACTTTTTTTTCTGCCAACTGACCACCATTTATTCCCCCTTTGGGGGTTAGGGGGCACGGGGTGTAAGGGGTGTAACCAAATTTCCACACAAACATTTTGTATTTTTTTACTTTTCAAATTTTCTAGCAACATCAGCACAATCAAAAGCAAATCAATAAACTTCAAAGTGTAGTTTGCACCCAATTCATTGAATAAATCCGTTTTTTTTAATTCCAAAAAAATAAAAATCTTTTACACGTTTTTTCCCTACACCCTACACCCTGCATAATTTTGCAGTATTTTTCTTCTTTTTTAGTAAGAATACGGATTTCCTCATTTTTCTTTCCATTGGATTTTTGTATGTTTGTAGACCATACTATTTTATTTATTAGTATCAACTCATAGCAAGCTAATATGAATAAGAAATTACTCTCAGAAGCCGACATAAAGGAAAAGTTCATAACACCTGCATTAATTAAATCTGGTTGGGATGAACATACACAAATTATCAGAGAGTATTCAATTACTACTGAATTTGCTTGGATAAATGTTGATGTGCCTAGTACATATTCACAACAGTTTGGAAGTAAACAACAAGGTGGTTTTATAGATATCGTTCAGCCAATTTTAAATCGTACAATGTTAGGTTGGGAAAAGGCAACATTAAATGTGGCTTGTAGATTAGAATATGTAGATTGGAATGTGGGTAAATTTAACGAAACAGGTGGTAATATAGGTGAAGATTTATGGAGTGTGGTTTCTGCTATAAGTTTTAGACCAAATAGTCAAACAGTTATTCGTTTAAATTATAGATTACTAAAACAACGAGATATACTTTCGAATCCACCATCTATAACAGATGGATTCAATTTTGGGATATCAACTTATTTTTAAAATAATAGCTCAATTTGTAATTATTTTTATTTTTTGTAAAAATATACTACTTTTACAACGATGAAAATCTTAAACATCATATTATCAATATATATAGTTATGCTTACTGCCTATCCTTGTGCAGATAAGCATAATGATGTTACTACTTTTTCATCAAATTCACAAGCTCACTCACAACACAACCATTCGCATGATGAAGAAACAGATTTATGTTCTCCATTTTGTGTTTGCAATTGTTGTGGTCAACAAACATTAACCTTTTTAGAAGTTCAATCTTTTCAATTCTTAGTTCGATTTCAAGAAATAAAAACTTCCATTTCTTTTTATAAATCAACTTCTTTTTCAAATTTTTACGGAAGCATTTGGCAACCTCCACAGTTAGTATAATGAAACCCGAGTAATTTCGGGTTAACATGTTGTGTCTTTTAAGCAACTTAAAAAAAGAAAACAGTTCTCCTGTTTATTAATTCATTATATAATAAAAATGTTAGATAAAATCATTCATTTTAGTATCAATAATAAATTTATTATTGGGCTTTTCACACTCGTATTAGTTATCGTTGGTAGTTATTCACTTTATACTTTACCAATTGATGCATTACCAGATATTACAAATAATCAAGTACAAATTATTACAAGCTCTCCAACTTTAGCTACACAAGAAGTAGAGCAATTTATTACCTATCCAATAGAGCAATCGGTTAAATCAATTCCTGATATTGTTGAACTTCGTTCAATAAGTCGTTTTGGATTAAGTGTTGTAACTGTTGTATTTAAAGAAGAAGTAGATATTTATTGGGCAAGAGCACAAATTTCAGAACGAATAAAAGAAGCCGAAAACACCATACCAAAAGGCGTTGGAACTCCTGAAATGTCGCCAGTTAGTACAGGTTTAGGTGAAATATACCAATATGTTGTATTTCCCAAAAAAGGGTACGAAGAAAAATACAACGCTACTGATTTAAGAACCATTCAAGATTGGATAATAAAGCCCCAATTAATCGGTACAAAAGGTGTAGCTGAAGTAAATACTTTAGGTGGAAACCTAAAACAATATGAAATAGCTGTTGTTCCAGACAAGCTAAGAAGTATGAATACAACCATCACTGAAATATTTGAAGCATTAGAAAATAATAATGAAAATACAGGTGGTGCATACATAGATAAAAAACCTTATGCTTATTTTATTAGAGGTGTCGGAATGGTCAGTAGCATCGACGATATAAATAAAATAGTGGTTAAAAATCAAAATGGTATTCCTATTCTTATTCGTGATGTTGCAAAGGTTCAAATAGGTAGTAGTATTCGTTATGGAGCTGTAACTAAAGATGGAAAAGGCGAAGAAGTATCGGGAATGGTAATGATGCTTAAAGGTGAAAATAGTGGCGAAGTTGTTAAGGTTGTGAAAGAGAAAATGGAACAAATCAAGAAATCACTTCCCGAAGGTGTAGAAATTGAGGCGTTTATGGACAGAACCGTTTTAGTAAACAAAGCTATAAGTACAGTTCAAACTAATTTAATTGAAGGAGCATTAATAGTTATTTTCATTTTAGTATTACTACTTGGTAATTGGAGGGCAGGTTTAGTGGTTGCTTCGGTTATTCCATTGGCATTATTATTTGCCATTTCTATGATGAAACTTTTTGGAGTTAGTGGTAATTTAATGAGTTTAGGTGCTATCGATTTTGGGCTAATTGTAGATGGTGCGGTTATCATTGTAGAAGCTATAATACATCGACTCCAAGTTAGTAATAAAGGCAAACTCACCACTCAAGAAATGAATGACGAAGTATATCAAGCATCATCAAAAATTAGAAGTAGTGCGGCTTTTGGAGAAATAATAATCTTAATTGTTTATCTTCCTATCTTAGCTTTAGTAGGTATCGAAGGAAAAATGTTTGGTCCAATGGCACAAACGGTTTCTTTTGCCATATTAGGAGCATTTATATTGTCTTTAACGTACGTCCCTATGATGTCGGCTTTGGCATTAAAAAAACAAACAGGACATAAAAAGAATTTTAGCGATAAAATTATTGATGCTATCTATAATTTTTACACTCCAATTTTAGAAAAAGCACTACAAGTTAAAGCAGCAATTATTGCGGTTGCCATTGGTTTATTTGTTGCAAGTTTATTTGTTTTCAATTCGTTGGGTGGTGAATTCATTCCTACATTAGATGAAGGTAATATTGCAACACATTTAATCATTGCATCAGGTAGTTCATTATCTCAAGAAGTAGAAGCAACCACGCAAGCAGAAAAAATATTAAGAGATAAATTTCCCGAAGTAAAAATGATTGTAACCAAAATTGGTTCGGCTGAAATTCCTACTGATCCAATGCCTATTGAAGCAGGAGATATGATTATTCTCTTGAAGGATAAAAGCGAATGGACTTCCGCAGAAACAAAAGAGGAACTAATGGAAAAAATGGAACATGCTTTGTCAGATATTCCAGGTGCGTTTACTGAGTTTTCCCAACCTATTCAAATGCGTTTTAATGAGTTAATGACAGGTGTAAGAAGCGATGTTGCAGTTAAAATTTTTGGTGACGATATTGATATGTTAGTTAGCAAAGGTGAAGAAGTGGTTCAATTAATAAACGGTATTGAAGGTGTTTCAGATGCTAAAGCAGAACGTGTAGCAGGTTTACCACAAATAACAATTAGATACAATAAAGATAAATTAGCATTGTATGGTTTAAAAATTGGCGACTTAAATAAAGTGGTTCGTATGGGATTTGCAGGTGAAACCGCAGGAGTTGTATATGAAGGCGAAAAACGTTTCGATTTAGTTGTACGATTAGATAATGATAGTCGAAAAGATATTGAAAATCTAAAAGCTCTATTTGTAACCTTACCATCAGGTAGTCAAATACCTTTAGAACAAATTGCAGATGTAAAATATGAAGACGGACCAATGCAAATTTCTCGTGAAAACGGAAAACGTAGAATTGTTGTAGGTTTCAATGTTCGTGGTGCTGATGTAAAAACAGTAGTAGAAACCATTCAAGCTAAATTAGACGATAAACTAAAATTACCAGAAGGATATTATACTACTTATGGCGGACAATTTGAAAATCTTATCGAAGCAAACAAGCGACTTTCAGTTGCCGTTCCTATTGCTTTAGGATTAATTTTAGTATTACTTTATTTTACATTTAATTCAATCAAACAATCTTTATTAATATTTACAGCTATTCCATTATCTGCCATTGGTGGTATTGTGGCGTTATGGTTACGAGATATGCCGTTTAGTATTTCCGCAGGAGTTGGATTTATTGCCCTTTTTGGTGTAGCCGTATTAAATGGTATTGTGTTAATTGGATATTTTAATGAACTTAAAAAGCAAGGTATGGATAATGTATATGACAGAATAAAGGAAGGAACTAAAGTAAGATTAAGACCTGTAATATTAACTGCTGCAGTAGCTTCTCTTGGATTTCTCCCAATGGCTATAAGTAGTAGTGCAGGAGCAGAGGTTCAAAAACCATTAGCAACTGTTGTAATTGGCGGATTAATAACGGCAACTTTACTAACTTTAATAGTTTTACCAATTCTGTATTTATATTTTGAAAAAGGCATAAAAATTAAAAGAAAAACTATGAATAATTCGGCTTTAGTAATAGCTTTTTTGCTAGGTTCATTTACTGTAACAGCACAAGAAACTCAGAAACTTGATGTAAAACAAGCACTTGAAATTGGATTAAAAAACAATCAAAATATTCAAGCTTCAGAATTAGAAGTAAAAATGCAAACGCAAATGCAAAAAACAGCATTTGAACTTCCTAAAACGGAATTGTTAGGTACTTTTGGGCAAATAAATTCGCAAGCTCAAGATAAAAATTTTAATATCAGTCAAAGTTTTAATCCTTTTCAAATAAGTGCAAAAAGAAACTTGCTTAAAGAATATAGTAATGCTAGTGCAACCAAATTAGGTGTTTCAAAACAAGAAGTAACCTATTCAATTAGACAATCTTGGAATACCTTATTGTATTATGAAAAAGAAAATGACGTTTTAGAAAAGCAAAATGTGGTAATGCAAAAATTTGTAAAGTCAGCTAATTTAAAGTTTCAAACTGGTGAAACAAATGCTTTAGAAAAAACAATTGCATCGGCTAAACAGCAAGAATTAGAACAAAAAATCAAGCAAAATAAAGCACAAATTGCAATTGAAAAATCAAAGCTAAAAGTAATTTTAGATCTAAAAACTGATTTTATAGCAATAGACACTTCATTTGTGCCATATCCAGCTATGGCAAAAGTTGATAGTTCAATGGTAAAACAAAATCCAATAGTTCAATTAGCAAATCAACAAGTTCAAATAGCGCAAGCAATACATAAAGTCGAAAAATCTGCATTAAGTCCAGATTTTTCAGTTGGTTATTTTTTGCAATCTATTACAGGTTATCAAGATGTAAACGGAACATCAACCTATTATAATAATTCTCCTCAATTTCAAGGATTTACAGTTGGTATTGCAGTCCCTCTATTTGCAGGGAGTAATATAGCAAAAGCGAAAGCCGCAAAAACAAATATTGAACGAGAACAGAAAAATGCAGATTATATAAATCAGCAATTCAAAAGTCATTTAGAACAACAATCAGAACAATTAACCACTTATGGTTCATTAATTGAGTATTATAAAAACACAGCAATGCCAAATGCTAACTTAATCATCAAAAATGCAACAAAAGGGTATCAAAACGGCGATATTTCTTATGTGGAATATGTTCAAAGTATAGAAACAGCAAGTCAAATTCAATTAAATTATTACGAAGCGATTTATAATTATAATCAAACTATAATTACAATTCAATATAGTATCAATCAATAATAAATAATAAAATGAAAAAATCGAATATAATATACGCATCAATAGTAGGAACAATAATTCTTGCTATTATTTTATATTTTTCTTTACGCCATACAGAAGGTGATGGACACGTACATGCAGATGGTGAAACGCATACCGAAGAAAGTCATTCTGAAGAAAAAGAACCAACTGCAATAAAAGAAGTGGAATTAAATGAAGCACAGTTTAAAGCATCAAGTATAGAATTAGGTACTTTTTCAGATAAAAATTTAAGCGAAGTAATTAAGGCAAATGGATATACAAAGTTGCCACCACAAAATCAAGCTGATGTATCGGTTTTCACCACAGGAATTGTAAAAACAATAAATGTGGTGGAAGGACAAAGAGTTAGTAAAGGACAAACTATTGCTACAATTGAAAGTCCTGAATTTACTAAAATTCAAGAATCTTATTTAACTTCAAAAAGTAATTTAGAATATTTAAAATTAGAATTTGAAAGACAAAAAACATTAAGCGATGAAGAGGTAAATTCTAAAAAAGTTTTTCAAAAGACCAAATCAGATTATGAAATTGAAAGAGCAAGATTTAATTCATTGCAAAAACAATTAAATACTTTGCACATTAGTGGAAATGGAAATTCTACTGCTACAGTTCCTGTTATTGCTCCAATTTCAGGAAATATTACAGAAATTTATATTAAAATTGGTAGTAATGTTGAAGCAGGTAAACCCTTAATGAATATAGTAGATAATTCTAAATTACACGTAGATTTATTAGTGTATGAAAAAGATTTATTTAAAGTAAAACAAGGTCAAAATGTACGTTTTATTCTAACAAATCAAGATAATACTGAAATTAATGGTAAAATATTTAGTGTTGGTAAATCATTTGAAAACGAAACAAAGTCAGTTGCTGTACACGCAGATATTTCAAACAATCAACAAAAATTAATACCAGGAATGTATGTAAATGCACTTATAGATGCAGGAGCAAATACAGTTAAAGCTTTACCTTCGGAAGCTATTATAAAAGCAGATGGTAGAGAGTTTATTTTTGTTTTAGAAGAAGGTCACAAAGAAGAAGTTGCACATGACGAAAAAGAAGGACATAATCACGAGGATGGAGACAAACATGAAGAAGCTGAAGGAAAAACATTCCATTTTCAACGTATTGAGGTAAAATCAGGCACCACACAATTAGGATATACACAAGTTACGCTATTACAAAAAATCGATCCAAACGCAAAAATTGTTTTAAAAGGAGCTTATTACATTCAAAGCCATTTAATTAAAAACGAAGGTGGTGGTGGTCATGCACATTAATATTTTAAAATAACAATTAATATAAATAAACTAAATTATCATGAAATCGAAGATTCACGAAAACAATAAAAACAATAAAATCATGAGTAAAAAATCAATTTTAATTATGGCACTTGCCATAGCTTTAGGTACAACGGTTTCTTGTAATAAAAAAGAAGAAACTACAAAAACAGCAACAGAACACGAAGGACACAATCATAAAGAGGGTGAAGCTCATAAAGTAGCTTATGAATGTCCAATGGATTGTGAAAAAGGTAAAACTTATGATGAAAAAGGAACTTGTCCTGTTTGTAAAATGGAATTAATAGAAGCCAAAGGGGAGAACCACGAAGGTCATGATCATGAAACTGAAAACCATGAAGGACACGACCATTCTGAAGAAAACCATGACGGACATAATCATTAGAAAAAATAGTAATCTAAGTTTATAAAATTAATGTAAACTCAATTATGAAATTTAATACAATAATGCCAAAAGAATTAGTATCATTCTATCAAAATGAATTGCAATTGGCTGCTGAAAATTTAAAGTTAAACGACTTACAAATAGCTTGGCATCATTTGGAACGTGCTCACATCATCGGACAAAAATATCCTTATGAGCATTCCTTTGTACATTGGAAAATGTTACAATTTGGTATTAAGATAAAAAGTTCAAAAGAGATTATAGGTCAAATTCCACGATTATTGGTAGGTGGAGTAAAATCATTTGTTGGTCATATTCCAGTAGGTAATACAGGTGGTGCAAATGTACCACCTTTAAAAACAATGGAAATACCAGAGGATATTCAAGAAATTTTAAAGTTGAACGCTTAATTTATATAATATGGAACATCAACACATTTATGACAAAGAAGGAAAACAAATTTGTTGTTCATTAGAAGATAAGATTAATAATGATAGTGAACATCATTCTGATGATGACGGACATAAACATGACAATTCCAACGCAGTAAAATCCACATTTCAAATGTTTTTGCCAGCAATTATTAGCCTGGTGTTATTGATGTTTGCCATTGGATTGGATAACTATTTTACCCCATCTTGGTTTACAGGTTATATTAGAATAGGTTGGTATGTTTTAGCGTACATTCCAGTCGGTTTTCCTGTTATAAAAGATGCATTTGAAAGCATCAAAAAGGGCGATATTTTTTCAGAATTTCTATTAATGAGTATTGCTACAATCGGTGCTTTTGCAATTGCCGAATTTCCCGAAGGTGTAGCAGTAATGTTATTTTATGCCATTGGCGAAATCTTTCAAGCATTAGCCGTAAAAAGAGCTAAAGCCAATATTAAAACCTTATTAGACCAACGACCAGACGAAGTAACTATTCTCGAAAATAATGTAGCTAAAACAATCAAAGCATCAAATGCTAAAATTGGAGATATTATACAGCTAAAAGCAGGTGAAAAATTAGGTTTAGATGGCGAATTACTTTCTGATACTGCTTCTTTCAATACAGCTGCATTAACAGGAGAAAGCAAGCCAGACACCAAAGCAAAAGGAGAAACTGTTTTAGCAGGAATGATAAACTTAAATTCGGTTTGTCAAGTAAAAGTTACTGTTGCTTATACGGATAGTAAATTGTCAAAAATTCTCGAATTGGTGCAAGATGCCACTGCTAAAAAAGCACCAACCGAATTGTTTATTAGAAAATTTGCAAAAATTTATACCCCAATTGTTGTGTTTTTAGCCGTTGCAATATGTGTTGTTCCAATGTTGTTTGTAGAAAATTATCAGTTTAATGACTGGTTGTATCGAGCATTAATTTTCTTAGTAATTTCCTGTCCTTGTGCATTAGTAATAAGTATTCCATTAGGCTATTTTGGTGGAATTGGAGCAGCTTCTAAAAACGGAATTCTTTTCAAAGGAAGTAACTTCCTTGATGTTATGGCTTCGGTTCAAAATGTTGTAATGGATAAAACAGGTACAATGACGGAAGGAGTTTTTAAAGTGCAAGAAGTTATTTTTAATTCCGATTTCAACAAAGATGAAATCTTGCAATTGGTTAATGTTTTAGAAAGTCAAAGTACACACCCTGTAGCAACTGCCATTCATCAATTTGTTGGAAATGTTGATAGTACTATAACACTAAAAGATGTAGAAGAAATATCAGGACACGGATTAAAAGCCTATGTAAATGGTAAAGAATTATTAGTGGGTAATTTCAAACTAATGGACAAATTCTCTATTTCGTATGATATTGATCCATCAAGTATCGTTTATACATTAATTGCTGTAGCTTACGATAAAAAATTTGTTGGATATTTAACCATTGCAGATAGCATCAAAGAAGATGCACAAATCACAATTGATAAATTAAAAGCATTAGGAGTAAAAACCACAATGTTAAGTGGCGATAAAAATACAGTTGTCCAGTTTGTAGCTCAAAAACTCGGAATCATTAATGCTTTTGGAGATTTATTACCCGAAGATAAAGTAAATAAAGTAAAAGATATCATTGCAAAAAAAGAAACAGTTGCTTTTGTTGGCGATGGTGTAAACGATGCACCAGTAGTCGCATTAAGTAATGTCGGAATAGCAATGGGTGGTTTAGGAAGCGATGCCACCATAGAAACAGCTGATGTTGTCATTCAAGATGATAAACCAAGTAAAATTCCAATGGCTATAAATATAGGCAAGCAAACCAAGAAAATTGTTTGGCAAAATATCATATTGGCATTTACAGTAAAAGCAATAGTTTTAATTCTCGGTGCAGGTGGATTAGCTACAATGTGGGAAGCCGTTTTTGCCGATGTTGGTGTAGCATTATTAGCTATTTTAAATGCGGTTAGAATACAAAGGATGAAGTTTTAAAGTTAATTATATAGTTCAAAAAAGATGTTTACTATTTTAAGTAAGCATCTTTTTTTTGTATATATTCATTATCTCATTCAGCTTCACAAAAATCGTTTCTAATCCAAGTATTATTAAATCCATTGATGCCGTTTGCTTTATTTTTCTAATTAATTTATTTTAAAATAAAATAGGAACGCTACCGCTAAAGTCTTTTCGCCCACCCAGTCCAACGCTCCCCGCCGCACAAGTGGTTTTCACCACCGCCATCAGCACTTGTTTTCCCCATAGTAAGTCAATAAAAAAAGGCTCCCTGTTTTCCCAACCCCTCGCGCACAGTCCGCCTTTTTTTATCCACTTACTGCCCAACTCAAAAAACAAGAACTGAAACCCAACGCGCAAACCACTCCCAAGCTATTATTACATAATAAACCTTATAATTCATTCCCAACACCCCACGCAGTCCCCCTGAAAGTT
>ERZ1034361.1886-NODE-1886-length-10442-cov-3.024023_pt1 | contig 10442 bp, 10 predicted proteins | sample MGYA00520617_ERZ1034361 | MGnify/ENA primary metagenome ERZ1034361 (study PRJEB33736, sample SAMEA104284507) | Azolla filiculoides | biome: Urban; feature: Water surface; material: Ditch water | place: Netherlands | collected 2015-10-28 | depth 0-0.1 m ... | reverse complement strand
AAGCTGGCAGGCCGCTGGCGGCGCTTGGGCTCGGGGCGGTAGCGGGACTCGACATAGGCCGCCAGCCAGGCGACGACCGCAGCCGGCGCCGGCACCTGGTCGACCCGCTCCTGAGCGTCGAGCCAGCGGCCGGCATCGTGGTAGCTGAGGGTCGCGATCTGCGGCAGCGGAGCCGGCGAACCGTCGGGCAGTACCGCCTCGTCGGGACGCCACATGACCCAGCAGCAAGGCTGGGGCGAGCTCAGGTTGAGGTAGTAGCCTTCGAGATCGTCGGGATGGAGCTCGAGTGCCAGTCCCGGATAGAACCAGTGGCTGGCCTGATCCGGTGGGTCCGGTTCGCCCGCTGCGGGCTCGAGCGGCAGGGGACCGGCCGATGCCGGCAGATCCAGCGCATCGAGCGACAACAGCGCCTCGCCGCTCAGCACATCGGCCAGCAGCCAGCGCCAGCTCTGCCAGCGGCTCATCGGGCCGCTGACGGGCTCGCGCCGCATCACGACGGCGACTTCGACCCGGTTCGGCGCATCAGCCGGCATGGTTCAGCTGTCCTTGGAGATCGTGATGGTCGGGAACTTGGACGAGAAGTCCTTGGCCCGCTCGGCCACCTTGACCGCGACCTGGCGCGCCACCGCCTTGTAGAGCGCGGCGACCTCGCCGTCCGGGTCGGCGACCACGGTCGGGCAGCCGCTGTCGGCCTGCTCGCGGATCTGCAGCTTGAGCGGCAGCGCGCCGAGGTAGTCGAGGCCGAGCTCGGTCGCCATGCGCCGGCCACCGTCGGCGCCGAACAGGTGCTCGACATGGCCGCAGTTGGAGCAGACATGGACCGCCATGTTCTCGACCACGCCCAGGATCGGCACGCCGACCTTCTCGAACATCCTGACGCCCTTGCGCGCATCGAGCAGCGCGATGTCCTGCGGCGTGGTCACGATCACGGCACCGGTGATCGGCACGCGCTGACTCAGGGACAGCTGGATGTCGCCGGTGCCGGGCGGCATGTCGACGATCAGATAGTCGAGGTCGCTCCAGTGGGTCTGGCGCAGCAGCTGGTCGAGCGCCTGGGTCGCCATCGGGCCGCGCCAGATCATGGCCTCGTCCTTGTCGACCAGGAAGCCGATCGAGTTGACCTGCACGCCGTAGTTCTGCAGCGGCTCCATCAGCTTGCCGTCCAGGCTCTCGGGACGGCCGGACAGCCCCATCATGGTGGGCTGGCTCGGACCGTAGATGTCGGCGTCGAGGATGCCGACGCGCGCGCCCTCGGCGGCCAGCGCCAGCGCCAGGTTGGCGGCGGTGGTGCTCTTGCCGACGCCGCCCTTGCCGGAGGCGACCGCGATGATGTTCTTGACACCCGGCAACAGCGCCACGCCGCGCTGGACCGCGTGCGCGGTCACCACGGTCCGGATCGCGACCGAGACATTGCCGACGCCGGCAACGCCGCGCGCGGCCTGGACCAGCGCCTCGCGCAGCGCCGGGATCTGGCTTTGCGCCGGGTAGCCGAGCTCGATCTCGAAGGCGACGCTGTCACCCTTGACTTGCAGGTGGCGCAGGGCCTTGGTGGATACGAAATCCTTGCCGGTGTTGGGGTCGGTGACGGTTTGCAGCGCTTGCAGCAGCGCCTGTTGGTCGATGGCCAAATTTTTTCTCCAGCTGAACATGGGACTCATTGTGCCCGCAAGCGGCATCAGACCCCGATACCCATGTCCCCAGCGGGGGCCAGGGCAATGGCGGCGCGCGCACCGATAAAATCATTGGCTTAGTCAACGCCGACAGGTTCAAACCGCATGCCCAGTCAGAATCGCCGCTTCTTCGTCACCACCGCCCTGCCCTACGCCAACGGCAACTTCCACATCGGCCACATCATGGAATACATCCAGGCCGACATCTGGGTGCGCCTGCGTCGCCTGCAGGGCCACGAGGTGCATTTCGTCGGTGCCGACGACGCGCATGGCGCGCCGATCATGATCGCGGCCGAGAAGGCCGGCATCACGCCGCAGCAATTCGTCGCCAACATCGCGGCCGGCCGGGCCCAGTACCTCGACGGCTTCAACGTCAGGTTCGACAACTGGAGCTCGACCGACAGCCCCGAGAACCACGAGCTCGCGCAGCAGATCTACCGCGACCTCAAGGCCAACGGCCTGATCAGCAGCAAGACGATCGAGCAGTTCTTCGACCCCGAGAAGAGCATGTTCCTGCCGGACCGCTTCATCAAGGGCGAATGCCCGAAATGCGGCGCCAAGGACCAGTACGGCGACAGCTGCGAGAGCTGCGGCGCGGTCTACGCCCCGACCGAGCTCAAGAACCCCTACTCGGCGCTGTCGGGCGCGACGCCGGTGCTGCGCACTTCCGAGCATTACTTCTTCAAGCTCAGCGACCCGCGCTGCATCGAGTTCCTCGAGAACTGGACCTCCGAGTCCGGCCGGCTGCAGCCCGAGGTGCTCAACAAGATCAAGGAATGGTTCGCCAAGGATGAGGAAGGCAATGGCGGCCTGGGCGACTGGGACATCAGCCGCGACGCGCCTTATTTCGGCATCGAGATCCCCGACCTGCCCGAGGGTTCGCCGCGCAAGTACTTCTATGTCTGGCTCGACGCGCCGATCGGCTACCTGGCCTCGCTGAAGAACTACCTCGGCAAGATCGGCGTCGATTACGACCGCTACATCGCCGACCCGGCGGTCGAGCAGGTGCACTTCATCGGCAAGGACATCACCTATTTCCACACCCTGTTCTGGCCCGCGATGCTGCATTTCAGCGGCCGCAAGACGCCGAGCCAGGTCAATGTGCACGGCTTCATCACCGTCAACGGCGGCGAGAAGATGAGCAAGAGCCGCGGCACCGGCATCGACCCGCTGAAATACCTCAAGCTCGGCATGAACCCCGAGTGGCTGCGCTACTACCTGGCGGCCAAGCTCAACAGCCGCAACGAGGACGTCGACTTCAACCCGGACGACTTCGCGGCCCGCGTCAACTCGGACCTGGTCGGCAAGTACATCAACATCGCCAGTCGAGCGGCCGGCTTCCTGTCCAAGCGCTTCGGCGGCCAGCTGGCGGCCGTGTCGCCTGACGGCGAGACCCTGCTCGATCACCTGCAGACCGCCGTGGCACCCATCGTCGAGCTCTACGCCGAGCGCGAGTACGGCAAGGCGATCCGCGAGGTGATGGCGCTGGCCGACCGCGTCAACGAGTATGTCGACGCCAACAAGCCCTGGGAGCTGGCCAAGAAGGAAGGCATGGAAGCGCGGCTGCAGGATGTCTGCTCCACCTGCGTCGAGGCCTTCCGCGTGCTGACCGCGCTGTTGAAGCCGGTGCTGCCGGCGCTGGCCGCCAGCGTCGAAGCCTTCCTGCAATGCGCACCGCTGGACTTCGACAACGCGACCCGTGTGCTGGGCGCCGGCCATGTGATCGGCAGCTACCAGCACCTGATGCAGCGCGTCGACGTCAAGCTGCTCGAAGCGCTGTTCGAGCCGCCGGCCGCGCCCGAGCCGGAAAAAGTCATCCCGGGCGGCGAGGAGATCGCGCCGACCATCGGCATCGACGACTTCGCCAAGATCGACCTGCGCATCGCGCGGATCGAGAACTGCGAGCCGGTCGAGGGCTCGACCAAGCTGCTGCGCCTGACGCTCGACGTCGGCGAGGGCCGGATGCGCAACGTGTTTTCCGGCATCGCGAGCATGTACCAGCCCGAGGACCTGATCGGCAAGCTGACCGTGATGGTCGCCAACCTGGCGCCGCGCAAGATGAAGTTCGGCGTCAGCGAAGGCATGGTGCTGGCCGCCAGCCACGCCGACGAGAAGGCCCAGCCCGGTATCCACGTGCTGCAGCCCTGGCCGGGCGCGCAGCCGGGCATGCGCATCCACTGAAAAACCCCAGGTGACCCTGGGGGCTGGAGGGTTTAAAGTTGCGTGGTATGAACCTGCCGCCACTTGCCCGCTTCCGCCCCCGACTGCTCGACGACCTGCGCGGCTACGACCGGCATCGGCTGGCGCAGGATGCCGGCGCCGGATTGACGGTCGGCATCGTCGCGCTGCCGCTGGCGATGGCGTTCGCGATCGCCTCCGGCCTCAAGCCCGAGGCCGGCTTGTGGACCGCGATCATCGGCGGCCTGCTGGTGTCGCTGCTCGGCGGCAGCTCGGTCCAGATCGGCGGCCCGGCCGGCGCCTTCATCGTGATCGTCTACGGCATCGTCGAACGCCACGGCCTGGGCAGCCTGCTGATCGCGACCAGCGCAGCCGGGGTGCTGCTGTTCCTGATGGGCCTGCTCAAGCTGGGCAATCTGGTGCGCTATGTGCCGGTCAGCCTGGTGATCGGCTTCACCAACGGCATCGCGGTGCTGATCGCGCTGTCACAGCTGCGCGACCTGCTCGGCCTGCAGGTCGACAAGATGCCGGCCGACTTCTTCAGCCAGATCGGTACCCTCTGGCGTCACCTCGACAGCCTCAACCCCTATGCCTTCGGGCTCGGCGCGCTCTGCGTGCTCGGGCTGTTCGTCTGGCCCCGGCTCTGGGCCAGCGAATCGGCGTTCCGGCTCCAGCTCGAACGGCTGCAGGGCGCCAGCGCGCTGCGCGCGACCTCGCGCCTGCCGGCCCCGATCGTCGCGCTGGTCACGCTGACGCTGGCGGCCTGGGTACTGCAGCTGCCGGTCGAGACCATAGGCTCACGCTTTGGCGGCATCCCGCAGAGCCTGCCGACCCTGGCCCTGCCCGACTTCAGCTGGACCAGCGTCAAGCAGCTGGTCACGCCGACGCTGACGATCGCCGCCTTGGGCGCGATCGAGTCGCTGCTGTGCGCGCGCGTCGCCGACCAGCTGCGCCCGGGCGCCAAGCATGACCCGAACCAGGAGCTGATGGCGCAGGGCGTGGCCAACTTCGTCGTGCCCTTCTTCGGCGGCATGCCGGTGACCGGCACCATCGCGCGCACCGTCACCAATATCCGCGCCGGCGCCGGCTCGCCGGTGGCCGGCATCGTCCATGCACTGGCGCTGGCACTGGTGGTGCTGCTGGCCGCACCGCTGGCCAGCCATGTGCCGCTGGCAGTGCTGGCCGGCGTGCTGCTGTTCGTGGCCTGGAACATGGGCGAGTGGCGCGAGTTCGCGCGCCTCAAGCAGTTCAGCCCGCATTACCGCCTGATGCTGCTGTCGACTTTCCTGGTCACGGTCGTGTTCGACCTGACGCTGGCGGTCGAGCTCGGCTTGGTGCTGGCCTGCCTGCTGTTCGTGCGGCGCCAGGGCAGCCTGTTCAGCGCCGAGCTGGTGTCGCGCACCGAGCGGCTGCTGAGCTACCGGCTCTACGGCTCGCTGTTCTTCGGCGCCGTGACCAAGATCGACCCGATCCTGGCCGAAGTCGAAGCCGGCCCGGAGCAACTCGATGTGAGCTTCGACGCCACCCGACTGGTCGCGCTCGACACCACCGGCATCGACGCGCTCGAACAGCTGGTCGAGGCGCTCGAGCGCCGTGGCGGCCTGCTCGACATCCGGCATCTGAACGAACAACCGCGCGACCTGCTGCTGCGCTCGGGGCTCGCCGTGCGGCTGCGCACCTGCTGTTGAAACCCGTACTGGCTAAACCAACGGGTCGCTGGGTAAAATCCCTTTTTTTACACCGTGGTCCGATACTGACATGAGCCTCTTCGCACGCCCCCACTACACCTCCGAAGCCACGCAGTTCATCGAATCGCTCAAGGCCAAGCAACCCGAACTCGACGCGCAGCAACGCGCAGGCCGCGCCCTGCTGTGGGAACAAAGCGAGGACCGCGACTGGAACGCCGACGCCAACGAAGGCCGCGTCCAGCAGCAACCCTACGTCTACCAGACCGAACCGACGCTGCGCTGAACTCCGGCGCGGGCCTGAATGAACGACGCGCCCACCCTGGACGAACCGCTGACCGATAACTTGGCCGACCGGCCAACCGGCCTGCCCGAGCCCATCGGACCGGTCGATCCGGTGGCTTTTGCGCGCCTGTACGGCGAGCCGCTGTTCGCGCTGCCGACCGATCTCTACATCCCGCCGGACGCGCTCGAGATCTTCCTGGACGCCTTCGAGGGCCCGCTCGACCTGCTGCTCTACCTGATCCGGCGCCAGAACTTCAACATCCTCGACATTCCGATGGCCGAGCTGACGCGCCAGTACCTGGGCTATGTGGAACAGGTGCGCGAACGCAACCTCGAGCTGGCCAGCGAATACCTGCTGATGGCCGCGATGCTGATCGAGATCAAGTCGCGCATGCTGCTGCCGCAACGCCAGGCCGCCGCCGGCGAGGAAGTCGAAGACCCGCGCGCCGAGCTGGTGCGCCGGCTGCTCGAGTACGAACAGATCAAGATCGCCTCGCGCCAGCTGGCCCAGGCGCCGCAGCTCGGACGCGACTTCCTGGCCGCACAGGTCCATGTCGAGCAGGCGCAGCAACTGCGGCTGCCCGACGTGGCCGCCAGCGAGCTGCAGCAGGCCTGGCGCGACATCCTGCGCCGCGCCAAGTTGGTGCAGCACCACCGGATCAGCCGCGAGGCGCTGTCGGTGCGCGAGCACATGAGCCTGGTGTTGCGCCGGCTGCAGGGCCGGCGCTTCGTCGAGTTCGCCGAACTGTTCGAACTCGACCAGGGCGTGCCGGTGCTGGTCGTGACCTTCATCGCGATGCTCGAACTGGCCAAGGAAACCCTGATCGAGATCACCCAGGCCGAAGCCTTCGCCCCCATCTATGTCCGGCTGGCCTACACGCCGGCCTGAAGCTTGCCACCATGAACGCCACCTCACACCCGTCCGCCACCACCACCCGCCGCTTCGACGTCGTCATCGTCGGCAGCGGACTGGCCGGCCTGAGCACCGCCCTGCTGCTGCCCAGCCACCTGCAAGTGGCCATCCTGACCAAGCGCACGATTGCCGACGGCTCGAGCGGCTGGGCCCAGGGCGGCATCGCCGCCGTGCTGGCCGATGACGACAGCTTCGAGGCCCATGTGCAGGACACCTTCGTCGCCGGCGCCGGCCTGTGCGACGAGGGCGCGACCCGCTTCACGGTCGAGCATGCGCCCGAGGCCATCGCCTGGCTGCGCGCGATGGGCACCCAGTTCACCCAGCATGACGGCGAACTGCACCTGACGCGCGAAGGCGGCCACAGCCACCGCCGCATCGTGCACGCGGCCGACGCCACCGGCGCCGCCGTGCAGCACACGCTGATCGACCGCGTGCGCATGGCACCCAACGTGCAGGTGTTCGAGAGCCATGTGCTGGCCGACCTGATCCTGAGCGACAAGCATGCCGCGGGCGTCGCCGACAGCGCCGACGGCACTGGCGCGGAACGCCGCTGCCTGGGCGCCTACGCCTTCAACGAGGACACCGACCAGGTCGAGGCCTTCGTCGCACCGCACACCGTGCTGTGCACCGGCGGCGCCGGCAAGGTCTACCTCTACACCTCCAACCCCGACACGGCGACCGGCGACGGCATCGCGGCGGCCTGGCGTGCCGGCTGCCGGGTCGGCAACATGGAATTCATCCAGTTCCACCCGACCTGCCTCTATCACCCCGACGCCAAGAGCTTCCTGATCAGCGAGGCGGTGCGCGGCGAGGGTGGCCTGCTGAAGCTGCCCGACGGCACCCGCTTCATGCCGGCGCACGACGAACGCGCCGAACTCGCGCCGCGCGACGTGGTGGCGCGCGCGATCGACTTCGAGATGAAGAAGCATGGCCTGGACTGCGTCTACCTCGACATCTCGCACCAGAGCCCGGAATTCCTGCGCGAGCATTTCCCCAACATCCTGGCGCGCTGCGCCGAGCTCGGCATCGACATCACGAAGGAGCCGATTCCGGTCGTGCCGGCCGCGCACTACACCTGCGGCGGCGTCGTGACCGACCTCAACGCGCGCACCGACCTGGCCGGCCTCTACGTGGTCGGCGAGGCCAGCTGCACCGGCCTGCATGGCGCCAACCGGCTGGCCAGCAACTCGCTGCTCGAATGCATGGTGTTCGCGCGCGCGGCGGTCGCCGACATGGCCTCGCAAGCCTGCGCCGAGATCCCGGCGATCAAGCCCTGGGACGACAGCCGCGTGATCGACGCCGACGAACAGGTCGTGCTGTCGCACAACTGGGACGAGCTGCGCCGCTTCATGTGGGACTATGTCGGCATCGTTCGCACCGACAAACGGCTCGAGCGCGCGGCGCACCGGATCGCGCTGCTGCAGTCCGAGATCCGCGAGTTCTACACCCACTACCATGTCACGCGCGACCTGCTGGAGCTGCGCAACCTGCTGCAGGTGGCCGACCTGATCGTGCGCTCGGCGCAGGCGCGCAAGGAAAGCCGCGGCCTGCACTTCAGCCGCGACTACCCCGAGCTGCTGGCCGAGGCGGTGCCGACGGTGCTGGTGCCCTGAGCGGAAAGCACAATGCCGCACCAGCAAATGCGTCCCGAGACAGCTCTTGGTCCCAACGGGCTGGTGGTGACGACCTTGCGCGCAGCCTTTCCCAATGTGCTGGCGGTCTACGCCTTCGGCAGCCGCATCCAGGGCCAAGCAGGACCAGACAGCGACTTGGACCTGGCTGTGCTCGTGGCAGGCTACGCCAACCCGTTGGCACTCTGGGACGTAGCGACCGACCTGCGCGCTCAGGTCGGCTGCCCCGTCGACCTGCTCGACCTGCGTGCGGCCAGCACCGTGATGCAATACCAGGTGCTGACGACCGGACGCCGGCTGTGGGGCAACGAACTAGCAGCCGGATTGTTCGAGAGCTTTGTGATGAGCGAGAAACTGGCGCTGAACGAGGCCCGCGCGGGCTACCTGGCCGATATTGCCAAGACAGGAAGAATCCATGGATGACGTATTGATGAACAAGGCTGCCGTCATCGAGCGCTGTGTCAAACGCGCACGCGAGGAATACGCGGCCGCCGGCGAGCATTTCGATACCGACTACACGCGTCAGGACGCTGCGGTGCTCAACATCCAGCGCGCCTGCGAGGCTGCCCTCGACATGGGGCAGCATCTGGTTCGGCGCGAGAAGCTCGGACTGCCCCAGAGTTCACGCGACGTGTTTGAACTGCTGTCTCGAGCCGGCTGGATCGAGGCGAAGCTGGCCAACTCACTGCAGAAGATGGTGGGATTCCGCAACCTGGCGGTGCATGACTACCAGAGCCTGCTGCTGCCCATCACCGCGCGCGTGATCACTCAGCACCTTGGTGAATTCCTGGATTACAGCGCCACGCTGATCCGGCGCGATGCCGACAAGGGCTGATCGCAGAACTCAGTTCATGAACTCCCCCGACATCCGCTGGAAACAGCGCTTGCACAACTACGGCAAGGCGCTGCAAACGCTGACCGAGGCGATCGAACTGGCACACCAGCGCCCGTTGAGCAAGCTGGAAAAACAGGGCCTGATCCAGAGCTTCGAATTCACCCACGAGCTGGGCTGGAAGGTGCTGAAGGACTATCTGGAAGCGCAAGGGCTCAGTGACCTGATCGGCTCCCGGGACGCCACGCGCAGCGCGTTCCAGAACGGCCTGATCGAAGACGGCCAGGCCTGGATGGACATGATCAAGACGCGCAACCTGACTTCGCACACCTACAACCAGGAGGTGGCGGAGAACATCGAACAGGACACGCTGACACGCTTCTACCCTGCCTTCGTCGCGATGGCTGAACGGTTTTCCATACTGGCCAGCCAGCAGGACACCGAATGAGCGATCTGGCCGCGCGCACCGGCTTGCCGGCAGATGCCGTGCAGGCGATACAGCAGGTGCTGGCGGCCTGCCCGGCGGTCGAGCAGGCGCTGCTGTACGGCTCGCGCGCCAAGGGCAACTACAAGCGGGGCTCGGACATCGACCTGACCCTCAAGGGCGATGCGCTCACCTACCGCGACCTGCTGCGGCTGATGGACGAACTCGACGACCTGCTGCTGCCCTACATGATCGACCTGTCGATCTACGCCCAGATCGACAACCGAGTGATTTCAAGGTGGCTCAAGATGCTACATCGCCAAGTCGTTGATTTGACTACAGGGTGCCTGAGATCTGCCTGCCTGACGGCTCACTTAGGAATCAAAAATTTACATTTTGTTACAAATATAAATTTATAACCCCATGATTTCATTAATGTTTTTCTCCACCTTGAAATCACTCGTCATACCTTGTTTGCTGGGACCGCGCTCGTGAGGCAGGAAGGAAGTGTTTGGATCGGCGTAAGGAACGGACAGCCCGGTATCCGGGTGCAACTCAGCCCCTGGGGTGCCAGCTGGCTGCGCTGCGAGGTCCGGTGGCGCGGCGGCGAATGCCGGCAGGTGCTGCTGCCGCCGCGCTCTTCTCGACTGGGTCCGGAGCAGCCACGCTCCTTCATGGGGAGCACCATCGGCCGCTATGCCAACCGCATCGCGCAAGGACATGTCCGGTACCAGGAGCGGTGCTGGCAACTGGAATGCGGGCCAGGCGTGCGCCACCAGCTGCATGGTGGCCCGGACGGATGGGACACTCGATGCTGGACCCTG
>ERZ1034361.1883-NODE-1883-length-10449-cov-3.916892_pt1 | contig 10449 bp, 10 predicted proteins | sample MGYA00520617_ERZ1034361 | MGnify/ENA primary metagenome ERZ1034361 (study PRJEB33736, sample SAMEA104284507) | Azolla filiculoides | biome: Urban; feature: Water surface; material: Ditch water | place: Netherlands | collected 2015-10-28 | depth 0-0.1 m ... | reverse complement strand
GCGACCTTGGAGATTTTTGAGCAAGACCAAGTCTTGATGAAAAATCAAAAAACGCAGGCTTACATCAATGCCCAGTTAGCTGTGTGGGGTGATATGCCGATTAAGCATTTACGTCATCAAGGTATGATTTGGGCATTTGATGTCATAACAAGCTCATCTAAACTCCAGCAAAACTTTTATCAGCAAGCGCTTTCACAAGGTTTGTTATTAAGGCCGATTGGCAATACCGTTTATTTCATGCCCCCTTATGTAATTAATGAGTCTGAAATTGACTTTATGTTGAGCACTACTAAATCTTTGGTACTGGCATGCGCTTAATTCAATTTCTTTTGTTGCTGTGTGTTTCTGCAGCTCATGCGCAATTACCCGAAACTGTTTTGAGTGCATTAAAAGCAGAAAACGTTGCACCTGAAAATGTCAGTGTTTTTGTTCAGCGTATCGATGAAACTCAGCCTTTATTAAGTCATCAAGCAGCGGTCTCACGCAATCCTGCATCAGTCATGAAGTTGCTAACGAGTTATGCAGCATTAGATTTGCTTGGTCCCTCATATCGTTGGAAAACTCAGTTTTATGGATTGGGCTATCCAAAACAAGGTGTCTTGGACGGTGGCTTATGGATTAAAGGTTCTGGTGATCCAACAATGAATACTGCTGCTTTGAATGAAGTAGCAAGTGAGCTTAAGCAAAAGTACAACCTTAATGAAATTTGTTGTGATGTCGCCTTAGACCAAACGGCTTATGCAAAACAGAGTTTTGATGCCGCTGCTTTTGATGCTAAGCCTTATCGTGCTTATAACGCACCCGCCGAAGCTATCATGTTGAATCAGCAAGCCGTCCGTCTCCAGTTTTCACCGAGTGCCAACGGATTAGTAACAGTGGTTTATCCGCAATGGAAAACATTGATTAAAAATATCGATGTGAAACTCACTGATGCTGATTGTAGTGATTGGAAAAATGCACTCAAGATTAAACGTGAAGGTCAGACCTTAACTGTGCAGGGTAGCTTTCCTAAAAGTTGCGGCGATAAATATATCGATATTAACTGGTTAGATGGTGGTGATTATTTTGGTAATGTTTTAGCCAGTGCCTGGGAAGACGTTGGCGGTCGTTGGCTTAAAAAATCGGCATTTACCATTAAAGCAGCAAGTGTTCCGCAGAACGCAGTTTTGTTGACTGAGCACGCTTCAGAAACTTTAGCCGAAGCAATGCGTGAAATGAATAAAAGTAGCAATAATGTGATTGCTCGCTCTATGTACTTAAGTTTAAGTCGAGCAGGTGACGAAACTCAAATCGCTACGACAGCTAAAAGTGAACAAGTGCTTAAAGCCTGGTTAAAAAATAAAGGTTTAATTTTCCCTGAATTGGTTTTAGAAAATGGCGCAGGTTTATCTAGAGTTGAGCGCATTAGTGCTGAACATTTAGGTGCTTTATTGGTGAGTGCTTATCACAGTCCTGTAATGCCTGAGTTGATGGCATCTTTACCCATCTATGGCGTGGATGGAACATTGAAATCCAGAAAAGATAGTCCGCTTTACGGTCGAGCACATTTAAAGACGGGCTCATTAGACGGTGTACGCACAATCGCTGGTTATGTGCTCGATGCAAAAGGTCGTCGTTGGGTCATGGTGGTTTTGGCGAATGGTGAAAATGCCGGCGCAACTAAACCAGCGCAAGATGCTTTATTGACTTGGATTGACCAGCAAAAATAATTGGTAAAATTAAATTCTCGGGTATCATCGACAGCTTATTGAATGAAGGATGCAATATGAAAAAAATAACGATATTCGCAAGTGCATTGTTAGTCGCAATGCTTGCAATCAGCGGTTGTAAAGCCGATTCAAAATCATCAACGAAGGAAAATGCTATGACACAAAATGTAACTGATCTGATCAAAAAAGATACTGTAGTTGGTGAAGGGCGTGAAGCTGAACCTGGTTTTAATGTGACTGTGCATTACACAGGTTGGTTATATGACCCAAGTAAATCTGACGGTAAAGGTACTAAATTTGATAGTTCGGTTGATCGTCATGAGCCATTTGTTTTCTTCTTGGGAGCTGGCCAAGTTATTCAAGGTTGGGATCAAGGTTTTGAAGGGATGAAGGTTGGTGGTAAACGTACTTTGATTATTCCGCCACACATGGGTTACGGTGCTTATGGTGCGGGTGGTGTAATTCCTCCAAATGCCACTTTGATTTTTGATGTTGAGTTATTAGGCATTAAATAATTTAAACTCTGTTAGACGATAAAGGCAATGTAATGAAAGCAAGAGTGAAATGGGTTGAAGATGTCTGTTTTATGGGTGAAACCGAAAGCGGCCATGCAGTTATTATGGATGCCTCACCGGAAGTGGGCGGTCGTAATTTAGGCATGCGTCCAATGGAAATGTTGCTTGTTGGAATGGGCGGCTGTTCTTCAATTGATGTGGTGACGATTCTTAAAAAATCACGTCAACCTATTACTGATTGTGTTGCAGAAATTACTGCTGAACGTGCAGACGAAATCCCTAAAGTATTTACGAAAATTCACGTACATTTCGTGGTGACTGGTAAGGGATTGAATCCTGTGCAGGTTGAACGTGCAGTGAATTTATCTGCTGAGAAATATTGTTCAGCTTCTATTATGTTAGGAAAAGCTGCGCAGATGAGCCACGATTTTGAAATCGTGGAGTCAGAGGTCTAGTTAAGAATTAGTGATTGAGACAGTGAGTACTTCACCTGTTTCAATCACATTCAATAGCCTGTCAATATTAGGGTGTTTGCCAGGGTTCTCTTCAGCGTCAGCTGTGTGTTCGGCGTAGATTTTTAAGCCATCTTTTGCGGCATCTTTAGTGATGCTGCCCCATTTTTTAAACAAGTGATTAAATACTCTTACAGAGCCTTGGCTGCCTGGTTTGTTTTCTATCAAACCAACGATTTCGCCAGCAGAGTTCATTAATTCAATTTTTTGAATTTGATCTGTTGTTTCAAGTTCTGCTAAAAAATCACTAAATTTTTTCATGGGTTTTCTATGTCTATAAATGATAAGTAGTTTTTGTCATGACTTTAGACATGCTTTGCATGGCTGCTTTAATAGGCGTAGGTAATTCAGCTGCGCCGAGATGAACAGCAGTTTTCGCGTGCTCTGCTTCGTCAATTTTCATTTGTTCTAAGATTGCTCGGCTTTTTGCGTCATTGCTCGGAAGCGTTTCTAAGTGATGGTTGAGATGCCTGCCTACTTGACGCTCAGTTTCTGCCAGAAAACCTAAATTCCATTTATCACCTAATGCGCCAGCAATCGCACCTAAAGTAAATGAACTGGCGTACCAGATTGGATTTAAAAAGCTGGTGTGACCACCTAATTCTTGTATACGTTTTTCACACCAAGCTAGATGTTCAGTTTCTTCTTTTGAAGCTTGCTCTAGAGCTTTGACTGTTTCTGGATTTTTGGCCGTCAGTGCCTGCCCATTGTACAAGGCTTGCGCACATACTTCCCCGCAATGATTAATTCGCATTAAAGAAGCAGCGTGACGTTTCTCTTCGCTAGTTAAATCTTCTGTAGCTTGGTTGATGTTTTGATCTGGATGAGGCCTAACGCTGTGCGCATTTGCGGTCAGCGTTTTAAGGCCTTTATCAAATTCAACAATTAATCGATCAAGCATCTTGGTATCTTATTTCTTACCTGATTGAATGATATCCATGCCTTTGAGTAAGTTGATCGCTTGCATGAATTGGAAGTCAGATTTAGTGCCTGCTTCTATTGGTTTGAACTCGACATGTTTTTCTTTGCTTTCTTCTTTAGGTGATGCAGGTTTCGCAGCTTCAGTTTTTGCTGGCGCTTCTGCTTCTTTAGGATTTGAAAGATGGCGACTCAAATCAGCTTCACGCAGATTTAGACCTGCGTCAGAAGGATTTGCTGGGTCCTCAACAATAATGTCTGGCACGATGCCTTTGGCTTGAATTGAGCGGCCATTAGGCGTGAAATAACGTGCCGTCGTTAATTTGATTGCTGTGCCATTATTCATTGGCAAGATCGTTTGCACAGAGCCTTTACCAAAGCTTTGTGTGCCCATAATCACTGCGCGTTTGTGATCTTGTAATGCACCTGCAACAATTTCAGAAGCTGAAGCTGAACCACCGTTAACAATGACCACCATTGGGATACTCTTAATATCTGCTGGTAAATCTTTTAAGTAATCTGCACTTTCGCCACCACGTGAGTAATTAGCTGGATTAGCAGTGAGTTGCATTTTTGCATCTGGCGTGCGGCCTTCTGTATACACAACTAAAGCATCTTTAGGAATGAATGCACCACTCACACCAACAGCCGCGTTTAATAGGCCACCTGGGTTGTTGCGCAAGTCTAAAACTAAGCCTTTAAATGGGCCTTTGTTTTGCTCTCTTAAAGTTTTAATCGCTTTAGCTAAATCTTCACCTGTATGTTCTTGGAATTGAGTAATTCTCAAATAAGGGTAGTTAGGCTCACTTAATTTGTATTTCACGCTTTGCGTTTTAATGATTGCGCGCGTTAGCGTAATGTAAAGTGGCTTGTTCTCACCTTTGCGTAAGACAGTTAATTTGATTGGTGTATTTGGTTTGCCGCGCATGATTTTAACGGCATCATTGAGTGACATGCCCTTCACCAGTTTCTCGTCCAATTGCATAATCAAATCGCCTGATTTGATGCCTGCTTTAAATGCAGGTGAATCTTCGATAGGTGAAATTACTTTTACCAGTCCATCTTCCATACCTACTTCAATGCCTAGCCCGCCGAACTCACCTTGCGTGCCAGCTTGCAAGTCCTTGAATCCTTCAACGTCTAAAAATGATGAATGTGGATCTAATCCAGTTAGCATGCCATTGATGGCTTCGTTAATCAGTTTTTTGTCTTCAACGGATTCTACATAGTCACTTTTGATTTTGCCGTAGACCTCAGCAAAGGTGCGTAATTCGTCGAGAGGAAGCTGAGGCTTAGTATTTTTTTCTGCAATTGCAGGGTAATTAAGACTTAAGGTAATACCCAATACAGCGCCAATGGTGATGAGGCTGATTTTTTCAAATTTTGAGCGCATGTAATAATAATTCCTTAATCGAAGTTACTCTGATGTATAAAAATATCTTGCGATATTATAGATTCGTTTATTAATTTGTAGCGGACTATTTTCGTGTTAGTTTTAGCTAATTCACAATGATTTAAATAGTAAAAACAACAAAATTATAAGGACAATATGCAAAATACCCAGCTTGAAATTGAATATTGTACCCAGTGTCGCTGGTTGCTTCGTGCAGCTTGGCTAGCACAGGAGCTACTGACAACGTTCGAATCAGACATCACGAGTTTGAGTCTAGTTCCTGGGACGGGTGGTATTTTTGAAGTGCGATTGAATGGAGAAGTGATTTTTTCTCGAAAAGAGCAATCACGTTTTCCAGAATCTAAGGAATTAAAACAGTTGGTTCGCGACCGGATTGATCCGGACCGCGATTTAGGTCATAGCGACAGAACTACTTGATTGATTTTGCGCCATTAGCTTCGAGCGAAGCTAATTCTTTTGCATCTAAGCGGCGAGCACCAGTGAAGCGTTTTGCCCAATATGAATCGCCCATGTCAGTCACGCTAATTGAGCTGCCAGCACTTGGAGAGTGAATGAAACGATTGTTGCCGATGTAAATTCCGACGTGCGAGAAAGTCGATCTCACCGTATTGAAAAATACTAAATCACCTGGCTTTAGTTCGCGCTGGGTGACTGTTTGCCCTAATTGACTAATTGCACGGGCACCATGAGGTAAGGTTAAATTAGCTGCTTGTTGAAACACATAACGTACAAAACCGCTGCAATCAAAGCCACCTTCAGGGCTATTGCCACCGTACTTATATTTCACACCAGTTTGACTAAGTGCGCTGAGAATAATTTCCTGAGCAGTCGCAGACCATGAATTCGTACTGCGTGCTAAAACAGCTGTGTCAGCTGGTGCTTCAGTCGAAGTGTTTTCAGTCTCGTCGTTTAAGCCAAATAGGCTAAAGTCAGCTGCAAAAGCACCTTGGCTTAGACTTAAAACAAGCACCAAAAATAGGTTTTTAATTTTTAACATTTGCGAATTTTAAAAGACTTTGACTTTAATTGCAAGTCGTAAGTGCTTGAATTGTTTGCTGGAAGCCTGTTTTTCGGTTGAGTTTTAATGGACTTTAGGCTGAATAAAAGCCTGAAAACTGCTATAGTTTTGGCTCTATTAAAGCCTCTGCACTGAATGAAAACTTCCCGCCGTCACCTTGAATTACTCTCGCCAGCAAAAAATGCCGACTATGGCATTGAAGCCATTAATCATGGTGCTGATGCGATTTACATTGGCGGGCCAGCTTATGGAGCACGTGCCAAAGCGCCTAATACAGTTGCTGATATTGAACGCTTAGTGAAGCACGCCCATCGTTATCATGCTGAAGTTTTTGTGACCTTAAATACAATCTTTCATGACAATGAGCTTGAAGGTGCGAGAGAAATTGTTCAGCAACTTTATGAAATTGGTACTGATGCTTTGATTGTGCAGGATATGGGTTTATTAGAAATGGATTTGCCACCTATTCAGCTACACGCAAGTACGCAGACTGATATTCGTACCGTAGAAAAAGCACAGTTTTTAGATCAGGTGGGTTTTTCACAAATTGTGTTGGCGCGAGAATTAGATTTAAAAACCATCCAGCAAATCGCAGATGCGACTAGCTGCAATTTAGAATTTTTCGTACATGGTGCTTTATGTGTAGCTTTTAGTGGGCAATGTTTTATTAGTCATGCCCATACAGGCCGAAGTGCCAATCGTGGTGAGTGTTCACAAGAATGTCGATTGCCTTACCGTTTAGAAGATTCACAAGGCCGCGTCATTGGTAACGATAAGCATTATTTGTCGATGAAAGATAATGATCAAAGCGCAAATCTCAGAGCCTTGATTGATGCTGGGATTAGTTCTTTCAAAATTGAAGGTAGATATAAAGACTTGCCTTATCTTAAAAATGCGACAGCGCATTATCGTCAATTAATTGATGAGATCTTGAACGACATGCCTGAGTTCGCGAAATCCTCCTCGGGCTCATGTAGTTATACTTTCACGCCTCAGCCAGAAAAAACTTTTAACCGAAGTGCCACAGATTATTTTGTGAATGGTAGAAAAGCGGATATCGGTGCGTTTGATACCCCTAAATTTGCGGGTGAAGAAGTAGGTAAAGTTACTAAAGTTGGTAAAGATTTCTTTGAAATGACTAGCACAGTTGAGCTACATAACGGCGATGGTTTATGTTTCTTTGATGTACATAAAGAATTGGTTGGGATGCGCATTAATACCGTTGACGGTAATCGATTAACACCAAACGAAATGCCCGAAGATATGCGTCGTGGCATGACGCTATTTCGTAATCGTGATCATGCTTTTATGCGTTTATTGGAAAAAGATTCTGCTGCTCGAAAAATTGATGTTGATTTAAATTTTTATGAAACGCCAGATGGATTTGCTTTAACCGTCACGGATGAAGATGGTTGTAGCGCAACAGCCCTCATACAGCAAGAAAAACAGCCGGCGCAAAATTTAGAAAAGGCAGAAACTAATTTACGCGAGAATCTTACTAAATTAGGCGGCACAGATTTTTCAGTGCGTGAATTGAATTTGTCTATTGCCCAAGCTTGGTTTCTACCAGCGTCTGCTGTGAACGCACTACGTCGTGATGCAATTGAACAACTTATGCAAGTGCGGCTTGCTAGTTATCATCGTCCAGCTAAAAAAGCAGCCGCAGAGCCGCCAGCAATCTATCCTGAAGATACGTTGAGCTATCTCGCGAATGTTTACAATAAAAAAGCACGCGCTTTTTACGAAAAGCACGGCGTTAGAATGATTGCCGCAGCTTATGAGGCTAATCAAGAGTTAGGCGAGGTGCCATTGATGATTACCAAGCATTGCTTACGCTTTAGTCATGGCATGTGCCCTAAAGAAGCAAAGGGCGTGATTGGTGTGCAAGGCACTGTCACGGCTGAGCCGATGACCTTAATCAACGGCAACGATAAATTTACACTTAAGTTTGATTGCAAACCTTGTGAAATGCACGTGATGGGTAAGATTCGTAAGCCTGTACTGCAAATGCTGCCACCACAGCCTTTGCAGTTTATTCCCAGAGTTAAATCTTAAAAATTGTATGTCAATGTTGCGCGGGCACTAAGCGGTGCGCCAGGCGTAATATTGTTATTAGTATGCGCGCTAGCCACATAGTCTTTATCCGTTAGATTTTCTATATTCAGTTGCACTTGTATTTTTGGTGAAGCTTTCCAAAAAATGGCCGCATCCAAACGTGTGTAACCAGGAAGCAGCGTGCTAGCTGTGGTGGTCGGCGTGAGCGCATACATATTAGATCTACTGATCACACCTATTGCAGCGCCCCATTTTTCATTGAATTCGTAGCGGTTCCATAATGAAAATGTATGGGTTGGCGTTTGTCCCAGTGTTGTACCTGCCAAATAGCTTGAGCCGCTTATTATCATCGATTTAGTGAATACCGCATCTTGATAGCTATAACCACCAAACATACTCCAATGGTCAGTGATTTTCCCCGCAATACCTAATTCAGCACCTTTTGTTTCTTGGCTATCAACAATCATATTTTGAGACGTGTTTGCTGGATCGGTAATGGCTACGTTTTTGCGTTCAAGTTTGTAGGCTGCAGCGGTTAGAGATAGGTTGGGTGTGACGTCGTATTTCGCTCCAATTTCTTGGTTCACAAATTTTTCAGGCTCCAAGCTGCTAGTAGTTGCCGTGATACTAATCAATTGGTCGCCTGCGCGAGGCACATAAGAAAGACTGTATGAGCCATGAATGGAGAGATTCTCGACTGGTTTAAAAATCAATCCGGCGCGTGGTGAAATAAGATTGTCTGAAACCTCGATTATTTGATTGGTTTTTATATTGTCGTAATGTGTTTTGAATTGATCATGACGGATCCCAATAATCGCTTGCCATTGCTCGTTAATTTTAATTTGATCCTGCAAATAAACTGCGAAAATATCGATGTCGCTGGTTTGGTTGCGTGATTGGTTGTTTAGATTAATCGGGAGTCTGTAAGTTGGGTTTAGCGCAGAAAATCCATTCGGAATATTCTCGGATGTGCCAGCAATGAATCTTGAGTTATTGGTTTTTTGCGTGCCAATTTCCATCCCCGCTAAGAGTTGATGCTCCAAACCACCAGTAGTGATTTTGTAAATAACATCTGTTTGATTGATGAAATTTTCCCTATCTGTTGTGTCACGGTAAGCGCCGACATTAAAGGCATTATTTGTAACAGCGCTATTGGCATATACATTTTGATAAAACTTATCGTAACTTGCGTAACGTGTGCGATTTCGGATGCTGAGGTTGTCGTTAAAAGCATGCTCAATCATTACGTTGAATGCTTTTGTTTCAGTCTCGTTTGGACTTAATTTGGCGTTGCCATAAAACGTTTGGTAGTCCTGCAAACGATATGGACGATTGTTTAATCCGCTACCAATTGATGGAATGCCACGGTCACCAATATGTTCATCTTTAAAGTACTCAGCGCCAATGGTAATTTTGGTGTTGTCAGTTGGCGTAATAGTGAACGTTGGATTAACACCGTAACGATTTAGGCTAACGCCATTCCGATAACTGTCAGACTCTTCATAAACGGCATTCAGTCTAAAAGCAGCGACATCATTAATCGCATTGCCAATATCAATGCTGCTTCGTTTTTGGTTGTAAGCCCCATAAGTTAGCTTGATTTCTCTAACAGGGTCCCAGCCAGCTTCTTTTGATACGCGATTAATCGCACCGCCCGATGCGCCACGGCCAAAAATCATGCCATTAGGCCCTTTAAGTACCTCTATACGATCTGTATTGTAAAAATCTCGATAGGTCTGAATGTCATCACGCATGCCATCTAAATAGAAGTCACCTGTTGTCACACCGCTTCCGCGGAAGTTAAGTGCATCTCGGTTTCCTTCACCTTGTGATGCGGTGACGCCAGGCACGTAACGAACGGCATCAGACATGCTTTGTACTGATTGATCGTTAATTTGTTCTTGAGTAATAACAGATAAAGATTGAGGAATATCAATCAGCGGGGTGTCTGTTTTTGTAGCGGATGAAGATTTTTTTGCTTGGTAACCTTTGACTGGTTTTGTATCGCTTATCCTTTTAGACGCAACTTCAACCTTGTTAATGTTGAGTGCGGCCACTTGTAATTCTTCGGCATGCACTTGAACTGCTGATGCGCCGAATATTGCAAATGTTAAGTATCCAACAGGGCTTAATGGAAGGTTTTTCATTGTGTGACTTTTGGGTGTAAATGATAATGATTCTCATCTTATAGTAAATGAGAATCATTATCAACTAAAAGCCACTTACATTATATTTAAGGTGCTGGATTCATCATCCGCAAATGCAGGTCTTCAATTTCAAGCATGACGTCTGGAGATAATTGCGTATT
>ERZ1034361.1882-NODE-1882-length-10450-cov-2.840162_pt1 | contig 10450 bp, 3 predicted proteins | sample MGYA00520617_ERZ1034361 | MGnify/ENA primary metagenome ERZ1034361 (study PRJEB33736, sample SAMEA104284507) | Azolla filiculoides | biome: Urban; feature: Water surface; material: Ditch water | place: Netherlands | collected 2015-10-28 | depth 0-0.1 m ... | reverse complement strand
TTTAAATGTGGCCAACATGGCTAAATTCTCTAGCGATAGGGCCATAGGCGATTACGCTAAACACATCTGGCAGGTGGGTTCCAATAACTAAACTTTTATTCAAGCGGTAACTTACGTTGCTAAAGGGCTTTGCATATCACTTGGTTCGATAAGTCGCGATCAACCAGGAAAATTGACTATCGATTCACTTTCCATTTCCGTCCAGTATCCTATATCATGGGGTCGTTTTTGTGTTCTCAGCGTCAAAAATTCGCGCTGGTTTGAATGCGATTGCATTTCTCTATTTTTAACAAAGATTGGTTCGGATAGCCTGTGAATTTTCAACACTGCAAAAAATGGCTGGTTTCCTTAAGTTTTTTTGCTTCTACATTTTTTTACATTCAACCTTTGTCTGCAGAGCAGTTGTCGCCTTATTCGCCAGCTTTTTACTTGCAAGAAGGTCAGCTCGAGTCCGACTCAGCCGTCGCCTATTTTCAATCCAATACCAAAGTAGACACGCGTTTTTTTAGCCTATCCGGTAAGAGTGAAGGACTTAACTTATACCAATATTTCGCGATGGGTTTTGCCGATGCTTACGCCCTCAGTGTTTCCACCACTTACGTAGGCACGCTGCGTGCCGACACCACCCTACCTGGCTTGGATGTGCAGGCTTTTTCTAGCCCCATTTTTACGGGCAGCAAGCTTTGGGGTGCAGACCAACCTTGGCGATTTAAATTGGCCTTAGCCGTTCAGCCTATGTTGTCACCCATTATTGCGCAACCAGGCTTTGTTAACGTGATTGCTGGTATTACAGGGATGTACGTGTGTGAGAATCAGTGGGTGGCCAGCCTCGCTGCCAGTGAAAAAACCAACAACAACGGTTCATTTCGTACCACAACTTATGGCGCCAATCTTGCCAAAAATTGGGGCGACTTTTTTTTAAATCTAACGGTAAATGGCATCAAGTCACCCGCCAGTCATTTGACGGATGGATCGGTAAAAAAAACCCATGGCTACATCGCTAATTTAACCGTGAGCAGGCCAGTTACTAAGGATGTTTGGCTGGGTTTAACTTACAGTCGAAACAGTTTATACAGCGACGTGACGGGAGCGCCTATGGGATTAAGTGGCGAACTGACGACGGATATTGATGCGTTAGAATTCAGCGCGCGTATTTTGTTTTAGATTCAACGCAGCTGGGCCTAACTGTTATTATTGATAATGGCTACCGGCAAGCAGATTTCGTAACCCATTCCCCAGACTGATCGTATGCTTTGCAGCTTAGGGTCAGTCACGGTCGCTGCTATTTTTTTTCGTAAGCGGCTAATGATGTTTTCCAATGCCCGTTTGGTCACCTGCTCACCGTGATTTTTTTGACTAAGGATGTCGCAGATTTCATCGGTGTCCAAGCTATGATCGGGCGCATTCACCAAGGTCATAATGAGCAGGCATTCGATAGCCGTGAGTGAAATCACCTCTAAGTCGTCGCATGGGACTAGTAAGCGTTGCTTCATGTCCAAGGTCCATTGCGAGGGTTTTTTTTGGTCTTTTAGTCGTCGGTTTAGGCTGGTGATGGCTGCTAGCAATTCGGCTCCCGAGGTGGGTTTGGGTAAATAAATGTCAGCACCACTTTCGTAACCCTTAATGCGATCGGCAATGGCGGTGCGTGCGGTGAGCATGATGATGCCTATATTGGGCAGGTTTTGCCTAATTCGCAGCGCGATTTCTAAGCCATTCTGACCGGGCAGATTCAAATCTAAAATTAACAAATCCACTGTTTGGCGCATTAGCAGCTCATCTAAACTGATGCCGCTGTTTACTTCAAAAACGACCACGCCGTAGGTGCTTAAAAAGTGGCTTAGCTCCTCACGCAGTAAGAGGTCGTCTTCAACAATCACTAAGCGAATGTTAGGTAAGGTATCCATCAGGCTTTCAGTGAAATTAAAAATTCGACTGCATATTCTTTTTTTGTGTAACTAACATTGGCATCCAGCAACTGACATAAGCCCTTCGTTAGGTAAAGACCTAAACCACTGCCGCTAACGTTATGGGCCAAAGGGTGACGGTAAAACCTTTTAAATAGGGCGGTTTCGTCGGGCGCTAGTTCCGAATAAATCTGGTTAGCGATGGCGATTTTAATCTGGCTCGCTTGTTTATAGACCGTAATCTCGATCGGACTATTGGGTGGTGAATACTTCAGTGCATTACCTATTAAGTTGTTGATGGCAATTTCCAATAAGTACGCATCAGTTTTGACAGAGTGGGCTGCATCCATGTTTAAATGCAATCGTTCGGCTTGGTCAAAATGGGCAAAGCAACGGGCTAGCAATGCAGGCAAATCGACCGGTACCTTATAAAAAATTTGCTCCTGTCGGTCTACCGCATTCATTAATACGCAACGCTCTATAATTCGGTCCATATTGTCTATCGACAATTTGATGTTATCCAGTCGACGGTTTTCCGTGATGCCTGCTTTTGCTAAATCGTGACTAAGCGAGCCACTTGCCATGCCGATGGCGGCGAGTGGATTTTTTAATTCATGGGTGAGCATGTCTATCAGCAAACCGCGTTCAGCCAATTGTTTTTGTTCAAATCGGCTACGTAATTCACTTTCTAGCAACGCAGTTTTGGCTTGGTTGAGTTCGGTATTTTTTATTCTTTGTTGAAAAAGAATGATGCTAAGCAGTACCAATGGGGCGCCAAAGTCGGTCATTCGCGCCACGTATATGGGCAAATAACTCCCTGCTATGGAATAGTTAACGACTACTGCTAGCAGTGCGATAAGCAAAGTTTGAATAAAAAATCCAGTTAGCATTACCCATTTGAATGCCTTTTCCATATTGGACGTGTTGTTAATCGCTAACATTTGTACCATGGGGGCGATGAGCATGGCAGCCAACGCCAGGCTGTAGGCAAAAACGGGGTAATTAAAAGCAATCAATAGCATGCTAACAGCCGCTATGCCGTAAGTAACATGGCAGGATAATGCATACCAATTTGGCGTGCGGTAAGGTTTCATCAAAGCCCGAGCTAAGGCTATCCACAGAGCCAGTCGTAAACATAGCAATAAACTAAAAATATATTGATTTAATATTGGACTTTCTGGCAAAAGATACTGGGCTAGTAAGCCACTGCCGGCTGCTAAGCAAGCCACAATCACCAGCATAAGCAGGCAAAATCTAAACATAACCTGGTTGGGGTTAAGCAAATAACTGATTAACGCAAAGGTCGAAATGAGTAGTAGCGCACCCATTTGCATGCCTATGCCCAATTTGTGGTTGTATGGTTGGGTGGCGGGCCAAGGTTCAGCAACGATAAAAAAATTACTTAAACTGGACGCCTTGATGCGCAGGTAATAGGTGCTCACGCCGTTTGCTTGAGCATGAACAATAAAACTGTAGCCACCAATCGCCGCGTGGCTGTCGCTGGCAGGTAAATGACTGCCGGCTACTTGGTTAATCCAATCCCCATCTTTTTTTTCAAATAACCGTATGTCGCTTAAAAAATGCGGCCCTACATGAATGGCGATAGTTTGCGTAGGGAGTGCTGGCGCCGATACCCGCAAGCGAACCCATCTGTATCCTTCAGTAAAACCCGATGTCGCGTTTTTTTGTAATGTTTGGTATTCGCATTGGGTGGCTTCTGCAAAGGCTAAATTAGCTTGGTTGCAGTAGCTGATGTCGTTGAGTAAGTGCGAGTTTGCGTTGTAAATTGCGCCATCAGCTTGAGTCTCGCCAGCTAGCAGCAACAAGCAGACAAGAATCAGTTTTTTGAAGGCAATAAGCATGAATGGCGCTCTGGGCTAATTGGGTGATGGTGAATTGGTAATATATGCATTGTAATGCATCAAAAATGCGGCAGTGAGAGTAATTGAGAGAGAGTAGGTGTAGGTTTAAATTAAAATGAAAGTATAAAATTTATATGTAAATTTAATAAATAACCCGTAAGCACGTAAGGGATAAAAATTTTAGTCTGCGAATTAATTGACTTAACTAACCCATGAAGCGTCACGCCTCCTTAAATCGTATCTATCGCCTGGTCTGGAACCAGGCTTTAAGCGCTTGGGTGGCGGTGGCGGAATGCGCGCGCGGGCGCGGTAAATCATCCGCTAGGCGTAAGCTAATTGTCAATGCGGCAGCCGCAACGGCGGCCTTGGCTTTAGCCATTTCACCTTATGCGCAGGCTGGGCCCACTGACGGCCAAGTGGTGGCCGGTAGCGGCAGCATCAGCCAGGCGGGCCACGCCACCACGATTAACCAAACCAGCCAAAATTTAGCCATCAATTGGTCTGACTTTAGCGTGGCCGCGCACGAGGCGGTGCGCTTTAATCAACCCAATGCCTCGTCCATCGTGCTAAATCGAGTATTGGGCCAAAGTATTAGCCAGATTCGTGGCGCCATTTCAGCCAATGGCCAAGTGTTTATTCTCAACCCCAATGGTGTGATTTTTGGCGCCGGTGCGCAGGTGGACGTCGGTGGCTTAGTCGCCTCAACCTTAAGCTTGAGCAATGACGACTTCATGGCTAATCGCTTTAGCTTTAGCAATAACGGCGAATCCGGCAGCGTCATTAACCAAGGCACGCTAACCGCGGCGCAAAACGGCTACATTGCCATGTTGGCGCCGCAGGTTATCAATGAAGGCGTGATTTCGGCCACCCTGGGCTCGGCCGTAATGGCCGCCGGTAATCAAGTCACGCTTAATTTAAGCCGAGGCTCATTAGTAGGCTTTAGCATTGATAGGGGTGCGTTCCAAGCGCTGGTGGATAACAAGCAACTTATTGAAGCCGACGGTGGGCAAGTATTCATGTCGGCCAAAGCAGCTGCAGCGATTACCACCGCGATGGTTAACAACAGCGGCATTGTTGAGGCCCGCACCTTAGGGATGGTGAATGGCCGCATAGAAATGATCAGCGACATGGCGGTGGGCACCACTCATGTTGGTGGAAAACTAGATGCCAGCGCGCCCAACGGCGGCGACGGCGGGTTCATTGAAACCTCGGGTGCCCATGTCAAGATTGCCGATGATGCTCACATAACAACTGCAGCGCCATCAGGCAACACCGGTTCGTGGTTGATAGACCCGTTCAACTTCACCGTGGCGGCAAGTGGCGGTGACATCACTGGCACTGCACTTGGAAATTTGTTGGCCAGCAATTCCATCACCATACAAACAGCCGATACGCCATCAGGGGATTTGTCGGGGAACACCGGTAGCGACGGCGACATTTTCATTAACGATGCCATTTCTTGGTCTGCACCCAAGACGCTAACCTTGGATGCCTACCGTAACATCGAAATCAACCAGCCTATAACGGCTAGTGACCCCATAGGTAAGCTGATTTTAAAATACGGCCAAGGTGCCAGTGATGGTGTCTTAAATGACACAACGGCCACCTACAGCATCAATGCCCCGGTTAATCTTCAGGCCGGTCAAAATTTCAGCACGCAGTTAGGCTTAGCGGGCCCCCTTAAAAATTATTACGTCATCACGGATTTGGGTGCTGAAGGCAGTACCACGGCACAAGATTTACAAGGCATTAACGGCAACCTTTTTGGGTATTATGCTTTGGGAGCTAATATTGATGCCACTCCTACAAGTGATTGGACTGGTCAATTTGTGCCATTGGGTTCAACAGGTTATGCACCCAATTACAACGGCAGTTTTCAAGGATCGTTTGATGGCCTTGGGCATACTATTAGCAATCTCAGTATTAATTCACCAACAGTCAATAATGTTGGTCTGTTTGGATTCGCTCGAAATGCCACCATAAGTAACGTTGGTTTAGTCAATGCAAGTGTTAACGGTATGAACAATGTGGGTGCATTGGTTGGACATCTTGTTGATGGGACAATTGCCAACGCATATACAACTGGTTCAGTTAATGCTGATGGCCCTTTTTATGCAGGTGGTTTGGTCGGATTTAGTGATCACGGAGTTATTAAGTCGAGCCATTCATCTGCTATGGTTAATGGTGACATTGGCGTGGGTGGGCTGGTAGGCAAAAACAGCTACGGCAGCTCAATTGAAATCAGTTACGCAAGCGGTGAAGTAGAAGGCAGTGAAAATGTAGGTGGTTTAGTTGGTGAAAATGACGCTAGCATTATTGGCAGTTATGCCAGCGGCAACGTCAATGGCGCCGACACCGTCGGTGGCTTGGTTGGGTACAACTACGGTCCATCCGCCAGCATAGAAGGTGGCCACGCTAGTGGTCAGGTTAGTATTGTGAATTATGGTGGGGAAAGTGCCGTCGGCGGTTTGGTGGGGTACAACGATTACGGCACCATAACTAATAGCTATGCCACTGGTAATGTGCTGAGTGAAACCGCTGTAACTGGAATATCTTCTTATGGGGCAGTAGTGATAGGTGGCTTGGTGGGCTATAACTATAATGGCCGCATAGAAAGTAGCTATGCCACTGGTAACGTCACCAGTACTTTGACCATGAATGGATCGCAGAAAGTTGGAGGCTATCAATTTGTAGGGGGGCTGGTTGGCTACAATAACAACGGCGAAATAGTAAGTAATTACGCTAAAGGTAACGTCAGTAGCAGTTTTAATATTAATAACTCAATCTACACCAATCAATATTATGTGGCTAGTGCTAGCGGTGGCTTGGTCGGTCGAGTGGAATCTGGCGAGGTGTTTAACAGTTACGCCTGTGGTTCAGTTTGGATTGATGGTTCTAATTTCCAATTGGGTACTATGCAGGCCGGCGGTTTGATTGGTCTTAATGAAAATGGAGAGATTAGCCATAGTCATGCCACCGGTAATGTCATCAGTCGATTTGGTTACGGCGAGCTAGGTGGCCTGGTCGGCCGTAACGAATACTACGGGACTATTTCGCAAAGTTATGCTGTCGGCAACGTAACCATAAGTGGATATGGTTACGGTTACGGTTACGGCGGCGGGCGTATGGAGGCAGGTGGCTTGGTAGGCCGAAACTATGGAAGCATTAGCCAAAGCTATTCTATAGGAAGAGTCACTAGTAACGGGTTGGCCGGTGGTTTGGTAGCCTTTAACGAGGGCAGTATAGACAACAGTTATGCTACCGGCTTGATTACCAGTGAGGGCGATGCTGGCGGGCTGATAGGTGAAAACCAAGGCACTGTTTCAAATAGTTTTTGGGATACTGACACCACTGGTTTTGCAGCGGGTTACGGCATTGGGTGGGATAATGGCACATGGGCAAACGGCACAGCACAACCCGGTGTGACGGGTCTTAGCACGGCAGAATTGCTTAATCCTAACAGTTATGCCGCTGAAAGCTGGGATTTTACGGTTGATCACGCTGATCCGAATAACAACGGCACTTGGTTCATGATAGACGGCGAAACGCGCCCCTTCCTGCAATCCGAATACAGCACCACCATCACCAACAGCCATCAATTGCAATTGATGGCCATGGACTTGACGGCTGATTACACCCTCGCCAATAACATCGACATGAGCACTGCGTTTAACAACGTCAGCGGCATGTGGGCCACCGACACTGGCGCAGAAACAGGCCGCGGCTTTGCGCCTGTAGGTGCTTTTGTTAACCAATTTGTGGGGAGCTTGGATGGGCAAGATTACTCCATCAACGGTTTAACTATCAATCGATCTAACGACCATGGCGTTGGCTTATTTGGATATGCCAATGCCAACATCAGCAATGTAGGTCTGCTTAATGTAAATATTACTGGGGCCAACAGCGTTGGAGGTTTGGTAGGTGAAAATCAGGGAGATATTTTAAATAGCCATGTCAGCGGATCGATAGCTGGTGATGGCTTGGTGGGCGGCTTGGTTGGCTACAACAAAACTTTAGGGACCATAGTGGGGAGCCATGCTACGGTAAGCGTGTTTAGTCAAAGTAGCATAGGTGGCATAGGCGGTTTGGTTGGGTCAAATTACGGCACCATAGAAAACAGCCGTGCCGCAGGAACTGTGACTGGCATTAGCCAGGTCGGCGGTTTGGCTGGCAGAAATGCCAATCAAATTAGCCAAAGTTACGCCACGGCAGAGGTGGTGGGTGAGCAGCGCGTTGGCGGTCTGGTGGGCAGGAATTTCAGTGGTTTTTCCACGTCAGGAGCGATCAGTGAAAGCTATGCCACCGGGCCCGTAACGGGCGGCGACTATGTTGGCGGCTTAGTGGGCATCAATAATAATGCTGCAACCATCAGTGAAAGTTATGCCATTGGTGCCGTTAGTGGCAGCGATTATGTTGGTGGGCTGGTGGGGTTTAATACTGGCAATATAAGCAACACCTTTGCCACGGGTATGGTTCAGGGCGCTAATTATGTGGGTGGCTTGATTGGTATTAACGATGGCGGGACGGTTGGCAGAAGTTTTTGGGACGCCGATACAACTGGGCAAGCTGATGCAATTGGCTTGAATGAAGGCAGTGCTTCCAGCCTGATTGGCTTAAGCACGGAAGCTTTTCTAAATGAAGACAACTTCACGTCAGCAACCCTAGACAATGGAAGCATCAATGCCAACTGGGATTTCACCTCAGGCACCGGCACTTGGTTCATGATAGACGGTGAAACCCGTCCGTTCTTGCAATCCGAATACAGCACCACCATCACCAACAGCCACCAACTGCAGTTGATGGCGATGGATCTAGATGCCAATTACACCTTAGCTAACAACATCGACATGAGCACTGCGTTTAACAACGTCAGCGGCATGTGGGCCACCGACACTGGCGCAGAAACAGGTCGCGGCTTTGTGCCAGTGGGAAGTGATGGAAGTCAATTCACCGGCAGCTTCGATGGTCAACATCACACCATTACTGGCTTAACCATCAATCGACCTAACCATGATGGCATTGGCTTGTTTGGCCGCAGCGATGCCAGCATCAGCAATGTAGGCCTAATGAATGTGGCTATCACCGGCGACTCTTCTGTGGGTGGGCTGGTGGGTTACAACTATGGCAGCATTAGTAACAGCCATGTGACCGGCAGTGTGAGCGGTGAAAACGATGTGGGCGGGTTGGTAGGGTTTAATGATTATGGCAATATCAGCCGCAGTTATGCCACTGCCAGCGTGTCTGGCATTGAAAAAGTCGGTGGCTTAATTGGCGTGAATGCGGGTGGTCTCGTCAGTAACAGTTATGCCACCGGCAATGTGGACAGCATCCCTACATTGAGTAGCGACAGTTTTGGCGCAGTTGCTACCGGCGGCTTGGTGGGTGTCAATTATGGGGGCTTCATTAAAAACAGTTACGCCAGCGGCAATGTTACTAGTACCGTTGATTTTGCCTACGATGATGTTACATATATAGGCACGAATAACGTGGGCGGTTTGGTAGGGGCTAATTTTGGTGGCTTTATTAGAAACAGTTACGCCAGCGGCAATGTTACTAGTACCGTTGATTTTGCCTACGATGAGAGTGCACAAAGCATTTACGGCGCTAGCAAGGTAGGCGGCTTGGTGGGTTCTAATTTGGGTAGCTTGATTGAAAACAGCTATGCCAGCGGTAATGTTAGCAGCACTGTTGATTTTTCCTACGATTTAGAAGCGGAAAATACAGTCTACGGTGCCAATAAAGTAGGCGGCCTTGTTGGTCTTAATGTCAGCGTGCCGATCGATAATGTTGCGCTTGGCTTGATATCCAATAGTCATGCCAGTGGCAGTGTGCTTAGCAACTTCAATCTGAACGTAAGTGATGCGGCCATAATTTTTGATCTTGAGGGGGCAAACAAGGTTGGCGGTTTGGTTGGCAGCAGCTTAATTGGTATCACAAATTCCAGCCATGCCACTGGGGCCGTTGAGGCCAATACGCAAATTGAAAGTTATGGTGTAGTCAGTAATTTTGATATAAATAGCTATGCCGGCGGCTTGCTCGGCAATCACGAAAGTAATTTTGGCTACGGGGATGGGTTTAGTGTCAGTGCTGTAGCTAATAGCTACGCCACCGGTTCGGTAAGGCACTTCATAGGCATTGATGAAAATTCAAGCTACTCAAACGAGTACACCCTATTAGGTGCCAGTGGTGGTCTAATTGGCATGCTTAGCGATGGTGCGGTGTTTAATAGCCATGCTGCTGGGGCCGTTTCGATTGATGGCTATGGCATTAATGATGGCTCCTTTGTGGTTGGTGGTTTGGTTGGATTAAATAATTATGGCTACATAGAGGAAAGTTACGCCACGGGCAATGTAATTGGCGATAGCAACTTCGGCAATGGCCGTGTGGGGGGCTTGGTAGGTAAGAATCAAGGTGACATCAGCTTCAGCCACGCCAGTGGCTTGGTGAACGGCAACGATTACGTTGGTGGACTGGTTGGCGCTAACCAGGATGGCGCAAGGATAGAAAACAGTTATGCCACTGGCATGGTGTTTGGACGTGGCGATGCCATTGGTGGGTTGGTGGGCAAGAATGCCGGATCAATAGTCAACAGTTGTGCCACAGGTGACACGAGGGGCGCATATGGGGTGGGTGGCTTGGTTGGCGAAAACACAGGCCAGGTTGAAGCCAGTTATGCAACTGGCG
>ERZ1034361.1881-NODE-1881-length-10453-cov-5.770721_pt1 | contig 10453 bp, 8 predicted proteins | sample MGYA00520617_ERZ1034361 | MGnify/ENA primary metagenome ERZ1034361 (study PRJEB33736, sample SAMEA104284507) | Azolla filiculoides | biome: Urban; feature: Water surface; material: Ditch water | place: Netherlands | collected 2015-10-28 | depth 0-0.1 m ... | reverse complement strand
CTACCATCAATGCCAGGCTTGCCATTAGGGATGTTGATTTCTAATAAACGAAGGCTCGCAAATAAAGACATCGCCTGCCCAAACTCTGCGATTTTTGACCAATCAAAATATCGATCTGTCGTCAGCGCTGTGCGTTCTTCAACGCCATTCTGACGTGCACAATGACGTATCGCATCCAAGCATTCCATATGACCCAAAGGCTCGTCACCTACCAACACATACAAAGGCGATAAGCCCTTGCTGAGTTGTTGTTGGAGCTGGCTCGCTGGCAGTTTCATTGGGCGGAGTTGGCAGTTACTTAGTTGCTTTGCTTGGTTTTTGTGCCACTAAACGACGCATCATTTCACGCACCGCATCTTGACGCATATTGTCGTACAGCATGGCTTCTTCATAAGACTTCGCCAAAATTTGATCATCGCTGTATGAAAAATCGCGTCTCGCTTCAATCGTTTGTGTTGGTCCCCAAAGCTCATTGCTAGGCTCACGCATCCGGAAAGTTACGCGATAGAAAAGTTCAAATTCACGAACCACACCGGCGCCACCACTTAATGAAAGAATTCGTTTTTCAGTCGATTCATTCATAAGCTCAAGCATGAAATCAGCTTTTTCAGGATCGCTCACAATTTTGACGCCGTTGGTTTTGAGCGAGCTATTCAGGTCTTTAGAAATAGTAAGCTTGTTGCCCTGAATGTATAAATTTTCAAAAGACAAATCAGCCAATCCACGTAACTGAAAGCCACAAGCAGCAACAGCTAAAGCCATGAGCATGATGAAAAGTCTACGTACAAAGAAGTGTTGCATGATTACCCCACTACAATATTAACGAGCTTGTTAGGCACTACAATAATTTTACGTACAGTAGCACCATCTTCTAAGAACTTCTGCACAAATGATTGCGCAACAGCATGTTGTTCAATGGCTTCTTTTGCCATAGTCTTAGCCACAGTAATGCTACCGCGCAGCTTACCATTCACTTGCACCACTAACTCCACTTCATCTTGCACCATTGCTGATTGATCCGCACTTGGCCAAGTGGCATCTTCAATTACGCCATCTTTACGTAGCTCTGCCCATAGTGCTTGGCAAATATGGGGCACGATAGGAGATAGTAGCAAGGTCACATTCTCAAGCACTTCTTGGCGCACGCAACGTGTGACTGCATCGTCGCCTTCAACTTTGCCATAAGCATTCATCAATTCCATCACTGCAGCAATTGCAGTGTTGAAAGTTTGGCGGCGGCTATAATCATCAGTAATTTTTTCAACTGTTTGATGCAATTGGCGGCGCAAGGTTTTAAGTTCACTATTAAGTTCGCCAGTTTTATAGGTTTCAACAGCACCATTTTCTAAATGTGTTGCAACAAAAGTCCATAGTCGACGTAAGAAACGATGGGCACCTTCCACGCCACTATCAGCCCATTCCAAGCTTTGTTCTGGCGGTGCTGCAAACATCATAAACAAACGTGCAGTATCTGCGCCGTAAGTATCGATGAGGGCTTGAGGGTCAACCGTATTGCCCTTAGATTTACTCATCTTAGTGCCTTCTTTTAGCACCATCCCCTGTGTGAGTAACTTGGTAAATGGCTCGTCATTTTTAAGCAAGCCAACATCACGCATCAGTTTGTTAAAGAAGCGTGCGTAAAGTAAATGCAAGATCGCATGTTCGATACCGCCAATGTATTGGTCAACCGGTAACCAGTAATTCGCACGTTCATCCACCATGCCCGTGTGACAGTCAAAACTAGCGTAACGAGCGAAGTACCATGAAGACTCAAAAAATGTGTCCATAGTGTCAGTTTCGCGAGTCGCTTTACCACTACAAGTTGGGCAAGTTGTTTCGTAGAAGCTCGGGTCTTTTTTAATTGGAGAGCCTACGCCATCCATCACAACATCTTCTGGTAAACGCACAGGCAATTGCTCAGCAGGCACAGGCACTTCGCCACAGCTTGGGCAATGCACGATAGGGATAGGGCAGCCCCAATAACGCTGACGTGAAACACCCCAGTCACGCAAGCGATATTGCGTGCGACGTTTGCCTAAGTTTTTCGCGCTTAATGCTTCAGCAATTTTGCTGGATGCACCATCAAAATCTAAGCCGTCAAATGTACCTGAATTGAACAGCACGCCATGTTCTGTGTATGCAGTGTTAAGTGGTGAATCAAATTCGCCATCTGCAGGCTTAATCACCGACTTCATTGGCAAACTGTATTTGTTGGCAAATTCAAAGTCACGTTCATCATGGGCTGGTACCGCCATGACAGCGCCTTCGCCATAGCTAATCAGTACGTAGTTCGCCACCCAAACTGGCAATTGCTCACCAGTGATTGGATGCTGAACAAATAAGCCTGTTGCCATGCCTTTTTTCTCAGCTGTCGCTACATCGGCTTCTGCTACGCTACCCATTTTGCATTCTTGGATAAATGCTTGGAGTGCAGGATTGTTTTCTGCAGCTTGTGTGGCAAGTGCATGCTCTGCGGCAACTGCCACATAAGTCGCACCCATCAATGTGTCTGGACGAGTGGTGTAAACCTTAAGGTTGCCATTGCCGCCAACGATAGGAAACTCGACTTCACAGCCATAGCTTTTACCTATCCAATTACGTTGCATAGTTTTGACTTGTTCAGGCCAGCCATCAAGCTTGTCGAGGTCAGCTAAAAGCTCATCGGCATAAGCCGTAATCTTCATGAAGTATTGGGGAATATCGCGCTTTTCAACCACCGCGCCAGAACGCCAGCCTTTACCATCAATCACTTGCTCGTTCGCAAGCACTGTTTGGTCAACAGGGTCCCAGTTAACGGTCGACGTTTTTTTGTAAATCAGCCCTTTTTTGAAAAGCTCTGTAAACAACCATTGTTCCCAGCGGTAATATTCCGGTGTACAAGTCGCGATTTCTCTATCCCAGGAAATGCCCAAGCCTAAAGACTTGAGTTGCTCTTTCATGTGTTCGATATTGCTGTAAGTCCAACCAGCAGGCGCCACATTGTTTTTAATCGCGGCATTTTCAGCAGGTAACCCAAACGCATCCCAGCCCATAGGCTGCATCACATTAAAGCCACGCATCCGATGAAAACGGCTCAGCACATCGCCAATCGTGTAGTTGCGCACATGACCCATGTGCAAGCGACCGCTAGGATAAGGAAACATCGATAAGCAATAGTATTTTGGCTTATCACTTTTCTCAGACGCCTTAAAAGTTTGGTGCGTTTCCCAGTACTGTTGGGCGGCTTGTTCGATTTCTTTAAATGGATACTGCTGTTGCATGACAAATAGACGTTCTGTAAAGATGAATAATGGCTAAATTATACCTTGAAGCGAGGCTAATTGCTTTGCTCTTAAGTCTTGGTATTGATTGGAGGTTAGCCTAATAAAAAAGCCATCACGAGGATGGCTTTTTTATTAATGGTTTTACCCTTACACGTTAAATCTAAAGTGCATCACATCGCCATCTTTCACGATATATTCTTTGCCCTCTAAGCGCATTTTCCCAGCTTCTTTTGAGCCTTGTTCACCTTTGTTGGCAACGAAATCTTCGAAGCCAATCACTTCAGCACGAATGAAGCCACGTTCAAAGTCAGTGTGAATGACGCCTGCGGCTTGTGGCGCTGTTGAGCCTTTGCGCACTGTCCAAGCGCGAACTTCTTTAACGCCTGCAGTAAAGTAGGTTTCCAAACCAAGAAGTGCGTAGGCCGCACGTACTACACGGTCTAAGCCTGGTTCTGTTAGGCCTAATTCTTCTAAGAATAAAGCTTTGTCTTCGTCTTCTAAGTCTGAAATTTCCGCTTCGATTTTTGCGCAAATACTTACTACTGGTGAGTTTTCTTTTTTGCCTAGTTCGACGATTTTGTCTAAGAGTGGATTGTTTTGAAAGCCACCTTCATCTACGTTGGCGATGTACATCACAGGTTTTACTGTGATGAGGCAAAGTGGTTTGAGTAGGTGTAATTCGTCTTCATCCAGACCCAAAGTGCGAACGGCTTTGCCTTCGTCTAGGCCTTTTTGAACCTTAGCTAGTACGGCGCATAGTGCAATCGCTTCTTTGTCGCCAGACTTGGCTTTTTTGCTTTCGCGTTGCACAGTTTTTTCAACAGTTTCCATATCAGCAAGCGCGAGTTCTGTATTGATAGTTTCAACATCAGAAAGCGGGTCAACTTTATTGGCAACGTGCACTACGTTAGCATCGTTAAAGCAACGCACAACGTGCGCAATCGCATCCGTTTCACGAATGTTAGCTAGAAACTTATTGCCTAAACCCTCGCCTTTCGATGCGCCAGCCACTAAGCCTGCAATGTCGACGAACTCAACAATCGCAGGTTGTACTTTTTGCGGGTTGACGATGTCGATTAGAAATTGCATACGTGGATCTGGCACTTCGACGATACCAACGTTAGGCTCAATGGTGCAGAAAGGGTAGTTTTCTGCTGCAATGCCAGCTTTAGTGATGGCATTGAAGAGCGTTGATTTACCTACGTTTGGTAGGCCGACGATTCCGCATTTCATAATTTTTCCTGTTCGGTAATTTGAGGCTAATTTTTAGTGTGCAATTTTAACATTGCTGCTTCGAATTCGCCTTTTAATAGCAAAGGTAAAAGCGTAGTGCTTTGGTCAATATTTTCTTCAATCGCACGCATTTCATCGCGCGTTGGGTCTTTAAGTACGTAATTTGCGACAGCATTTTTATCACCTGGATGGCCGATGCCTAAACGCAAACGCCAAAAATCAGGCGTGCCCAGCTGAGCAGCAATATCTTTTAAGCCGTTGTGGCCACCATGTCCGCCGCCTTTTTTAAGCTTGATGGTGCCAGGGGGCAAATCGAGTTCGTCATGGATGACTAAAATGGCTTCGGGCGGTATTTTATAAAACTTAGCGAGTGCACCCACGGAGCGACCGCTAGCGTTCATGAAGGTCGTTGGTTTAAGTAGCCAGACTTCGCTGCTGTTTTTTAATTTACCAGCATGCCCAAAAAATTTTGCTTCTAAATTTAGCTTGCTTCCAGTTTCCGCGCATACTTGATCCACCCACCAAAAACCAGCGTTGTGGCGGGTACCCGTGTATTCATTGCCTGGATTACCTAGGCCGACGATAAGTTGAATGCTGCTCATAAAATTGCCTTCGTTAAAAAGCATAACGCGCGCTTAGGTAACCCCAAGCGCGCGTTATTGTTAGCCACTTAATAAATTAAGCTGCTGGAGTTTCTTCACCTGCTGGAGCTGCGTCATCTGCTGCTGAAGCTGTGCTACCACGTGTTTTAGCAATGCTTGCTACTGCTAAATCGTTACCGTGAGCTAATTGAACGAATTCAACGCCTTTTGGTAATGCGATTTGTGATAAGTGGATTGAATGACCAATTTCTAGATTGGCCAAATCAACTTCAACAAACTCTGGCAAATCTTTAGCCAAGCAACTTACATCAGCTTCAGTTGCAATGTGAGCAACGATACCGCCGTTAAGTTTAACGCCTGGAGCGATGTCACCATTCACGAAGTGCAATGGCACTTTAACGTGAATTTTTTCAGTTGCGCTTACACGTTGGAAGTCAACGTGTTGGATGGTGTTACGTACTGGATGCATTTGGAAGTCACGTAATAATACAGACTCTTTTTTACCATCAAGACTTAGTGTCAAGATTGAAGCATGGAAAGCTTCATGGCGGAATTCCATGAATAGTGCTTTCGCATCAAATTCAACGCTTACTGGGTCTTTACCTGCGCCATAAACAATACCTGGCACTTTTGCATCACGGCGAAGACGGCGGCTCGCACCCGTACCTTTCGCTGCACGTGTTACTGCTGAGATTTCAATCGTCATTTTTACTGCTCCTAAAATTAACCAAAATTAAAAGTTTTGGTTTTTCAAAAACTGCTATCCGCGACCAGATAGCAGGGGAATATGTAAGCGCCGTTGGCAATTACATAAATACTTAGATGTATATATTTTCGAGGTCTTCAAATAAAGAACTGACAGAGTCCTCGTTGCTGATACGTCTAATCGTTTCAGCCATCAATTCGCCAACACTTAGTTGACGCACTTTTTTGCATGCTGCTGCATCAGCGCGAAGAGGAATTGTGTCGGTAACGACTAATTCATCTAATTCTGAAGCATTGATACGTTCAATTGCTGACCCTGATAAAACTGGGTGCGTACAGTAGGCAACAACTTTTTCTGCGCCTTTTTTCTTCAATGCTGCGGCTGCTTCACATAGTGTGTTTGCAGTGTCGACCATGTCATCCATGATGACGCAGGTACGGCCAGCAACATCACCAATAATGTTCATGACTTTAGCAACGTTTGCTTTAGGACGACGTTTGTCGATAATCGCCAAGTCAGAGCCCATTTGTTTAGCAAGTGCACGTGCACGCACTACACCACCAACGTCAGGTGAAACCACCAATAAATTCGGGTGATTTTGTTTTGTTAAGTCTGCAAGCAACACTGGTGATGCATAAATGTTGTCTACTGGGATTTCAAAGAATCCTTGGATTTGGTCTGAATGCAAATCCATCGTTAATAAACGATTAACGCCAACGCTGGTAAGCATGTTGGCTACTACTTTTGCAGTAATCGCAACGCGAGCAGAGCGTGGACGACGATCTTGTCGTGCATAACCAAAGTAAGGAATCGCAGCAGTGATACGGCCAGCTGATGCGCGGCGTAGAGCGTCAACCATGACCATGACTTCCATTAGGGTGTCATTAGTCGGTGCGCAAGTTGATTGCAACACAAACACGTCTTTGCCACGCACGTTGTCTTGCAATTCAATCATCACTTCACCATCGCTGAAACGGTCGACAGTTGCGCGACCTAATTCCATGCCGAGGTGTTTGACCACTTTTTTGGCCAGCGTAGGATTCGCTGTGCCTGTAAATACCATCATGTCGCCTTTGGCCACAGTCGGGATTCCTTATAGTCTATAAAAACAAAAAAAGCGTGTAATGCTTACACGCTCCGTATTGTAAAACTGGCTGGGGAAGAAGGATTCGAACCTTCGCATGCCGGAATCAAAATCCGGTGCCTTAACCAGCTTGGCGACTCCCCATTTAATCTTTGTAGCTATTAAGCAAGCAAATTATACAGCGGATGCTGATCTAATCCGAGTGCTGCACAACAAAAAACTTCAGTGCTTTCGATTTTCTTTGGTGCTTTTTCAATTACTTGCATCGCCTGACTTTCGTCATTAAACGCTGCAAAAACTGATGCGCCAGATCCACTCATGTAGCTTGTTGAAAATTGATTTAACCATTCTAAACAAGAGGCTACTGATGGGTATCTTTTGCAAACTATCGCTTGAAGATCGTTGTGAAAAACTTGTTTTTCACCCCACTTGCCATTGCTTTGTTGCGTTTTTCCGAACCACATCTCGGAAAAGGCCGCTATTGTCGTGGGAAACGTGTTTCTTGTCAATTCCTCTGCACTAAAAATTTCAGCAGTTGGCACCTGTGTTTTTGGGGTCATGATGACATAGTGGGCTGGTGGCAAAGCCAATGCCTGCATTTTTTCACCGACACCCTCTACCCAAGCATTTTTTCCGAAAATGAAGAATGGAACGTCAGCGCCAAGTTTTAGCCCCAATTGCATTAATGTTGTGCGGCTTAAATTCAGCTTCCATTGTTGATTTAATGCGATTAATACCGTCGCTGCGTCTGAGCTTCCGCCGCCCAAGCCGCCGCCCATAGGAATACGTTTGTCGATGGCAATATCTACGCCCAACATGCAGTGGGTATGTGTTTGCAGTAATTTTGCCGCGCGAATACACAAATCTTGTTCCGCTGGAACGCCCTCAATCTCTGTGCTTCTTGTGATTTTTCCATTAGAGGTGACTTTTAGATAAATTGTGTCGTAAAAACCAACCAAGCGGAATGCGCTTTGTAAAAGGTGATAGCCGTCATCGCGACGTCCCGTTACATGCAAGAATAGATTGATTTTTGCAGGCGCTAAGAATGCGCTATAGCCTTGCTCAATGAGATTCTGATTGTTTGCAGGAATGTGATGCGCTGACATATTTGAATTAGTTTACGTTTAAAGAGCTTGTTTCTTGCGCGCTTGGAAGTTCCCAGCGGTCGATGATTAATCTGAGATTTAATTTGCTATTGCGAATGTTCATTTTGCTAGGGAGCACAATTTGATTACTTTCTTTATATTCTAGATAGCTGATTTCCCAGCCTTCTTGATTGAATTTTTTTATCTTTCCATCTTCGTCCCATTTGACGTTTGATATTGCACCGTTTGCAGGTCGGCCGACAATCCAGTCAGAAAGCTTTGTGATTGGTAGGCGCCATCCTAAGGCTGATTCTGTGAGTGCTTCAGTGTCTTGAGCGTTAAAAACTTTATTGTCGCTGGTGGTTAGCGTCACGCCATTATTGCCGTTGATGATTTCTGCGATTTTCCCACCTAGCGGTGAATAAAGATTCATTTCATCGCTTACTTTCAGGTGATGCCAATGCACCGTACCTGATATTCCGTACTTGTCACTTTGAACGCCAAGCCTACCTTCAATTTTAAAATCTCTAATTGATACGATTTGTGCCAGGTGCGCGCTTACATCTGATGGATTGCTAGGGAATGTTTTTTGATTCGCTCTGATATTAGTGCAGGCTGTTTGTGATGCCAACAGAGCAAGCAGTAAAAGCCGAAGTAAAGTTTTAAACACCCCCATATTTACGGTTTGAATTGCTTCACTGTTTTAAGTAACGCTTCATTTTCCGGTGAGTTTTTGAGGGCGTCATCCCAAATCTTTTCTGCTTCTTTTTGATGGCCCTGTTGCCACAGAACTTCGCCTAAGTGTGCTGCAATTTCAGCATCCGCTTGAGATTTATAGGCGGCTTTTAAGTATTCAACAGCTTTATCTAACTTTCCTAAGCGATATTCCACCCAGCCCATGCTATCAATTACAAAATGATCATTGGGATTAAATGACAATGCTTTTTCGATGAGTTGATAAGCTTCTTCTAGGTGGATGTTTCTATCAGCAAATGAGTAACCAAGGGCATTGTAAGCTTGGGCAAAGTCGGGCTTGAGTTTGATTAATTTTCGCAACTGAGCTTCTACAATGTCGAATTTTTCTAAACGTTCAGCCGCCATTGCGTGGTCGTAAATTAATTCAGGATGGTCAGGCACATTCAAAACGGCCTTGTTGAGCAGATCAAATCCTTCTTGGTAGCGTTTCGCCTGCATCATCAAGCTGGCTTGAGTTTGGATGACTAATGCTATTTGCAGGTTAGTTAAGTCCTGTAAATCATCCAGCATGGCTACTGCAGCATCTGCACTTTGGGTGCGTGAGATAATGAAAGCGGAGTTTATTTTGGCTTCTAAATAATGATTTGGTTTGGCTTGTGCAACATGATCAGCTTGAGGTGCTTGAATTTGAGAATACCAGTTCAATGCTTCATCATCATTTTTTTTCTTTTCAGCTAGCTGACCTAAATATAAATAAATTTGATCTTTATCTTTCAGTTTTGATGTGAGCGCTTGTTTTAAATATTTTTCTGCTTCGTCTAATTGGTTAGATTGCAAAGAAAGAACACCAACAACTGCCAAGACATCAGGTTTATCAATTGCTGCTTTGGCTAATTTGCTCAAGTCAGACTTTGTCTCGTTATATCGTTTTTGAGCCACTAGCATTTTTACCAGGCCGAGTCTGGCATCATTCGCATTTGAATTGCTATTTACGAAGCTACGATAGAAATTAATAGCCTTTTCTGGAGATTGTGCGTACAAAATCTCTGCTTGCTGGATAGCGCCTAGCTCCCAATTCGGCTTTAATTTGTTGGCAAGCACAGCCTCTTTGAGTGCAAGCTCTGGATTGCCTGTCTGTAAAGCGGCTTGGCTAATCGTAAGGTGAACTTCACCTAGATTTGGATAGGGTTCCGCAAGCGTTTGAACGAGCCTTAGAACGGCTGTTTTGTCTGTTTGTTGAGCTAGTAAGGTATTGAGGTATAAAAACCCGTTCGCTCTTGTATCTGGTTTTTCTAGTAGTTTTTGCAAGTGCGGTTGAGCGGCATTTAAGTCACCAGTCATCACAAGTAATTGAATCAGTGTCTGTCTTGCTTCAATTGCCTCGGAATTAAGTTTTACCCATAAATGAGCTGCATCCAACCCTATTTTTGCATTTTGGGTAAAAATAGCTAACTGTGTAGCACGCTCGGCAAGTCGTTCATTGTTGGTTAGTTTGGCCAAGTCGAAAAATATTTGATTTGATAGACCTAATTCACCACGTTGTGCTGCAACCTCGGCGGCAAGGTATTTGAAAATAAAGTCGCTATTTGCGCCAGCATTTTCTTGAGCTTCTTGTTGTAAAGGCTTAGTTTCCACATCTTCTTGCGCCAGTGAGGGCCTAATGCAGCTTATGAAAACCAATAGTCCAATCAGTAAGCTAGCTTTAACGTGTGAATGATTACGCATGGTTTTGTGGGCTTTCATTGCTCTTAAGTAATAAGGATGTAAACCCTTAGTCCGTGACA
>ERZ1034361.1878-NODE-1878-length-10456-cov-5.792369_pt1 | contig 10456 bp, 11 predicted proteins | sample MGYA00520617_ERZ1034361 | MGnify/ENA primary metagenome ERZ1034361 (study PRJEB33736, sample SAMEA104284507) | Azolla filiculoides | biome: Urban; feature: Water surface; material: Ditch water | place: Netherlands | collected 2015-10-28 | depth 0-0.1 m ... | reverse complement strand
CCCGGACTAGGAATAACTCCGCCCATTCGTCCGAAATGTTTTACAGGAATAGCGCATCCGGCGGCAAGTTGAACATCTTCGATCATTTGTCCGGCATTCATTTCAACAACCAGCATTCCTTTTACACGTTGAGCCAGGGCTGCAATTGGTTTTTTCGGGAAAGGATATAAGGTAATCGGGCGTAAAAGTCCAACCTTAATCCCTTTCTCCCGGGCCAGGTCAACAGCTTTCTGGCAAACACGCGCCGACGATCCGAAAGCCACCAGAATGTATTCGGCATCTTCGCATTGTATTTCTTCGATTTTGGCATATTTCTCCTGAAAGCGCAGGTTGTTTTGCTCCATTCTTCCGGAGTCCATTTCAAGAGAAGTAACGATATTTCGTTCGCGGTTGGGCTTGCGTCCGTTGGTTACCCAAGTGCCATATTTCTGGTCAATTTCTTCGTCAGTCAGGCGGGGAATGTAATCGGCTAAAACAACTTTTTCCATCATCTGGCCAATTACTCCATCGGTTAAAATCATTGCCGGATTCCTGTATTTAAAAGCCAGTTGGAATCCCAGTTCAACAAAGTCGTTCATTTCCTGAACCGACGATGGTGCCAGAACAATGAGGTGATAATCGCCATGCCCGCCACCTTTGGTCGATTGGTAATAGTCGGCCTGCGATGGCTGGATGGTTCCCAATCCGGGGCCTCCACGCTGAACATTAACAATGACACATGGTAATTCAGAACCTGCAATATATGATATTCCTTCGGCCATCAGGCTAATGCCAGGACTGGAAGAGGATGTTAATACTTTTTTCCCGCTACCAGCAGCACCATATAGCATATGAATAGAAGCAATTTCGCTTTCAGCCTGAAGAACGACCATCCCGGTTTCGTTCCAGGGTTCGCGATCCATAAGGGTTTCCATTACTTCCGACTGCGGAGTGATGGGGTAACCGAAATAACCGTCGCACCCGCACCGGATGGCTGCTTCGGCAATTACCTCATTTCCCTTCATTAATCTTAATTCACCCATCTTATTTATTTACTATTTGATTATTTACTATTTCTTTATTCAATTTGCTATTCTGCCAATTACCATTTACCAAGTTCGTTACGACAAATAGTAAATAGTAAATCGTATAATAGTAAATGTTTAGATTTTTACCCGGTAAACGGTAATGCAGGTATCCGGACAAACGGTAGCACAGTTGGAGCAACCAATGCAAGCTTCCGGACTTTTCATAAACGAATAATGATAGCCGCGGCTGTTTACCTGTTTATTTTGACTCAGAACCTCCTGAGGGCAAGCGACCACACAAAGACCACATCCTTTGCATTCCTCGTTGTCAACCACTACTGCTCCAATAACTTTTGCCATGTTGTATTTTTAATTGTTATTTTAATCCCTAAAACTGAGCTAGTTGATACAAATCTAACTGAACTTAACTATTGCTTGTGCAACAAAAGTTGCGAAATCAGATTTTATGCATCACCCTGGTAAAAATATTACGATGTATTCCCAGATACGATGCAATATGCTGCCGTTGCACCCGTGATACCAAATCGCCATTTTCGGTTATAAACTTCTTGACGCGTTGGGCTGCGGTTAATGACTGAAAAGCATAAACCCTTTTAAGTGCTTGTACATAACTTGCTTCGGCCAATACCCTGACCATATGCTCCAGTCGCGGATCTTGCTCTGTTAGCGCATCGTATTCCGACTTTGTAATGTAAATCAGGGTCGAATCTTCGTACGCCCTGATTGATTCAGTCGATTTGCTTCCGAGCATAAAACTCTCGTGACTGGTAATGATAGCATGGTCGGGCGGGTAGAAAAAGTTTGAAATCCACTCCTGACCTGTTTCTGATAAGTAGCAGGAATAAAGGAGTCCATCCAAAACAATCCCTAATTTTTGCGACTGATCGCCATAATCCAGAAAATGATCTCCTTTCTTCAGCTTTTCAGTACTCTTCTTCTCGAAGAATTTTTTTAACTGAACCAAGGTTCTACTATATTCCGGAAGGAGACGATCGATGGAAGTCATTTTATTGCCCGAAGTTTTCGTTGAAAAGTTTTAGCCGTTTTCCCAAATCCTCAAATTGATCTCGCTTGACGTGTGAAACACATGCCCTCAAACCTTCTTTTTCACCCCTACTTGGGGGGGGGGGCCCCCCCCCCCCCCCCCGCCCCCGGCGCCGCCTTGCACCGGAGGGGCCTGCACAAAGGCCACGACCTCGGACTTTTGCACCAGCCAGCGGTGAACTTTTTCTTTTAGCACCGGAGCCTTGCCGGGTGAGCCCAGGCCTTTGCCGTGCACCACGCGCACGCAGCGGATGCCCTGGCGGTGCGACTCGCGGATAAAGCTGGCCAGCGTCTCGCGCGCTTCTTCGCTGCGCAGCCCGTGCAGATCAATCTGGCGCTGGATGGTCCACTTGCCCTTGCGCAGCTTTTGCGTCACATCGGTGCCCACGCCAGGGCGGCGAAAGCTCAGGTGGTCGTCGGTGTCGAGCAGGGTGGTGACGTCCACCTCGTCGCTGATGGCCTCTTGCAACGCGGCGGCATCGTCGAGCATTTGCTGCTTGGGAATCGGACGGGGCGGCGCCGGCTTCAGGTTGGCCAGTGGCGGCTCCGGCAGCCGCTGGACCCGGCCCACGGCGGCCTGAAACAGATTCTTGGCGGCGGCTTGCTGCTTGGCTTCCAGCGCGCGGCGCGCGGCCTCGGCCGCTTCGCGCTGCGCTTGCGCCTCGATTTCTTTCTTGACCGCCTTCAGGTCGGCTAGCGAGGTGATTTTCATAGCAGCCCCTGTTCGGCCATGGACAGCGCCTGCCCAGGCGCCACGATCAAGTGGTCGAGCACGCGCACATCGATCAGGCCGAGTGCGGCGCGCAGCGTGTGGGTCAGGGCGATGTCGGCGGGAGAGGGCTGCACCGTGCCGCTGGGGTGGTTGTGGGCCAGCACCACGGCAGCGGCATGGTGGTGCAGGGCGCGCAGGGCCACTTCGCGCGGATAGACGGCGGTCTGGGTCAGGGTGCCGCGAAACAGTTCTTCGGTGGCAATCAGCTTGTTTTGCACGTCCAGAAAGCACACGGCAAACACCTCGTGGCTGCGCTGCGCCAGGTGAAGCTGCAAATACTGTTTGACCGCCAGCGGGTCGGCCAGCACGGTGCGCTCCTGCAGGCGCTGGGCGATGGCGCGGCGGGCCAGTTCCAGCACCGCCATGATTTCGGCACGCTTGGCCGGACCCAGGCCCTTGACCCGTTTCAGGTCGTCGGGTGTGGCATTGAGCAGGCCGGCGATGCCGCCAAAACCGCGCGATAACGCCGGGCCGGTGCCCGTTGGGCTGCCCGAACCCGTGCCTTCAGCGACCCGGTAGCCCTGAATTTGCAGCAGTTCTTCGGCCATTTGCAACACGCCCTTGCCGGCAATGCCGGTGCGCAGCAGCAGCGCCAGCAGTTCGGCGTCACTCAAGGCCGAGGGGCCGCGCGCCAGCAGCTTTTCGCGGGGGCGGGCTTCGGCGGGAAGGTCTTTGACGGACATGGAGGGCGGCTTTCTACAATAGAGGTCAGTTTATCGGGACTTCTATGACCACAGCGCTTCCCCGCGTACAGGCGGGCTCTTTCCTCACCCTGCATTACCGCCTTGCCGGTCCGGCAGGCGACATCATCAACACCTTTGACGGCAAACCGGCCACTTTGAGTCTGGGCACGGGCGAGTTGTCGCCCGCCGTGGAGGCGCGCCTGATCGGCCTGGAAGAGGGCACGCGCACCACGTTTGAGTTGCCCGAAGGCGCCGCCTTTGGCCCGCGCAGCCCCGACATGCAGCAGTGGCTGGCGCGCAAGGTGCTCAAGGACATGGGTGACCCGCACGAGACCTACACGGTGGGCGACGTGGTCGAGTTCCCCACGCCCGACGGACGCGGCAAGTTTGCCGGCGTGGTGGTGCAACTCGGCGATGAGGCGGTGATGTTCGACTTCAACCACCCGCTGGCCGGCCAACCGGTGACGTTTGAAGTGCAACTGATCGGGGTGCTATGACCCAGGAGATTCTTTTGGCGGAGCCGCGCGGCTTTTGTGCCGGTGTGGATCGGGCCATTGAGATCGTGGAAAAGGCGCTGGCGAAGTTTGGCGCGCCGATTTATGTGCGCCACGAGATCGTGCACAACACCTTTGTGGTCAACGACCTGAAGCAAAAGGGCGCGATCTTTATCGAAGAACTCGACGATGTACCGCCCGGCGCCACACTGGTGTTTTCGGCCCACGGCGTGAGCCGCGCGGTGCACCAGGAGGCGGCAGCGCGGGGATTCCAGATTTTCGATGCCACCTGCCCGCTGGTCACCAAGGTGCATGTGGAAGTAGCCAAGCTACACAAGGAAGGCTTCGAGTTCATCATGATCGGCCACAAGGGCCACCCCGAGGTAGAGGGCACCATGGGGCAGCTCGACAGCGGCATTCATCTGGTGGAAGACGTGGCCGATGTGGCGCGGGTGAACCCGGCGCAGACGGAAAAACTAGCCGTGGTGACGCAAACCACACTGAGTGTGGACGATGCGGCCGAGATTTCGGCAGCCGTCAAGGCGCGCTTTCCGAATGTGCGCGAGCCCAAGCAGCAGGACATTTGTTACGCCACGCAGAACCGCCAGGATGCCGTCAAGGTGATGAGCCCGCAGGTGGATGTGGTGATCGTGGTGGGTAGCCCCACCAGTTCCAACAGCAACCGCCTGCGCGAAGTGGCGCGCAAACTGGGCACGGCCAGTTACATGGTGGATAGCGCCGACGAACTGTTGCCGGAGTGGTTCGAGAAAGCCCAGCGCGTGGGCCTGACCGCCGGCGCCTCGGCCCCCGAAATTCTGGTGACGGCGGTGATAGACCGCATCAAGGCGATGGGCGCGGTGTCGGTGCGCAAGATGAACGGCATTGAAGAAACCGTGAAGTTTCCGTTGCCCAAAGGCCTGCGCCTGGACTCCGCCGAATAAGCACAAATTAAAATCAAACCATGCTGGACATTACCCAACTCCGAAAAGACCTCGACACCGTGGTCGCCCGCCTTGCCACCCGCAAGAACCCCCAAACCTTTCTGGACGACGCCGCTTTCCGCACGCTGGAAGCCGAGCGCAAAACCATCCAGATGCGCACCGAAGAACTGCAGAGCAAGCGCAACACCCTGAGCAAGCAAATCGGCATGCTCAAGGCCAAGGGCACACCGGCCGAAGTGGACGCCGTCATGGCCGAGGTGGCGGGCATCAAGACCGAACTGGAAACTTCAGCCGCGCGCCTCGACCAGATTCAGACCGAGATGCAAACCCTGCTGCTGGCCGTGCCCAACCTGCCGCACGAAAGCGTGCCGGTGGGCGCGGATGAGCATGGCAATGTGGTGGTGCGTTCATGGGGCACGCCGCGCGCCTTTGACTTTGAAATCAAGGACCATGTGGACGTGGGCGAGGCCATGGGGCTGGACTTTGAGATGGGCGTGAAGCTCACCGGCTCGCGCTTTACCGTGATGAAGGGGCAGATTGCCCGCTTGCACCGGGCGCTGGCCCAGTTCATGCTGGACGTGCAAACCACCGAGCACGGCTACACCGAGTGCTACACGCCTTACATCGTCAATGGCGAAACCCTGCGCGGTACCGGCCAGTTGCCCAAGTTTGAAGGCGACCTGTTTGCTGCCAAGAAGGGCGGCCAGGACGGCGAGGCGCAACCCGACCTGACCGCGCTGTACCTGATTCCGACCAGCGAAGTGACCATGACCAACTTCGTGCGCGATGTGGTGCTGGCCGAGAGCGACCTGCCCATCAAGCTGACCGCGCACACGCCGTGCTTCCGCTCGGAAGCCGGCAGCGCCGGGCGCGATACGCGCGGCCTGATTCGCCAACACCAGTTCGACAAGGTGGAAATGGTGCAAATCGTGCACCCCGACAAGAGCTACGAAGCCCTGGAAGAAATGACCACGCATGCCGAACACATCCTGCAAAAGCTGGGCTTGCCCTACCGCGTGATGAGCCTGTGCACCGGCGACATGGGTTTTGGCGCTGCCAAGACCTACGACCTGGAAGTGTGGTTGCCGGCGCAAAACACCTACCGCGAAATCAGCTCGGTGAGCAACTGCGAGGCTTTCCAGTCGCGCCGCCTGCAAGCCCGCTACAAGAACGCGCAAGGCAAGAACGAACTGGTGCACACCCTGAATGGTTCGGGGCTGGCCGTGGGCCGTACGCTGGTGGCGGTGCTGGAAAACTACCAGAACGCCGACGGTTCGGTGACCGTGCCCGAGGCGCTGCGCCCGTTTATGGGTGGCCTGGAGCGCATCACGCCCTGAAAAGGGCGTCTGGCGCTGCTAGAATCTCGGCTTTCGTCCAGTCGAAGTGGTTTCCGGAGCGGTGGCAGAGTGGTCGAATGTACTTGACTCGAAATAGAGTTAAAAACCTCTGAAGACCGCATGAATACTAGCTTCTAGCAGTTTTTTGACACTGCACAACGGCTACACAAACTACACACTAGGGGATATGATTTTTCATATCCCCTTTTTTGTGTAGTGAAAATGACCAATCAAAAAGCACTCCCCACGCACACTGTTCTTGATGGCAAAGTCCATGTGTTTATGCGTGACGGTTCTCCGTTTTGGTGGGGTGGATTTCACTTCAAAGGCAAGTACATACGCACGTCCACAAAGCAAGTTCAAAGTGATGCTGCTGATGCTGTAGCCATTCAGTGGTACTTCAAGAAGCAGACTGAGATAGCGAATGGGCTGATCGCTTCACCGAAACACGCATTCGATAAGGTCGCGGAGGAGGCGTTAACAAGCTACAAAGGTCTTGTGACGCGCGGCATACGAAGTCAGATCACTTTTGATGGGATCGAGGGCATCATGCGTTCACGCATCATTCCGTACTTCAAGAAGATGCCCGTGATCGAAATCGACAATACGACATGGCACAAGTTCAAAGAAGACATGGTGAACGAGTACCCCACGATCAAACGTGGCACGTTACATCAGTACAAGAATGCGATTCGCGTAGTGCTGAACCAAGCGTATCGCGTGGGGTACATCAAAGAGCTGCCAATCTTCAAAGACGAGTACACAGCACGACGCATTGACTCACCACGACCATGGTTCAATTCTGCTGAGTACAAGAAGCTTCACAGCGCGATATTGGCTCACGCAAAGCAACTACAGAAGAAAGACCGTCTTCAATTTGCTCACGCGATGGAACTGTACGACTATGTGATTTTTGCGACGAACACGGGTATGCGCGTAGGAGAACTACGTAACGCAAGAGTTTCAGATGTGAAGGTCTTCACTGAGAAGACGAGTGGCAAGGAGTTGCTTCTGATCAGCAACATCAAGGGCAAGCGTGGCTCAGGCTCATGTCAGAGCTTTTACGGAGCAGTTGCGCCGTTCAAGCGCATCCTAGAGCGCAGAGGCATCAAGAAGCCACAGACGTGTGATGAACCATTGTTCTTGATTCACCACCGCACGATGTTCAATGTGATCTTAGAGAAGAAGGGGCTGAAATTTGCCCCAACGAATCCACCTTCCAAGCGTGATTTTGTTTCGCTTCGCGCCACGTACATCTGCTTCCGTTTGCTGAATGGAGCCCCGATCTACGAAGTTGCCAACAACTGTCGCACTTCAGTGGCTGTGATCCAAGAGTCGTACGCACGGCATCTGAGCGCACAACTGCTCAAGAACATCAATCGAGTGGGCGCAAAAGTCGAGGGTTGGGACTACTGACGCTGCACATTGTGCAGTCATGAACGCTACATAAATCGTAGCAAGAGGTGGCGGAGAGAGTGGGATTCGAACCCACGGTACCTTGCGGTACGCCTGATTTCGAGTCAGGTACATTCGACCACTCTGCCATCTCTCCGCGAACTGAGCATTCTAGCTCAAAATTCGTAAGCGCCCAGCAAAGTCATATTGAATCGGCAGCTCTTAGCGGAGAACATCGTGTGCACGCAATAGATCGTGCACACCATGCTCAATAACTTAGAGACTCAAACCATCCCAGCGCGCCGTCGCCACCGGACCTACACGGCGCAATTCAAAGCGGAGTTGGTCGCCCAATGCATGGTGCCGGGCGTGTCGATAGCTGCCTTGGCTGGCAGCCACGGCATGAACGTCAATGTGCTGCACCGCTGGCTGCGTGAGTTTGAGCGCGGCGGTGCGCATCGACTGGACGCCAGCGGCAAGCCATTGGCTGCGCCCGTGGTGCCAGCGGCAGTTGAGTTTGTTCCGCTGCAGTTGCCTCCACCTATCTCCCGAGCACGCACAGACGAGCGAGTGAGTATTGAACTGCGCAAAGACTCTCTTTCCATGGTCGTTACCTGGCCCTTAAGCGCACTGACCGACTTGCAGGCATGGACCGTGGCCGTTCTTCAATGATCCGCATTGATGCCGTCTGGCTGGCCGTGAATCCGTTGGACATGCGCGCTGGAACCGACTCCGCATTGGCCCGCGTGGTTGCCGTCTTTGGTGCCGCTCATCCGCACACAGCCTACCTGTTTGCCAACAAGCGCGGCAACCGCCTGAAGGTTCTGGTGCACGATGGGCTGGGCATCTGGCTGGCAGCGCGCCGGCTGCACCAGGGTAGATTCGTCTGGCCCAGTCCTGGTGCAAACACCCAGCAACTCAGCCGAGAACAACTAGACGCCCTGGTGATGGGCCTTCCCTGGCAACGGATCGGAGCGGGCGCGGTCATCACGCTAGTGTGAATCTTGAACGCAGGTTTTTGCAGCGTCCATTGGGATATGTTTGGATTCCAGTGCGCGTGCTGTTCTGGCACAGTGATGTTCATGTTGGTAGTACCCCAATCCCTGGATGATCTGAACGCAGAACAGTTGCGTGAACTGGTGACTTCGCTGATGGGCACGGTGGCATCCAATCAAACCCACATCGAGCGCAGTCAAGTCGAGATCAAACACAAGCAGGCCCTGATCGACAAGCTCACCCACGAGAACGCCATCCTCAAGCGCCTGAAGTTTGCAGCCCAGTCCGAGCGCTTCAGTGCCGAGCAGCGCAGCTTGCTGGAAGAAGCGCTGGATGCAGACATGCAAGCGGTCGATGAAGAAATCGCCAACCTCAATGCTGATGGCGCCGATAGCAAAGATGCAAAGGCAAAGGGCCAGCCCAGGCGTCAGCCGCTACCGGCGAATCTTCCGCGCACCGACATCCTGCACGAACCCGACTCCACCACATGCCAATGCGGCTGCCAGATGAAACGCATCGGCGAAGACGTGGCCGAGAAGCTCGACTACGTGCCCGGCGTCTTCAGCGTGGAGCGTCATATCCGGGGCAAGTGGGCCTGCGCGAAGTGCGAAACACTGATGCAGGCGCCAGTGGATGCGCATGTGATCGACAAAGGTATCCCCACCACCGGACTACTGGCTCAGGTACTTGTGGCCAAGTTCGCTGACCATCTGCCGCTGTACCGGCAGGAGGCCATCTTTGGACGTGCCGGACTGGCCATACCCCGCTCCACATTGGGCGCCTGGGTGGGCAGTTGTGGTGTGCAACTCCAACCTCTGGTGGATGCGCTCAAGGACGAGATTCTCAGCCACGGCGTGGTGCATGCGGATGAGACGCCGGTGCAAATGCTTAAACCCGGCACTGGAAAAACCCACCGTGCCTACTTGTGGGCCTATGCAGCCGGTGCCTTTGAAGACACCAAAGCGGTGGTCTATGACTTCTGTGAATCGCGTGCCGGCGAGAACGCCAAAGCATTCCTGGGTGAGTGGCGCGGCAAGCTGGTATGTGATGACTTCAGCGGCTACAAGCAGCTCATGAAAGACGGCGTTATCGAGGTGGGCTGCCTGGCCCATGCGAGGCGAAAGTTCTTTGATTTGCATGCAGCCAACAAAAGCCAGATTGCCAGCAATACGCTCCAACAGTTCGCCGAGATCTACAAGATTGAGCGCGAAATCAAGGAACACGAACCTGACGAGCGAAGGCGAATACGGCAACAGAAGACAAAACCGCTCATCGATGAATTACATGCATGGCTCATAACCAATCGACATCAAATCACCGATGGCACCGCCACGGCCAAAGCACTGGACTACAGCCTAAAGCGCTGGGTAGCCCTCACACGCTTCGTCGATGATGGGCAACTGCCGGTGGACAACAACCACATCGAAAACCAGATTCGACCGATCGCCATTGGTCGCAACAACTGGTTATTCGCCGGTAGCCTGCGTGCGGGCAAACGTGCAGCAGCCGTGATGAGTTTGATCCAGAGTGCCAAGCTCAATGGGCACGATCCGTACGCCTATCTGAAAGACGTACTCACACGCTTGCCCACGCAGCGGGCCAGTCAGATCGGGGAATTGCTGCCTCACAACTGGGCACCGCAGACCACGTAACCATTGCGCCGTCAATGTGTGTTGACCGGTTGCTTACGGATAGCTGCTTCATGGGGGTGTCTAACTTAGTTCGGATAGGCGTCGTAGCGGACGACACCATGCTTTCCGATGGCT
>ERZ1034361.1877-NODE-1877-length-10456-cov-6.596011_pt1 | contig 10456 bp, 12 predicted proteins | sample MGYA00520617_ERZ1034361 | MGnify/ENA primary metagenome ERZ1034361 (study PRJEB33736, sample SAMEA104284507) | Azolla filiculoides | biome: Urban; feature: Water surface; material: Ditch water | place: Netherlands | collected 2015-10-28 | depth 0-0.1 m ... | reverse complement strand
ATGTTTAACCCTTTAAATTTTCAAATAAACGAGTGAATATGATAAAGGCTTAAACGCTTTTTGTCTGAAAAATATGACTTAAGGGGAATTTAATCGAGGTGATTGCAGATTTGAACGATGTTGTTTTCAATACGAACACTATACGATTCAACTCCTTCGTACGCAGGAGGGCATTTTACATCGCCTGTTTTAATGCAAAATCGTGCACCATGTCGCGGGCAAATAATTTCGCCATTTTCAACATCACCACTCGCAATTTCACCGCCATCATGCGAGCAGATATTTTCCATGGCAAAAAAATCATCATCAACTTTAAAAATAACCACTTCCGTGTCATCAATATCGATAACACGGTGCTGTCCATTATCTAATTCATCAACAGAAAAAACAGAAATCCATGTCGCCATTTACACTAATCCTTGAGCATGTTCATCAAAACCGTAATCATTTACCGAGTTACTAAATGGGCTAACACTACGTTTTGCGCTACGTTGTGAATTGAGCAAAGCAATAATTTCAGGACAGAAAGAAGGCGTTAAACTCGCGCAATGCTCTTCATCGATGGTTAAATTGAAAACGTTAAAATAAGTTTCAAAGTTCATAGCCGCATTTCCTACATTAAAATAAAAATCACAATTTTTTTATCGGCAGATTGACAAAAAAATCAAGGTAGATTTGAAGCTTAATCTATTTATATTAACACTTTGTGACGAGATAAATTTTAGGCAAAAAAAAGAGAGCAGTAACGCTCTCTTTTTTGTTTAGATAGGGTTTTAAGCGATGCTTAGAAACCTAAACCTAAATAACCACCTGCTGTTACGCCGTCACTGTTTACACCGTCAACAGTGTCAAAAGAGTGGTGGTAACGTACGTCAGCACCTGCGTAGATGTCTTTCCAGATTTTGTAATCCGCACCCGCACCAAACATCATGCCTGGGTTAAGAACTGTAATCGCATCAGATGGTGGGCTGATAACAGTGATTTCAAGACCTGCTGGAATTAACCAAGGACGGAAGTTGCTGCCTTTGAAGAATTTGATTTTTGGTGAAGCCGCTAATGTCAATGCGTTAACAGTTGCTGTTTGTGTATTTACACCTGGGGTACCATTATCAAGAGCTGCAGAAATAGCAGGTGTAATGCCGTTTGCTTTTCTTTCGCCTAATTGTTTATAGTCGAACATTAATTCGCCTAAAACTTCTGTGCCGTTCATCATGCCAAATAAATTGTCATTGATGTTGAAATCAAAACCTGCACCAACGTACCACGCATCTTGATCTCCAATTGCTCCATTCAAAGCACCGCCTGTGCCGCTTGCATTTGTAGGATCTAAAGTACCGCCACGTGATTCGTTGTTACGTCCGTAACCGCCACGGAAGAATACCATGTTGTCTTTTGAGTCTTTGTGGTGATCTTCGTGTTTGACGCTGTTCATCCACTGATCTAACTCTTGAACTTTCGCTGTATCGGGATCAACTGCGTGATGGTTTGCAGCCGCTTTTAATCCACGAATTTCAGACTGCATAGCTTGAAGTTGTGCTTCTAATGCGTCAACTTTTGCATTGCTTGTGTTTGTGTGTGAAAAAGAAGAAGTGTGTGTTTCAACTGTTTCAACGTGTGCTGCGTGTTTTGCAGCGTGGTGGTGGTGATGCGCTGCTGCGTGTTCGTCAGCTGATGCGTTGAATGCGAATAAAGTTGCTGCAACACCTAAAGCTATTTTTGTTTTTGTAAACATCATTTGGTTTGATCCTCAATAAAGCGTTGGGGTAAAAAATGGTTTTGTTTTTATACAACAAAACACATTTGTCATTGGCAATAATACCAGCAAAATCACTTTGTTACAAGTTTTAGCTTATTTTTTTTGAGATAAAAAAAGCCTTATTTATCAATGAATAAGCGGTTTCATTGAAATTATTTTTCAAGATGTCAATAAAAAACAACAGCTTTTAAAGTTTATCTTTGATGCGACAATCCCTTTGTTTATTCACCAAAAACATCCGCGCCAGCGGGGGCTTTGAATTCGAATAACTCGGGGTTAATGGCTTGATTGAGTTTTAAGCTTGAAAAATAAATACGTGTTAATTGACCAAAATTATCATTGAGTTGCATACCGCTCAATGTCCCTTTTTCAAGGCCAATTAAAACGGATTTGAATGTACTGTCTAGGCTTTTGGGAACTAGCTTAATCCAGTGCATATCGCCTTCGGTACCTTGTTGCTCGATGGTGTAATTATCTTCAAGGGGAACATCACCGCTGAGAAGTAATGCAGGCGTTGAGCCAACCGATTCATCGAGTTTTTTAACGGTTACTTGTTCTAAATCTGTGTCGTAAAACCAGACTTTTCCGCTAGTTGAGATAATTTGTTGTTGAAAAGGTTTAGTGTAATCCCAACGAAATTTTCCCGGACGTTGCAAATAGAATTGCCCGTAACTCGTTTGTAGCGGATCGCCAGCTTCGTTAATTAATACTTGCTTGAAATTTGCGGTAATCGATTTAGAGGCGCTTAAAAAGGCTTTTAACTGCTTCAAAGGTGCGTCGTCTGCAGCGTTAGCGATAAGGCTAACTAGACTCAGGATAGCAGCAAGTAGCCAGCGTGTTTTTTTCATATACTTTTCTCGTGATTAGTTGAACTGAATTCTTTCGATTCACTGTCGTTGGGCTCTGGCGTGTTTTGTTGCGACAAAAGCGTTCCACCCACAATAAAGGTCATAAAGAGTAAATAAGCGATGGCAGCAACACGCCGTGCTTTTTTGCTTTCGTGATAATTGTCCATGATGATTCTCGTTTGATAATTCTATAACTATAATGTACGTTACATTTACAGCGCAGGTAATTGAATAATAAACCCTGCACCTATTTTTCGGCTAGCATCAACCCAAATAGCGCCGCCATGTTCTTCAATAATTTTTTTCACAATGGCAAGGCCAAGTCCTGTGCCTTTAATTTTTGTCGTGACATACGGTTCAAAAATTTGTTCAAGCTGCTGTTCTTTGATGCCAATACCATCATCATATAAAGCAATTTCGATAAAATCGATATTGTTTTTTTGTACACGATGTAGATTGATGTCGATTTGTCCTTTTTCTTCAATAGCTTCAAGCGCATTTTTAATTAAATTATGGAGAACTTGGCGAATACTCACGGGGTCGCCATGAATCATCAGATCGTAGCTTTCTCGTTGAAAATTAAAATGTACGCCCGATTTCACCACATAAAGCGATAGCACTTCTTGCACTAATGCAGGTAAATCAATATTGACGGCTTGTTTTTTCGATGGCTTTGCGTATTCAGAAAAATCATCCACCATTTCTTTCATTGCTTCAACTTGCTGAACAATCGTTCTTGTTGAGCGTTGAAGCATATCACTGTCGCTCGCGTCGAGTAGTTTGTCGGCTAATTTGTGCTGCAAACGTTCGGCAGATAATTTAATAGGCGTTAATGGATTTTTGATTTCATGTGCTAGACGTCTTGCTACTTCACCCCACGCTGCATTTTTTTGCGCTTGAATTAAATCTGTCACATCATCAAAGACCACAACAGCACCGACTTTTCGGCCATCTTGTGAAAATAAAGGTGTTCCGCGACAGAGTAATTCTTGTCGTCCATTTGAGCCTAAAAAGGCCAAACGTTGTTGCCAAATATCATCCGATTGCTCTAAGAATCGCTGAATAGATTTTAACGGCTCAGCGAGTTCGGCATAATCTTGAGCGAGTTTTAATAACGTTTCACCTACAAATTGTGGCATAGGCACATGAAAAATTTTATAAGCAGCTTGATTCGCAGTTCGAATTTTATGATTGGCATCAAAACTCATCACGCCAGCGGTTAAATTTGCCAAAATGGTTTCTAAGTAGGCACGTTGATTTTCCACTTCAAAACTTGCAATGCGTGTTTCTTGACTGGCCCTTGCAATACGCTGGGTCATTTCATTAAATGATTCAACTAAAAAACCTAAATCATCTTGCGCCATAACGGGTAATTGTTGGTCATATTTTCCAGACGCAACGGCTTGTGTGCCTTTCACTAATTCTTTGACTGGCGCGATAATCATACGAATGCTAATAAAAGCAATCCAAATCGCCGCGAGTAAACTCATCAATAACACTAAAGACAGTGCAAGTGAAAAAGTCATTTTGAGCGAACCGCGCAAAAAGTTCATTTCTTGATAACGCACAAACGCGAATTCGACGGAATCGGCTAAATCAGCAATACGCACTGGAACAGGGTAGAGCGCTTGCAGATAGCGTGGGTCTTTTCCCTTGAGCGTTAAAATAATGCGAATCATCAATTCTTCTTTACGAACAGTGGCGAGCGCGGCGTATTCGCCATTTTGGCGCAGTTGCAGCCATGTATGTTCATCGGGCAAACTCGGCAAAATGTCACTTGGGTTGGTGCTGCTCGACGCAATAATACGATCTTGACGAGAAAACAAGGTCATTTCAGCAGCATTGGACAGTACACGAAAATTTTCTAACTCTAAACCCGCTTGTGATTCAGGTAATTCGGCAATCTTTTCAACTAATTGCTGCGTTTGCGTGAGATTCCAGCGAATACGTTGATCAAGTGACGCTTGACTGAGTTCGAGTGCATCTTCCATTGCTCTATCCATTTCAACATTAAACCAACTATCAATGCCTTGATGGAGAAATTGCATTGAAAAATAAAACACAATGCCCGCAGGTGAAAGTGCTAATACGACAAATAAGGTGACCATGCGAATCGTTAAACGCGAGCCAGCTTCGCGGCGTTTAAGTTGGCGTGTTAGTGAATAAAGATTAACGCCAACTAAACCAAGTAAGGCAATTGTGCCAGCACCATTGATCCATAAAAGCCACGAATACATGGCGCTGAGTTCAGATGATTCTTGCGTAGCACTACTCATTAATTGAAGCGACAATAAAATCAAACCGCATAAGATAATAATGGATAGCCCTGCAGGGAGTTTGAGTTTAAGAAATCGCATAATTCCTTTTACGTGTCATTTGTCTTGTTTAGTCGGCTTAATTTAATGGTGTAAATTGCTTTAGGAATTACGTTGAGAGAAATCGCTTACGAGAAAGGCGGCTTGTTGCCACATTTTTAAAGCACGTAATTGCTCAAGATTATTGCCCGTGAATTGACCACGCATTTTTTGCAGGCGTCTTTCACGATCTGAATTGTCTTGAATTTGCAGCGCATCTAAAACATTTTGCGCTGCATTTGGGTTATTGCAGACAAGCACCATATCGCATCCTGCATTTAATGCCAGCGTTGCACGTTCTGCAAAACTTCCAACACTTGCAGCACCTTCCATGCTTAAATCATCGCTGAATATCACACCGTCAAAGCCTAATTCACCACGCAAAATGGTGTGCATCCAAAACGTTGAAAACCCCGCCGGTTGCGCATCAATTTGAGAATATAAAACATGCGCAGGCATAATCGCTTCTAATCCTTCGTTTATTAATTGACGAAAAGGTTGTAGATCGCTTTCCTTTAGCGCCTGTAAATCGCGCGTATCAATCGGAAGGGTCAAATGCGAATCGAGAGCAACAGCGCCGTGCCCAGGAAAATGTTTCCCCGTGGCGGCCATGCCAGCGAGATTCATACCGCGTCTAAAGTCGCTGGCGAGTTGCGTGGCTTTATGTGCATTTTGTGAAAATGAGCGATTGCCAATGATTTCACTGACACCACAATCGACATCTAAAACGGGGGCAAAACTAAAGTCAACGCCGACGGCAAGCAGTTCAGCCGCCATTAACCAACCTGCAATTTCTGCAACTTCAGGTTCATTTTCATAACGTGCCGCTGGTGGCAAGCGTGTAAAACCCGTTTGGAAACGTTGCACTCGGCCGCCTTCTTGATCGACAGCGATAAGAATCTCACCTTGTCTTGCTGCGCGAATGTCTTTAATGAGCTGCGTCACTTGTTGAGGACTTTCATAATTACGGGAAAATAAAATAACCGCTCCCGTATTAGGATGATTTATCACGTCACGTTCTGTAGGTGTTAATGCAAGTCCTGCAACGTCCAGCATAACAGGGCCAAATGGCTTGAAATTTGTTGTCATTATTTACTCCACGCAAGCATAAATGCCATTTGCATTACGCCAATAGCCTTTGTAGTCCATGCCGTAGCCAAAAACGTAGCGATTAGGGACAGTTAAACCAACAAAATCAGCTGTAATAGGTTTTTTATGTGGTAAGTCTTTACTGAGCAGTACGGCGGTATAAACGGAGCTTGCGCCTTCTTGCAAGCAATAATCATAAATCGCCGCAAGGGTAATGCCTGCATCTAAAATATCATCAATAATTAAAATAGTTTGGTCTTTCAGTGACGCACGCGGTTTCATTAACCATTCGATGTCTTTGCCAACCGTTTTATTTTGATAACGGCTTGCGTTAATAGCATCAATGGTCAGTGGGATAGTTAAGCGCGTAAGAAGATGCCCTGCGGTGACAAGTCCACCATTCATGACGCATAAGATAAGCGGGTCACGACCTGCAAGTAATTGATTGATTTGCGTTGCCATGGTATCAAGCGCAGCGTCAATGGCGGCTTGACTATGTAGCAATTCTGCGGTGGCGCGAACGTGTTCGATCTCAGTTTGCATAAAATATTTTATAAGGTAAAGCCTTAAAAAGTTAGGCGGGAAGTGGATAGTTTAGCGTATTGTATCGCCAATTCTTTTCACGGTGATATTTAGTTTTTCAATTAAAATGGGTTTAGGGGCACACTTAGCCGAGCCAAAATTGTTAATGAATGCGATAATAGTCACTGAACATTTAACTTTTGGAAATTTCACCATGATTGAAAATCGTAGCCCGCAAGAATCGTGGGATATTTTGCAAAATGACGCAACAGCGGTACTTATTGACGTACGGACAAAAATGGAGCACTTATTTGTGGGGCACCCACCAAAAGCTATCCATATTCCATGGAAAGAAGCCCCTGATTTTCAACTCAACGCCCATTTTGTTGAAAGTGTCCGTCGTGTTGCACCGAATCCCAATACGCCTATTTTATTATTATGTCGCAGTGGACAACGCTCGCTTGAAGCTGCTGTCGCGCTCGAAAATACTGGTTATTTGCGTTTAATTAACATTGTTGATGGTTTTGAAGGTGCGCTAGATCACAATAAACAGCGCGGTCATTTGAATGGCTGGCGTTTTTTAGGTCTACCTTGGCAACAAAGTTAAACATTCAAACCCCATATTAAAAGTAACACCCCATTTTATTTAACTAAAGAGTACAAAAAGTGATTGAAAAACTAAGAAATATTGCCATTATTGCGCACGTTGACCACGGAAAAACGACGCTTGTGGATAAATTATTGCAACAATCTGGCACGTTCGCAGCGCATACGAAAGTGACCGAACGCATCATGGATTCAAACGATATTGAAAAAGAACGCGGCATTACCATTTTAGCAAAAAATACCGCGCTAGATTGGAATGGCTATCACATCAACATCGTTGACACCCCAGGACATGCTGATTTCGGTGGTGAGGTTGAGCGTGTTTTATCGATGGTAGATTCTGTTTTATTACTTGTGGACGCGGTAGACGGTCCTATGCCACAAACGCGTTTTGTGACACAAAAAGCGTTTGCGTTAGGTTTAAAACCCATTGTCGTTATCAATAAAGTGGATCGCCCTGGTGCGCGTCCTGATTGGGTGGTTGATCAAACATTCGATTTGTTTGATCGTTTAGGTGCAACAGATGAGCAATTAGATTTCCCAATTGTTTACGCATCAGCGATTAACGGTTATGCGGGACTTGAATCAACTGTTAGCGGTGGTGACATGACACCACTGTTTCAAACGATTATTGATAAAGTAAGTCCACCACCTGTTAATGTGGATGGTCCTTTCCAAATGCAAGTAACCAGCTTAGATTACAATACATATACGGGTGTTATTGGTATTGGTCGTATTCAACGCGGTGTGATTAAACCTAATCAACAACTCGTCATTGTGAACCGTGAAGGTGTTGAGCGTAAAGGTCGCATGTTACAGGTTTACGGTTTCCACGGTTTAGAGCGCGTTGAAGTACAAGAAGCCAGAGCAGGGGACATTATTGCGTTTGCGGGTATCGAAAAATTAGAAATTTCAGACACCATTTGCAGTCCTGAAAAAATAGAAATCATGACACCTTTATCAGTGGATGAACCGACTGTTTCGATGACTTTCCAAGTGAACAATTCACCTTTTGCTGGTAAAGAAGGCAAGTTTGTCACGACACGTCAAATTCGTGATCGCTTGGAAAAAGAATTACAACACAACGTTGCGCTTAAAGTTGAAGACACTGGGGATCCAGATAAATTCAAAGTATCGGGTCGTGGCGAATTGCATTTATCTGTTTTAATTGAAAATATGCGTCGTGAAGGCTTTGAGATGGGTGTATCGCGTCCTGAAGTTATTCTAAAAGAAATTGATGGCAAAAAATGCGAACCGTTTGAAATGGTAACCATTGAAGTAGAAGAAGAGCATCAAGGTTCTATCATGGAAAAATTGGGCGATCGTAAAGGCGATTTAACCAATATGGTGCCAGATGGTAAAGGTCGTATTCGTTTAGAATACATGATGCCTTCACGTGGTTTAATTGGTTTCCAAACTGAATTCATGACTGCAACATCAGGTTCAGGTTTGCTTTACCATGTATTTGATCATTACGGTCCAATGAAAGCCGGTGACGTCGGAACGCGTATGCGTGGCGTGATGATTTCAATGATTTCAGGCAAAGCGGTTACATATTCATTGCATCCACTGCAAGAGCGTGGCGAGTTGTTATTGGTGAATGGTGATGAAGTGTATGAAGGTATGCTTGTTGGTTTACATTCACGTACAAACGATTTGTGTGTTAATCCATGTAAACCAAAACAATTAACGAACGTTCGTGCTTCAGGTACTGACGAAAGTTTAGTGCTTGCACGTATTCAAAAATTAACACTTGAACAAGCATTAGAGTTTATTTCTGATGATGAATTAGTTGAAGTGACGCCGAAGTCGATTCGTCTGCGTAAAAAATTATTGACTGAAAACGAGCGTAAACGCGCCGGTAAAAGTAATTAATTCGTTAATTTTTTGATGTCATCAAAAAGCGCAATCACTTTTTAAGTGTTGCGCTTTTTTTTATGTTTGTAGAGCGTTGGTTGTTGCGTGACGTAAATATTTTTCATTGTTTTGTGTAATTAATTAGCGGTGTATACGGCGCCACGTTGTTTAAAGCAACGTGAGCTAAACAAAATTTGTTTTTCAACAGTATCTAAGCCGCATTGTTCAATAAGTTGCGCAAGTTGGCTTTGGACTGTATCTTTATTCTTTCCATGAATCATACAGTACAAGTTATAAGGCCATTCTGGCAATATTGGGCGTTGATAACAAAGTGTGACAAAGGAAAATTGCAGCATTTCTTGTGCCACGATATCAATATCTTCTTCAGGTATCCGCCAGACAATCATGGCATTAGCGCGATAGCCGAGCGTGGCGTGTTTGACAATAATACCTAGGCGCTTAATCATTCCCTTGTTTTGTAAATAAGTTAATCTTTCGATGACTTGCGCTTCACTCAAACCGATGTTTTCACCCATAATGGCATAAGGATGTGAACAAATGGGCAAACCTTCAGCAATTTGTGCTAACAAGAGATAATCTTTGTTTTCAATCATTGGCTAAATCCAATCGAAAACTCAAGTCAATAAAAAATTCTTTGATAAGTGGGAAGCGCAAAACAGGGTACCCCGTTTTGTTTTCGATAGAGATAATCACATTATCCAAATGCGCGGCATTTTGGGCAATTAGCACAAACCAGAGATTCACTTCATGCTCTCGTTCGTAATTGTGGTTCACTTCAGTGTATTGATTGATTTGCTCCGCAACACGTTCAATCTCATTTTCTGGAACAGACATGGCAGCAAGCGTACTTACGCCAATTTGGTTGGGGGGGATAATGGCGCCAATACGACTAATACACTGTTTTTCATCTAATTCGTTTAATGCCTCGAGTACGTCATTTTCACTCACACCAAGTTGATTTGCGATATCAGCATAAGGTTGCGGTGTGAGTGGAAAATTTCGTTGAAAATCATTGAGTAATTTTTTTTGTAAATTCGACAATTCAAGCACAATTACATTCCAATTTTATGCGCTCGAGCGCTAAAGAAAATGCCATTCGGTTTATCAGCGGGTAGACGCGAAATTTCACTCAGCGTGGCGGTATCGTAAACCACGACTTGATTATCATCTCGCACGGCAACCCACACGTTTTCACCGCGTGGTGTAAATTCAAAATGCAGCACGGCTTTACCAGGATTGAGCGTATTTGTGACACTTAATGAACTGGCATCAATAATTTGGACTTTATCATTGCTGGGTAGCGCAAAATTCACCCAAATTTGCCGCCCATCAGGTCTTGCCATGACAAAAACAGGTTGACCTAAAACGGGAATCGTTTTGACCAGTTGCCACGTGCGATTATC
>ERZ1034361.1875-NODE-1875-length-10460-cov-2.757199_pt1 | contig 10460 bp, 9 predicted proteins | sample MGYA00520617_ERZ1034361 | MGnify/ENA primary metagenome ERZ1034361 (study PRJEB33736, sample SAMEA104284507) | Azolla filiculoides | biome: Urban; feature: Water surface; material: Ditch water | place: Netherlands | collected 2015-10-28 | depth 0-0.1 m ... | reverse complement strand
ACCGATACGGATTTGATCGTTTCTAAAACAGACTTAAAAGGCATCATCACCTATGTAAATGATGATTTAGTTCGCATAGGCGGCCATACAAAAAGTGAGTTGATTAATGCTCCCCACAGCATTTTACGCCACCCTGATATGCCTAAAGATGTCTTTGCTGATTTATGGAAAACGCTTCAATCGGGACGCTCTTGGACGGGCGTGATTAAAAATAGCATAAAACATGGCGGCTTCTATTGGGTCCGAGCGAATATTATGCCGGTTTTTGAAAATAGCCAAATTATTGGTTATTTATCAGTTCGCACAAAAGCCTCTACAGAAGAAATTTCACAAGCGACTGCTTTGTATCAAAAAATTCAAAGTGGCAAAAGTCGCATTAAACTGGATGGTGGGGAAGTCATCCATCCCGGTTTCACTCAATTCTTCGTTAGACAATTCAATCATGCTTCAATCAAAACCAAATTACATACATTAGTTATCACTTCGTTGATTCTTTTCGCAACCATTGCTATTTATAGTAATGTTGTTCTTAAAAACCTTCAAACGTTTTCACAAGAAAACATGGAAAATGTTGAAATACATGCCAAAGGAGTCAATATATCAAGAACTATTGAGGTTGAATATGAAGACCAAATCCAAGAATTCAAAAATGCCTTATTGCGTGGACAAGATCCTGCCATGTTTGTCAAATCCGTTAACGCATTTGACGAAAGAGGAAAAAAAATCACAGACAACTTAATCGCGCTTACCAATTTAATGCGTGACATGCCTGAAAAAGAAATTTTAGATTTAATAAAAATGATAAAAGTTGCTAAAAAAAGGAAATAATAAAAAATCCAAATAAATCATCCACTCGCCCTAAAAATATTACCAATTTTTTTTATAACTCCAAGAGTTGGATACTCGAAAATTACTTTTGAATCAAGACTTATTTTATTTGTTATTGCAAATAAAAGAGATATAATCACTAATAAAATTAAAGGAATAAATTTGTTTTTAATTAACTTAAGTTCTCTATTAGTAATTACAAAAACTAAAGTAGTTATAAGTAAAATAATCATGCCAATTCCAAGATAAGCAAAACCTTCATATTGGTGATGATTAGTCCAATCTAATTGTGGTAAGAATTTTGAATATCCACTTGGATTGTAAAAGTTATTTAAATTAAAACCATACAAACCATAACTATCAACAACTTCTAAACCTTTATCATTATTAAATGTTATCATTCCAATTACAAACCATATTAATAAAACAGAAATAATTGACACAATAGGAAATAATAATGCTTTTCTTAAACCAATCGTTTTATCATAATAAAAATGCTTAAATGGTATTATGAAATTAAAGCCAACAACCATTAGGAATAAGTATGGATTAATTCCGGCACTTAACAATAAAATAATTATCTGGTTTTTATTAATTTTTTCAGATTTATTAATATTATCAGATTTCAGCAAATAATTATATATTGATGCAAGAATTAACCAATGTCCACACAATGCAGGATGCATTCCTCTATAAATTAATATAGGATTTACAATTAAAAATATTGTTGATAAAAATAAAATTACTTTCGATTCTTTAAAGTATAATTTTAAGATTTTAAAAGAAAATAGTCCATTTAAAAAGAAACATAATAAAAGCCAAATTCCAAAATATTGAAAATCTTCGGGTAAAAAAAATTTAAAAAATTTAAAAAAAATTGCCAAAATAGGGATAGAATCTGTAAGGCCTATATTCGTACCTGCTGGATTATTATAGTTTTGAATATCTCCTATTGGATAAGTCCATGATTCTTCTCTAAAATAAGCCCAACCCAAATAATGTTGTCCCCAATCATGATAAACAGACATTAACCAATTAATATTTGTTGGATTTAATGTTTCTACACCATAAACAACATGATAAGTAATTAACGAAATAAAAAACAAAATAAAATAATTAATTCTGTTGTCGTTCAATATGTTATTTTTCATGAGATATCTCTTCTATAAAATCTTTGTAAATCTTTGGATTAGGTGCGCTGATGTTTTTTCTTGAACTTAATTGTAATAATAATACAATAAGAGTAACAGAAAACAATTGTAAAATTATGCCTGATATTATCAAAATCAAACTTGAAGCCCAACCTGGAATGGCATTCTCGGTAAATAATTTTTGATACAGAATAAATAAAACCGAAACAAAACAAATTCCAATACCATATAGTGAATACCTTAAAATTCTTAAGGATAAAAAATCAAAATAAACAGCTATAGAACTTAATCCGTGAATTATTAAACTATTAAAGTTCATTTTGGAAACGCCTTTATAACGTTTTCCTCTATCGAGTAGTACTTTTTCAAATGGTATTTTAGATTGGATAATTCCGCCCGAATAATGATTCCAAATGTTATTTTGATGTACTACTTTTGAAAGTAATTTTTTTGGAATGATACTGAAGTTTCCAAAACTAATTTTTTGTCCCGTTAAGAAATAGAATAAGTATTTATAAAAGAAATACCCTATTTTAAAAAAAGTAGATTCTTGACGTTTTTTACGTTGGGCAAAGATGATTTTCTTTTCGTTTTCATGCTCTGCTTTTCCAATTAAATCCTTAATGTCTTGGGGCTTGTCTTCTCCATCACTATCCATCACTACAACAAAATCATAATCAGATACTTCATTGTAAATGTATTGTAACCCAACAGCAATAGCTCTTTGATGACCAATATTGATTTTTAAGTTTAAAACCGTAGTAGGGATATTTTTATAATCAAAATCTTCTGGTAAATCTTGTGTAGAACCGTCGTTTACAGCTACTATAAAAAAATCGTAAGTACTTATATTTTGCTTCAGTTGATAAATCTCTTGAATCAAAATAGCAAAGCTTTCCCAATCGTTATAAATGGGAGTTAAGCAATAGATGTTTTTCTTTTGATTCATACTTTAATCTAATAAATTAACCTTCCTCTAAACACTTCTTCAACATCTACAATTGGAGGTACATTTTTTAACACCACATTTCCAGTTGCATTTATTATTCCTTCAATTTTTTGAATCGGATACACAAACATATCATTAGATCCTCTATGGTAAACTATTATCGATTGTGCAAATAAATTATCTCCGTAAAAACGACCATCACCAAAATAAAAGTTCAACAACATTTGATTGCAATTTCCTTTAATATAATAATTAGACACGGTGTTACTTTCTACAACAAGCTGTCCGTTATCAACCTGAATGATAAAGTCGCCTGTTCCTGCTTCATCTCCGTCATCTCCTATAGAAAACAATCGTACGATTGGAGAATGTAATATTCCATCTGACTGTACTTTTTGTTCTGTTTTGGAATGCAATTCTAATTCTGAAATTAAAGGCGAAATACTTCCGTTTGGGATGGTAATATAAACCTTTGTTTGTCCATAATCACGAGCAATATTACAAGAAGAATTGTCTTTAATAACAAGCAAATCTCCATTAAGTTTAACATCCAAGTTATCAATAATATTATCTGATGTTATAATTTTAACTTCATAGTTTGCATCTTCTTTAACCACTAATTCAATGCCGCTGTAAACTTTAATTTTTGTAAATCCTTCTAATGGAAATGTTTTGGTAATCAGATTACCATTCCCTTTAAAACAATCTTCAGAAATACCACAGCTTGTTACCAAAATTAGGCAACACAAAGTAACTATATGTAAAATAAATGTTCTCATCTTATAATCGTAAACCAATAGTAGCTTCTATCGCTTCGGCTCTTCCGCCGTGGGTTTTTAATCCAACTCCTGTAAAGAATTTTTTGTAAAGATAATATTTTGCTCCTATTCTTTGATAAACATCAATTTCATAATCAAATGGTTTATAAACGTAATACCCAAGTTGTGTTTCAATAGAAAGTTTGTTAATGAATAATTCATGTCCAACAAACAATCCCACTCTTTTATAATCGGTATCAGCGTCTGCATATGATTTATGTCCGGGAGGAAAAGCCACCGACACAAAATCAATATAATCTTTTAAATATCTTGAAAAGAAAACATCGGTTCCTAATTGTAAAGCACTTTTTCTTCCTATTCTTTTATCGGCATATAAACCAATGTGATAAAATTGACGCTGACCCAAATGAGGTACTGGTCCTTCAGAAACTCCTGTTCTAAAGGCAATATTGTATTTTATTCTTTCTTTACACGTTGCCGATGCTGGTAAAGAATCCTTTATGTATTCTTGATTTTCGCCAAAATTATAGTTTAATCCAACGTTTAATGCAAAGGTGTTAATTCCGCTATTAGGCGCTTTGAATCTTCCGTTTGAAAAATGCGTTAACATAAATCCGGCTTGAAAACCAATTCGATTGAAAAGATTTTCTTTTTTATACTGCAACATAAAGTAGGTATTATCCATTACTTTAGTTCCAAAAGCGTTGTTTTTATTGTTGGTTTCCTTATCATAAGGATTCGATGTCATACCAATTCCTTGTGAAATTCGAAACATTAAATTTCGATTAAAAAAGTAAAAATTATAGTGTAATCCTAAAGCAACATTATACCCTAAATAATGATTTTTAAAGTCTAAATAATGAAATGAAATTCCATAATCTGGATAATTATAAACTTGCTCCCATTCTTTTTTACCAAAAGTTTTCCAGTTATAGCTTACTAAAAATCCATCCGGATGACCTGAAATCAAATGCCCAACATCTTCTGTATGCTTTATAATATTTCCCCTAAAAAGTTGTACATCAAAATAACCTGATGATTTTTCTTGAGAAAAAGATAATGAAACAGAAAAGCAGATAAAAAGTAGGGCTTTTTTCATTAATTCAAATGGTTTAAACTTATAGTTAAACTTTCTTTCCAATTTTTAATTTGAACGCCAAAAACCTTTTTTATCTTCGTTTTATCTAAAATACTGTAAGCGGGTCTTTTAGCGGGTGTTGGATAGGAATCTGTTGGAATAGGCTTCAAATCAATCTCTATATTTTTTTGATAAAATATTGCTGCCGCAAAATCGTACCAAGAACAATCGCCTTCGTTAGAGAAATTATAAACACCAAAGTTAATGGGTGATGCTGAAACGAGTTGAGCATGACAAGACTGTATTATTTTTAACAAAACCTCAGCTAAATCAACAGCATATGTAGGTGTTCCAATTTGATCATTCACAACTGACAAACTATCACGTTCCGAAGCCAGTCGCAACATTGTTTTCATAAAATTATTTGCAAATTGTGAGTACACCCAAGAAGTTCTAACGATGAAATATTTTTCCCAATTTTTTTGAATGGCAAGTTCACCATCTAACTTCGTTTGTCCGTAAATACTTTTCGGATTTGGAATATCGGTTTCTAAATAAGGAACTTTTGAAGTGCCATCAAAAATAAAATCTGTAGAAATATGAACTAAAATAGTATCAAATTCTTTACAAACTTTAGCCAAATTTTCAGGACCAACAGCGTTAATTAAATGCGCTTTATCCGATTCGCTTTCAGCTTTATCAACAGCGGTGTAAGCGGCTGTGTTGATACAAAAATGAGGTTGGTGTTTTGCAAAAACTGCTTGACAATTTTCAATATTGGTAATATCCATTTCTTGAAAATCGGTATATACAAACTGAATATTTGGATATTTATTAGCAATAAATCCTATAGATTGCCCAAGTTGACCTTTAGCTCCTGTAACTAGTACTACCATACTTTCTTGGTGTTTTCAAGATTCGGTAATATTTGATCTTTCTCGGAAATTATCAATTCATTCAAAGGAAAATTCCAATTGATATTAACGGTTTGGTCGTTGTAAATTAATCCGCCCTCGCTTTCTTTGTTATAAAAATTATCGCATTTATAAAAGAAGGTTGCGGTTTCAGATAAAACTAAAAAACCATGTGCAAAACCTCTTGGAATAAAAAACTGTTTTTGATTTTCTGCAGAAAGCAATACTGCTTCATATTGACCATATGTTTTAGAATTAGGTCTTAAATCAACCGCTACATCTAAAACTTCACCTTGTAAAACACGAACTAATTTGGCTTGCGCATGTTCGCCACATTGATAATGCAAACCTCTTAAAACACCTTTAGTTGAAAACGATTGGTTATCTTGAACAAAAGTTACTTTTTGACCCACGCCTTCTTGAAAAGTTTTCTCATTGAAACTCTCCATGAAATAACCACGTTCGTCTTTGATTATTTTGTTTTCAAGAATAAAACATCCTTTTAGTTTGGTTTCTTTAAATGTCATTTTAGCTCACTAAACTCATTAAATGTTTTCCATAGCCGCTTTTCAACAAAGGTTCGGCTAATACTTTTAACTGATTGGAATCAATGAAGCCCATTTTATAGGCGGCTTCTTCAATGGCGCCAATTTTTAATCCTTGACGTTCTTCAATAACTTCAACAAATTGACCAGCTTGCATTAACGATTGGAACGTTCCTGTATCTAACCAAGCCGTTCCCCTATCTAAAATACTTACTTGTAATTTACCTCGATTCAAATATTCTTTATTCACATCGGTAATTTCTAATTCCCCTCGATGACTTGGTTTGATATTAGCTGCAATATCTAAAACATCATTATCATAAAAATAAATTCCAGGAACAGCATAGTTTGATTTTGGATACTCGGGTTTTTCTTCGATAGATAACACTTTTCCATCTTTATCGAAATCAACTACTCCATAACGCTCTGGGTCGTGTACATGATACGCATAAATAATGCCACCATTTGGATTATTATTAGCTTGAAGTAATTCCGCTAAACCAGTTCCGTAGAAAATATTATCTCCCAAAATCAGAGCTACTTTGTCATTTCCAACAAACTCTTTTCCAATGATAAATGCTTCTGCTAATCCATTTGGATGTTCTTGAACGGCGTATTCAAATCGACAACCTAATTTACTTCCATCGCCTAATAATTGACGAAATAAAGGTAAATCATGAGGTGTTGAAATGATTAGAATTTCACGAATTCCCGCCCACATCAAAGTTGATAATGGATAATAAATCATCGGTTTATCGTAAATAGGCATCAACTGCTTACTCACCGCCAATGTTAACGGATGTAAACGTGTGCCTGAACCTCCAGCTAATATAATTCCTTTCATTAGTTGTTATATTTTTGTAAGTACCATTCGATGGTTTTCTTAATACCTGATTCGAAATTTTCGTCAGCATTCCAGCCTAATTCGTTTTCTATTTTTGTAGCATCAATGTCATATCGTAAATCATGACCCGGTCTATCTTTCACAAATGTAATTTGATCTTGATATTTTCCCTCTGATTTTGGTTGTAATTCATTCAAAATAGAACAAACAGTGTCAACGATGTATAAATTATTACGTTCGTTTCTTCCTCCAATATTGTAGGTTTCTCCAGCTTTTCCAGTCTTAAATGCTAGTTCAATTCCCTTACAATGGTCTAAAACATACAACCAATCGCGAACATTTTTCCCGTCTCCATAGATTGGAATATTTTCACCTTGTATCGCTTTACGAATAATGGTTGGAATTAACTTCTCATCGTGTTGTTTGGGTCCGTAATTGTTAGAACAATTTGTGGTAACCACATTCATTCCATAGGTGTGAAAATAACTTCTCACAATCATATCTGAACCTGCCTTTGAAGCCGAATAGGGGCTATTTGGGGCATAAGGTGTGGTTTCTTTAAACAAACCGGTTTCGCCTAAAGTTCCATAAACCTCATCTGTAGAAACATGGTGAAAACGGGGATTTTCAAATCCAACATTGTATTGATTTGGAGCAGACATCCATAATTTTCTTGCGGTATCTAATAAATTAAAAGTTCCTAAAACATTGGTTTTAATAAAAGCTTCTGGACCCGAAATAGAGTTGTCTACATGACTTTCTGCTGCAAAATGTATTACATCACGAAATTGATATTTTTGAAACAATTGTTCTACAAAATTTCTATCGCAAATATCGCCTTGCACAAAGGTATATCTCGGATGATTTTCAACTTCTGAAACGTTTTCTAAATTTCCAGCATAAGTAAGTAAATCCAAATTTACCAAATGATAATCTGGATTATTTTCTATAAAGTAGGGAACAAAATTAGCTCCAATAAATCCGGCACCGCCTGTTATTAGAATGTGTTTCATTATTCTTGTATTCTTGATAATTGACGTTTATAAACTTTTTTAAACGAAAAAAACAGAAAGTATAGTAAAATTAATAAAAGTGGGAAAAGTACTTTATTATTCAATAAAAGTGGTTTATAATCTCTAATGTTAAGAATACTGCTTTCTTCTTTTACAATCTTGTCAAAGATACTTTCAGTGATAAGAAGATTTTGTTTTTCTTGAATTAAGTTATCTTTCTTATCAACTAATTCTGGAATACTATTTTTTTCAGAAATTGAAATAGTTCCCGTTGAACTATTTGATGATAATAAGATTATCAAATTATCAATTTGTTTGATTAAAGAATCATTTATAGCAATTTTTTCTGCTAAATTTTTTTGATGAATTTTTTGTTGAGTTTCAAAATAAATATTGGTATTCAAGTAATTTAAAATAGGAGTAATAAACTCTTCTTTTTTTAACATGCCATCAGTCTGAATTGAAATTTTATGGTGATAATAATTTTTACTCGTTATATTATCTTTCATGATTTTATCTATATTGCCATCTTCAGCCATCAATTTAATTAACTCAAAGTTATTTTCTTGATCTTTGTTATTAACAAAACTATAAATTGCTGGATAAGCTTCAATTTCAATATTTGTAATTCTTTTGAAATTTTTCAAACCAATTTCTTGAAAGAAAATTTCGTCTTTTTCCCTTAATTTCGTGTCAATTTGCTCTATTTTTTTATATAAATACTCATTACTTCCAAAATTAGGTATTACAGAAATTTCATGATTGTATGCTTTAGAATCCAACATAAAAGCCAAAACTACTCCTACAACAAACAAAATTCCGATAATAATTATTTTCTTTTTAACAAAAAAAATAAAATCGAAAATGGAATTTAATACTCCTTTGAAAAAATTTTTAATTCCGGTGCCAATTTGTCTTAAATCGATCTCTTGATCTTGAGAATTTGTACTCATAAATTCTTATTTTACATTGAAGATTTGTTCTAATATTTTAATCGTAATTAAATACGTTGGTTTTACTCCTGTGGTACCTAATCCTCCTGATGCTAATGTACTTCCTGTTTCTAATGGATTATCAGAAGCATAATAAGCATATCTAACTTTTACATCTGGATTAATACTTTTTCTAATTTTTGATGCTGATTGAATTGCTTTTTGATAATACGCTCCTTCCATTTCTAAACCTATTGCTTGCCAAGTAGATTCATGGAAAAACTTCAACAAATCTCTATTTTGAAGTGATGTTCCTAAAACCGTAATCATAGGTCCAGCAAATACTGGAATTCCATTTCCTTCAAACATTTCTTTGGTTAACTCATTTTCAAAAGGATAATTATCAGCAGTTCCTTCATTCACATGAGCACAAGGAATCATAATATCACCTTTTCCACCTTCTAAAATACCCGCTTTACCCATAATCGAAACCGATTCTACATTTAAGAAAATTTTATTTTTCTTTTCTGATTTATAGGGTTTCAATAACTCATCAATCGTTTCAAAAGCTTGCTCACCAAAAGCGTAATCCATTACAATAATAACCGGTTTTTCTTTGTCTAATTTAGCCTCAGCAAAAATGGTTTTCTTGAAATCAATTTTAGCCGTATCAAAAATTTGAACATCAATATTTGTTCCTGATGTATCGGGTAATGAAACCATTCCTTGAGTTAACGCAAATTCTTCTACTTTCTTGCGTAATTCTTTACTTGTAGAACTACTTAAATCTTCAAATATCTGAAATTCAGGTGTGTTCTTGTATTTTTTTCCTAAAACAGGTTCAGCAAAAATAGAATTCATCACACTGTGCATATTCGCACTGATAATGTGAATGGGTCTTTCAATTAAATCATTTTTAAGTAAAACATCTTTAATCGTAGTAGCCCAAATGTCGCCATAAATATGGTGTCCGAGTCTTTCTCTTAAAATTGGACTAAACGTAATCGTTCTTTTATTATTATCAACAACTTCTTCAATTGCCAATTTTCCTAACCAATACACTACGTGTAAGAATCTGTCTGGAGCTTCAGCTGTAGCGAAATCATCGTAAATATCTTGAACTTCCGCAAAAGTTCTTCCTAATACGTTAGCCGCATGAGAAATCGCTTTTTCGCGGTCAATTAAACTTAATTTTTTAGTCTGTTTTACGGCTAATTCTAATTTTTGCCAATCGCGAGAAACTGCTCCTTCATCATCAATTAAAACTCTATCTTTAATTTTATGTGATTCAATAAAGATGAATGTCAAATGCGTCAAAATATCGTAAATATCCGAACGACCACGTGTGATTTCCACATTCATTTGTTCGTCGTCAATACGATAACAATTTCTTCTTCTTTTTGGTGGAACAATCGCTTTAAAGTGCG
>ERZ1034361.1874-NODE-1874-length-10467-cov-6.590568_pt1 | contig 10467 bp, 8 predicted proteins | sample MGYA00520617_ERZ1034361 | MGnify/ENA primary metagenome ERZ1034361 (study PRJEB33736, sample SAMEA104284507) | Azolla filiculoides | biome: Urban; feature: Water surface; material: Ditch water | place: Netherlands | collected 2015-10-28 | depth 0-0.1 m ... | reverse complement strand
AAATTCATCGGTGATTTATCGGGCGGTGAACGTAATCGTGTGCATTTAGCGAAATTACTCAAAACGGGCGGCAACGTTTTACTCCTTGACGAACCCACAAACGATTTGGACGTTGAAACGCTACGCGCCCTTGAAGATGCTGTACTTAATTTTCCGGGTTGCGCGGTCGTTATTTCGCATGATCGCTGGTTCCTTGATCGTATTGCTACGCATATTTTAGCCTTTGAAGGCGATAGTCAAGTGGTTTGGTTTGAAGGTAACTACGCGGATTACGAAGCGGATCGTCATCGTCGTTTAGGAACGGATGCCGACTCACCACGTCGATTGAAATATAAAAAACTATCTTAATTTATCAATTTAACCGAGCCATTATTTGCTTTCCTCAAATCGTGGCTCATTCTTTGAAGGGTGGATAACAATTCCCCTACACTTTGGAGCTTTAAAAAAATGCGTTACTTATTCACCTCACTTCTCATTGCAACCGGTATAAGTACAGCTTACGCTGCTGATACTACAACAGCAAAATCCCCATCCATTATTGAGATGCAAACAAATGTTGGTACAATCACAATGAAGTTAGATTGGATCAATACACCTAAAAGTTCAGAAAACTTTTTAAATTATGCAAACAAAGGCTTTTATAAAAATACGATATTTCATAATATTGTAAAAAATGGCGGAGGCTACATTCAAGGCGGTGTATTTAATGCACAAACCTCTCAACCTAAAACCACTTTAGATAAAAAACCTTTAGTTCCAATTATCAACGAATCAAGCCAATTAACAAAAAATTTAGCTGGAACCGTTGCAATGACGCATTCATCGGACAAATTCGAATCTACTACCTCGCAATTCTTTTTTAATGTGACTGACAATACCCAATTTGATAAAAGCTCAACCAATTCTGGTAACGCAGTTTTTGCAAATATTATTAATGGATTGGATATTATTAACAAAATAAATAATTACCCAACAATTCGTATAAGTGGCACAACAAACACTCCTTCTATTAGTCCGGCAATAGATTGCGGCTTTAGTTTTTGCCTAAAAAAAGTCATTATTGAAAATATGTACACTAGTGAAGATAATCCTATAAATTCATTCACTCGAGTAACAGTAAATGGAACAGGCGGCAAGGTGACAAGTAATCCAGCGGGCATTAATTGCACATCAACAAGTAAATTGGGCAGTAAAACCTGTGTATTATCTAAATCACCCGACTCACCTGTTAGTCTTAGTGTGACAACCTCAAAAGGTTACGAATTTAGAGGGTGGAGCGGCGATTGCCAAGGCTTAGTAACACCTCTTACACTCATTACTTCAGTTACCGATACAACAACGAAAGCGACAACCCCAAAAAATAATAACTGTACAGCGGCTTTTGCAAAAATCGGCTCGTAACTTTCAATCATTTTTTATAGCAATTAATAGATTTGCTAAACCCGTGGAATACTTTTAAATATGAGAAAATTAATTACTGCACTATTACTTACATCAAGTGCTACTGCCATTTATGCTGCAGAGCCTATTGTCACTACAGCTGCACCTACAATGATTTCCACCCCATCAGTTGTTGAAATGCAGACAAATTTGGGTTCGATTACAATGCAATTAAATTTAGATAAAGCACCAATTACCTCGACAAATTTTTTGAATTATGTAAACAGTGGTTTTTATAAAAACACACTTTTCCATAGATCAGTAAAGGATTTTATTATTCAAGGAGGAGGATATGACGCTTCAACAATTACGTCTAAACCTCGAAAACCGACAATTCCTAGCGAAGCCAACAATGGCTTAAGCTTAATAACTGGTTCAGTATCGATGGCACTTTCAGCTCCGAATAAGGTAACAGATAACCATTCTGCAACATCTGAATTTTTTATTAATGTGAAAGATAATACTAAAAATTTAACCGATGCTTCTAGTTTTACTGTATTTGCTCAAGTAATTTCTGGAATGGATATTGTCAGTAAAATAAATTCCTACCCTACGATTTCATTGATATTAGAAAACCTTCCTCTTGTAAATAATAGAGCAATTAGCTGTGGTTTAAATATATGTTTACAAAAAATCTATATTGAAAACATGTACACAAGTAAAGTCGTGGATTCAATTAACTCTATCACTCGCGTCACAGTTAATGGAACAGGCGGCAAAGTAACCAGCTTACCCGCTGGAATTAGTTGCACATCAACGAGTAAAGCAGGCAGTAAATCGTGTGTATTAACTAAGCCTTTTGCAACAGATGTTAGCCTAATTTCTACACCATCAAAAGGTTATGAATTGAGAGGGTGGAGTGGTGATTGCCAAGGATTTACAACCCCTCTAGCACTCATCACTAAAGTCACCGATGCCACAACAAAAGTTACAACCCCCAAAAACAACAACTGCACAGCGACTTTTGCAAAAATTGGCTCGTAGTCGTAGCATTTAACATTTTTCAATTTCATCACAGAGGAGCAAATAACGGTGACAAACGTTCAAGATATTAGCAGTTCAATGACATTGCCAGAAAAACGTGCAATTGCCTCACTTGCGAGCATTTATGCGCTGCGGATGCTTGGGCTATTTATGATTTTGCCCGTTCTATCGTTATTTACTCAACAATTAGAAGGCGCAACGCCCGCATTGATTGGGCTCGCAATGAGTATTTATGGTTTGCCGCAAGTGCTTTTGCAAATTCCTTTTGGGTTGCTGTCTGATAAATTCGGTCGAAAAAAATTGATTATTGTGGGTTTAGTCTTATTTTTCGCGGGAAGCGTGGTGGCCGCTATGTCACACGATATTTATGGTGTGTTAATTGGTCGTGCATTACAGGGTGCGGGGGCTGTTTCAGCAGTGGTAATGGCATTGGTGGCAGATTTAACGCAAGAAGTACATCGCACGAAAGCCATGGCGACCATTGGCGTGAGTATTGGTTTTTCGTTTGGTTTAGGGATTGTAGCAGGGCCGATTATTGCCGCGAGTTTTGGTGGTGTACATGGTGTATTTTGGACAACGGCGGTCTTAACACTTCTCGCTATTTTGGTGATTATTTTCGTTGTGCCTAATCCTGAAAAATCAAAACTTCATCGTGATGCCGAATTTGTTCCCTCACAAATGTCAAGTGCACTCAAAAATCCTGAATTATTGCGTTTGGATTACGGCATTTTTACGTTGCATTTAATTTTAATGGCTATTTTCGTCGTCGTTCCTAAATTGATGCGTGATGCGGGACTGCAAGCGGGCGATGAATGGCAAGTGTATTTGCCTGTGTTTGTGATTTCAATGGGATTAATTGTGCCTTTTATCATTTTGGCAGAAAAAAAACGCAAAATGAAAAAAGTGTTTATGGGTGCGATTGCGACATTAATTATTGCAACGGCTGGTTTTGCCTTGTTTCATGAAAACTTAATTAGCTTGATTTTAATGCTCGGTGTTTTCTTCTGTGGCTTTAATTTACTTGAAGCTACTTTGCCCTCTCTGGTGTCTAAAACCGCTCCGGGTGACTTAAAAGGCACTGCCATGGGTGCGTACTCCAGCTCACAGTTTATGGGGCTTTTTATGGGCGGCGTTGTGGGTGGTTGGTGCAATGGGCAATTTGGTGTCACGGCGGTATTCATAATTTGCGGCTTTTTGGCGTTAAGTTGGTTATTATTGTCAATGAAAATGCAAGAACCTCGCTATGTTGCCAACTTGCTGATTTCTATTGAAACCATGAGCTTAGGTGATGCACAAGATTTTTCTGATAAAATATTAGCAGTAGCCGGTGTGGAAGAAGTTGTTTTGCGTCATGAAGACGCTGTTTTATATTTAAAAGTCGATAATCAAAAGCTCGATCAAGCGCAATTACAAACATTAATGAATACCCATATTCATGAATATGAACCCGCTATTTAAAAGACGTTTTAATTAAGCGTTTCTACTAGCGTTTTATAAAGTTGCAGTCGGTTTCGACTGCAATTTTTTTTACCATAAAAATAATAAAGTGAGATGACTTTGAACGTAGAAAGATACCACGCAGTTGACAGAAAACAACTCGCAAAAGACATTGATGCAGTGCAAAAAGAGCTTTTAGACAATACCGATATTTCCGATTTTAAGCATTTGCTCAAAATTGAACGCTGGGGCAGAATTTGTACTGGCTTGGGATATGCAACGGCTTGGATGATACCCAATCCTGTTTCTGCTTATTTAATTAGCCAAGGTAATTTCACGCGCTGGACTACCGTTGCCCATCACGTTATGCACCGAGGTTACGATAAAATTGAAGGCATTCCTGTGCATTACACAAGCAAAGGTTTTGCAAAAGGCTGGAGACGCTATCTTGATTGGCTCGATTGGATGTATCCAGAGGCGTGGGACGCAGAGCATAATGATGTACATCATTATCATTTAGGTGAAGAAATCGACCCCGATCAAGTTGAATTCAATATGGAAGGTTTGCGTAATTCACCCATTCCAACATGGGGACGATATGCGCTATTAGCGGTGATGGCGTCAACATGGAAAATCATTTATTACGCGTCATCAACACTCACCGAATACCGCGCTATTCAAGAGAAACAATCGGGCGGGACACGTGGACAAGTATCGCGTCTTGATATGTGGAACCCACTCAAACCCGCAGGAAAAGATTTATGGCTCAATTGCATGTTGCCTTACAGTATTGTAAATTTCGTCATCATTCCATTGCTCTTTATTCCCTTTGGCGTAGTAGCCGCCACCAACGTCTTGATTAATGTTTTCATGGCCGAAGTGATTACCAATCTGCATTCGTTTCTCGTGATTGGCCCCAATCACACAGGCGAAGACGTGATGATGTTTGAGGAAAAAGCAAAAGGTAAAGGCGAATTTTATTTGCGTCAAATTGTGGGTTCGGTAAATTATCCAAATGGCACCAATACGTTAGACTTTTTACATGGTTGGCTCAATTATCAAATTGAGCACCATTTGTGGCCAGAAATGACAGCAAGTCAATATCAAAAAGCGCAGCCACTGGTAAAAGCGATATGTGAAAAACACAATATTCCCTATATTCAAGAATCGGTATTTACCCGTTTAAGAAAAACGCTTGATATTATGGTAGGCAAAACATCCATGCTGCGCCCCAATCCCAACTATAGCGTCAGTTAAACACACACTCTTTCACAAAAAAAGCCGCGTTAATGTTCACATTAGCGCGGCTTTTTTCATGTTTAACGTTCAGCTAAACCGCAATAAAAAAAGCCTCGCTGACATATCAAAGATCAGCAAGGCTTCCAAGTTTAAGTAAGCTAATAACTTAAATTTTTAGTAGTTCCACTGCAACTGTGTACGAATCATATCGCCTTTGGCTTGACCTAGGTTACTTGTGTTTGTTCTATCCATATTTGAATAAGCCACGGTTAACTCTAAGGCTTTCATCATTTGCCATTCCACACCAGCTTCTACTTCTTCAACTGATACGCGTGGTGCATTGTTTGCTCCTTTATAGGCACCATCATAAGTTTGCCATTTTACATAAGGCATTAATGAATCATCTGAGCGTAACAATTTATCAATTTTATACATGGCTTGAACATAACCGCCGCTTAGTTTTTGCTTTTCAATACTGCCTTTTCCATCAGTATTCAATGTAGCACCCTCACCCCAGTTCCATTCAGATTGTAAACCAAACGGTTGTGGGAATAAGATAGCATGAACACCTACGCGCTCTTCACGAATACCTTTTTTGCCTTCTAAGCCAACAATAGTTTTATCAATATCAGTTTTAAGTAATTTACGACCATCAAGTAACGTTAAGTCAGCCGTCGTCGTATTAAATTTACCGCTGATAGCGTCTGCACCCACTTCCAATACTTGACCTTTAAAGAATGAACCCAAGAAGTTCAATTCAATTGGATAGGTACTGTGCGCAACTAAATAAAGATCATCGTTTGTTTCGGCTTTATTGACACCTTGACCATTGTAGACACCTAAACCTAAGATACCGTAGTCACCCGATGTTTTTAACCCTTTTTTCGACAGGTTTTTCCATAATGTTTGGACTTCAGATGGCGCCCAATAAGCAAATAAACCTAAATCACGTTCACTTGGCACAGCACTGTTTAACGCATCATTACGATCTAACGCTACACGATTTTGTGATGATTGCAGATTTTCCCAACCAAAAGCTACTTTTGATTGACCCGCACGAATACGGTATTCATGTTTTTTATCAAAGGCCAAATCGGCATAAGCATCACGAAGTTGAACAAAATGTTGTTGTGAATCGCTGACATTACTTGCAAAATCGGGTTGAATATAAAGTGATACATAATCATTAATATCACCAGAGAAAACAAGACGAACTCGACGGAATGCAAATCCACCATTATCCTTAATACCACTATCACCAGGTGATTTCATTTCTGGGTCAATTTTACCTCTCGCTTCTCTGTCTCCTGAGAGTGCTTGGTTATATCGTAATTGCGTATAGCCGCGCATACTAATTTTATTGAACCACTTTTCATCATTTTTAGCTGCTGATTCTTTATTTGCCGCAATATGTTCTTCTAAGGCTTTAATTTCATTGCCTTTGAGTTCTAAATCTTGCTCAATTTTATGGATTTCTGCTTTTTCACTTTCTACTGCTTGGATGGTGTTTTCGTTGTTAACAAAATTTGCAGAATGTGCAGAATGCGGTGATGAGTGTGCAGATTCATCAACTTTTTCAAATGCACCCAATTTTTGACGACCTTTACCAGGCTCTGCAAAAATTTGTTTGGTTTTTGTGTCAACGTACAAATCCAGCGCAAATGCTGAAGTCGTTACACTTGCTGTCAGTGCAACTGTTACAGCAAAAGATAGTTTCGATAATTTCATAGTTTGTCTCTAGCCAAAAGGGAATTTAAATTTCCTGCGCATCATAAATGACAAATATGACACTAATATTACAATGACACAAAACATTACAAAAAAAACAACAAGACTTCATCTTTCATACAACAAAACCTTATTTTCGTTGTAAAAAACACTAATTAACGCACTTTCTTTACCCCAATTAAAAAATATCAACTTCACACAAGCCGCCGCCCATATTCCAAAATATCCTCTATAATACACATCACTACTTCTCTTAAATCTCTATATTTATTCAAGGTGTTTTTTTATGAAAATGACGGCGCAAGAATTTCTCGATTGGAAAACAAAACACATTACCTTACTGGCTATGTCGGGGGCGGGCAAAACCACACTTGCCGATAAATTACCTAAAACCAAGTGGTATCACTATTCGGGTGATTATCGTATTGGCACCAAATATTTAAAAGAACCTATTTTAGACAATATTAAACGCCATGCGATGAGTGTCCCTTTTTTGCGTGAGTTACTACGTTCTGATTCGCTTTATATTAAAAGTAAAATTTCGTTTGATAATTTAACGGCCGTATCAAGCTATCTAGGCAAATTGGGCGATCCTAGTAAAGGGGGTTTATCGCTTGAAGAATTTAAACATCGTCAGAATTTACATCGCCATGCTGAAATTGAAGCCATGAAAGATGTGCCGAATTTTATCCACAATGCCGAAGATATTTATGGCTATAATCATTTCATCAATGATGCGGGCGGAAGTGTATGTGAGCTTGACTGCCCAGAAGCCTTAGAAATCTTGGCAAAAAATACTATTATTATCTACATCAAAATTCCACCTGAACTTGAACAAACGATTATTGATCGTGCAAAAAGCGATCCTAAACCACTTTATTACCGTGAAGCCTTTTTAGATGAAAAATTAGCGCAATATTTAAAATTAAAAAATTATTCATCAACCGATCAAATGCCACCCGATGAATTTGTGACCTGGGTTTTCCCTGAGTTGTTTAAATCACGTATTCCACGCTATGAAGCCATTGCACAGCAATATGGTTATACCGTAGATGGAAATGATGTCGCACGGGTAGAAACCGAGGACGATTTTATTGCACTTATTGCTGCTGCTCTAGCAAAACAAACAGGTTGAGGTGGAATAGATGCCCTTAGTTGCTCACACGAATCTCCCTAGTTTTCAACGTCTACGCGAAGAAGGCGAAGAAATTATTGATGTTGATCGCGCCAGTCATCAAGAAATCCGTGAAATTCATATTGGTCTACTCAATATGATGCCCGATGCCGCGCTTGAAGCGACCGAACGTCAATTCTTTCGTTTAGTTGGCGCATGCAATCAAATCGCGCAATTTCATGTCCACCTGTTCACCATTGAGGGTTTAACGCGAAGTCCGCAAACACAAGCGCATATTGATACCTATTACGAATCGTTTGAGAAAATCAAAAAAGACGGTTTAGATGCCCTTATTATTAGTGGCGCGAATGTGACAGGCTCTTTTTTGCCTGATGAAGATTTTTGGGCGCCATTAACGGAAGTATTTTCGTGGGCAAAAGAAAATGTGACGTCGATTTTATGTTCATGCCTTGCAACGCACGCCGTCATTCATTATTGTTATGGCATAGCGCGAACACGTCTACCAAGTAAACGCTGGGGTGTTTTTTCACATACCTTGGTTGATAAAAAACACCCACTCGTGGTTGAAATGAACACCCGCTTTGATGTACCACATTCGCGCTTTAATGCCATTTTTCAAGAAGACATGGAAAAACAGGGTTTGCGGGTGCTTTCAACAAGTGAGGAGGGAGGCGTTCATTTAGCAGTGAGTCCGGATGGTTTTCGTATTGTGTTCTTTCAAGGCCATCCCGAATACGATGACATTAGTTTACTCAAAGAATACAAACGTGAAGTGCGCTGCTTTTACAATAACGAAACAACAACGTATCCCCCTTATCCTGAAAATTATTTTAATGATTACGTAAAATCTGTTTTTGCTGAATATGAACAGGAAGTACGCATGGCAAAAAATACTCAACAGGATTTCCCTCAATTTCCCGAAGCACTGATTTTGGATTTTATTGATAACACATGGCGAGATACGGCAAAAAGTGTGTTTAACAATTGGTTAGGTAAAATTTACCAGATTACACATCAAGATCGTCGACTTCCGTTTATGGAGGGTATAAACCCTGATAATCCATTGAATTTGTAATTGATTTTCAGTAAAAAAAATCGCATTTATTTAAAAATAGATGCGATTGATTGGACAGAAATAAACAAACGAATCAATCAATAAAAGTAGGTCGGATTAGCGTTGCGTAATCCGACAGACATTTGCGTAATGCGTTATCTAATATCTACATGTTAAAGCATTAAGGCACTGTTTCGCCAATAATCAAGCTTATCACACCTGAGTCAATCAATGTGGACACTTGTTTTTTGCCAATAGGTTCACCTGATTGCGGTGAAGCATTACCGCTTTTACTCACGCGTGCGCTGACTTGTACGTTTGCAACAGATGAAATAGTCATGTTTGGCATCATTGCCATACTATCATCGAGTGTGATGTTCATGGGTAATTCTTTCACTTGTTTTTTCACCACAGCTAAAGGCATTCTTCCACCTTGCGCGGGTTGGGCATAAATAAAAACATAGTCATCTGCATTAACAATGGACTTGAATTTATCATCAAGCGAAACGGCTAAATGCAGAGCTTTACCGCTTGTTGCCGCAGGAGAAGCAGTTTCTTTTACAGTATCCACTTTTTCGCCTAAGGCTTCTTTAGCTTGATCAATCAATTTTTGAACTTCTGCAAAGTCAGCATCATTCGCTTTATAGTGTGTCTGTAATTTTTTCCAATAACCAATGGCTTCGTTAAACTTGCCATCTTCAGCATTTGCTAATCCATAAAGCCAAAGCCCCATGTCATTGTTTGCATCAAGCGTTAACGCTTTTGCTACGAGTTCAGTGGGTTCACCTAAAAGTGAACCGCCATTTTGCATGGCAATAACGTCCGCTAATTGCAGAAGTGTTTGAGGTTCGTCACCGAGTAATGCACGCGCTTTTCGCAGAGCACTGACAGCGTCAGGATAACGCTTTAACACTTTATAAGAACGCGCAAGCATAATCCAGCCTTGAGGGTCTTGAGGATCCTGCTCCATTTTTTGCGCCAATTTTTCCACCATGGCGTTAATATCGGCAGCCGTTTTGGGTGTACCTGCTGGCGTGGTGGTTGCTGTGGTCATGGGTGGGTCAAACGCCCGCAAATCGCCTTTGATGCTATATATCGCTAACGCTAACAGAGGTACAAAAACAGCTATTGGCAATGCCAACCAACGCCCTTTGTTCTCATCAATAATGTGTTCATGTGAACTGGATAAATCTTGATGTAGATGGAGCATTAACTCGTTTTGCAGTGCATCAAATTGCGTTTGCGTAATAATGCCATTTTCCAGTTCATCATTGAGCGCTTGCATTCTATTTTGTGCGAGTAAAATATTGATAGACTCGTCATTGTGTGAAATATGTTTGACTTTAAGCCACAGCGGGATGAGCAAAAAACAGAGCGCAATGGCAATCAATAGCGCGACAAAAATACCAAATTGAATCATTTTTTATTACTCTTCAAATGTAAAAGTTCT
>ERZ1034361.1872-NODE-1872-length-10479-cov-8.923476_pt1 | contig 10479 bp, 10 predicted proteins | sample MGYA00520617_ERZ1034361 | MGnify/ENA primary metagenome ERZ1034361 (study PRJEB33736, sample SAMEA104284507) | Azolla filiculoides | biome: Urban; feature: Water surface; material: Ditch water | place: Netherlands | collected 2015-10-28 | depth 0-0.1 m ... | reverse complement strand
GAAGAAAACAACTCGCCATAACGGATTAATTCACTTTTGAGTAAATCAAAGGGATTTTCGGTTGAAATAAGTGTTTCGTTTGCATTTGAAATGGTCGTGATGCCTGCATCGGTCACAAACGTGCAAATAGGATTCGCACTCAATATATCATAACGCCCTTGCCGACTGCGTGGATAACCGCTGTCTAAAAACACCGCCCACGCTTGCTTGGCATAGGGTGCAAACAATGCAGCACTATCTGAAAAATAAGGGAGTTTGTGAATAACTGAGCGTGAAGACATAAAATTAGCGACTGAAAAACTGACCAAACGCGCGACTTCCTGAACCTGTTTTAATTGTGTCGCTTACCTCAAGTGTCTGCGCATCAATGACGGATACCGAATTATCAAACCAATTCGCGACATATACGTGCGTATCGTCCGTATGCGTTGCAATGCCTTCGGGTTTGTCGCCGACAGTAATTTCTTTAATGACCTGCAACGTTTTTGTATCAACAACAGACACATTGCCGTCTTCTTGGTTTGTCACAAAAAATAACGTATCGTCTTTCGCTAAACTCACCGCATAAGGCAATTTGTTCACTTTAACGGTGCCAATGAGGTGCATAGTTTTCGTTTCAAGAATACTGACATCATCGCTTTGCACATTCGCAACGTAAAGACGTTCGTTTTTACTATCAAGCGTTATCCCAAAAGGATGCTGACCTACGGGGGTGACATTGCGTGTTTTAAGGGTTTTTAAGTCAATTTGCGACACGGAATTGCTCAATCGATTAGCAACATAAAGCCAATGATTATCGTCACTGACCGCAAGACCGGATGGTGATTTTTCAACCGCAATCGACCCTACAATTTGCAACGTATGCGTATCAATGACACTGACACTATGCGCATACCAATCCGCCACGTATAAACGCGCATTGTCAGGTGATACCGCTATTCCTAATGCCCCCTCACTGAGCGGAACGGTTGCGATAACAGCATTTTTTTGCGTATCAATCACGGCAACGCCTTTAGCCTCAGGCGTTGAAACATAGACGCGCGTACCATCACGCGAAACCGCCACGCCAGCAGGTTTACCTTTTACGGGAATGGTGTGTTGCACCGTATTGGTGTTTGCATCAATAACTGACACGCTGTCACCAAGTTGATTCGTAATATAGGCAAACGGCTGGGCAGATACCGGGTGAAAAATAGAAACGGCAGCGACACCCATCGCTGCCATCCATTGTGCTTGTTTTCGCACGTTTATTTTTCAGCCAACGATTTCAAATGAGCCAAACCTTCTTTCAATACCGCTGTAACAGCTTTGTTTGCTGTTTCTTCGTTCATTTCTGCAGGGGGATTGTTGTTCATGTAAGCGCGATAGTAACCGGTTTTCCAAGAAACCACTGTCGCGCCACTTTTGTTTTCCACTTCAATGCTCGCCGCATAGTTATCTACGGGGAAAACAGGCACTTTTTCTTCTACGCCAGAATGCGTGATCGTGTGTGACGTACTAATATCTGTAATTTTGTACGCATAAGTCATTTTAGCCGCATCATATTTTTTTAATTCTTCGGTAATCGTGCCGCCATTTTTCAGCGTCAATACACGTGATGCGCCTTTTTCATTGCCACCGGTTGCAACAACGCCTTTAACAGCGGGCAACCAAGATAAATCGTTATATTCTTTAATAATGCCCCACACTTTTTCAGCAGGTGCATTGATAGTGATTTCTTCTTCGACTTTTTGACGAACAGGGCCGTGTGCGCTTGCAACCGACGTAAACATAAAAGCGCCAAGTGACATCAAAAGGGTGAGTTTTTTCATTATGATTTTTCCTAAAAGTGAAAATGTAAAAATTACTGTTTAATTATAAGCTAACTCCTGCCCATGAGCATTAGGGAATTTTAGCCAGTGCCGTTACGCGCCATCACATAAATCACATCAAACGTCGCATCAATGCCCCCGACGTCATTTTTAGGATACGTTGATATCAGCGTTTTCAACGCTTTTTTACTTGTCAGCGTTTTGCTGCGTGTTTGATTCACATTATGTGCGCCTATATGCTTTAATTCCTGCATTAACTCAAGCACATTGGCGTATTGCCGCAAATAACGTATACGTTTCAGCGTAATATTAACAAAACCCGCATTCTCTAAAGCAGATTGTAAATTCCCTAACGTGTAAAAATCATTCACATGCACACAATCATCTACATTTGCCCATGCTGTTTTTAATTCACATAACGTATCGCTGCCAAACGTACTAAAAAGTAATGTGCCCTCACTGGCTAAAACGCGATGCAATTCACTGAGCGCCTCATCAATGGGATAACACCACTGCAACGCGACATTGGAAAAAATAGCGTTCACACTTTGCGCTCTTAGCGGTAATTTCTCCGCATCTGCGCAAATATACTGCGATTTCGCCCCCATTTTTTCACGACAACGCTCAAGCATCATTTGCGCTAAATCGAGCGCAACTAACGCTGCCTTATCACAATACGGAGCAAGCTCTTGCGTTAAAAAACCTGTTCCACAACCTAAATCAAGCACGACACCCTGCAAATGCGCGACGGTGTCAATATTGAGCAGTTCTCGCCCGATTTGACGCTGCAAACTCGCCACCCTGTCATACGTTTTCGCTGCATCCGAAAAAGAGTGCTTAACTTTAATTTTCTCTAATACCATCAATAAACGCACAAATGATATTAACGCAAACCGCTGTTTTTGCCATAAAAGGGATATGCCCTGCTTTTTCGACAATATGCAGTTGCAAATTAGGCTGTAGTTCTTGCATGGCTTGCCCGATATTCACAGGCACTAAAGCATCGTTGTCACTGAAAATAGCCGTTATCGGACACGTTAAATGCGCCAATGTATCACGTAAATCAACTTTTTCAAGCAATGCTAAATTTTGCATTAAATCCGTTAATGGCAACACGTCTTTTGATGCAAAATGGACTTTGAATGTATTTAACAACGCCTCCCCATTGTCAACACCTTGACATTGCACAGCCAGAAAACTTTGCAACGTCGCAGGCGCATTAAGATGCACTTGCTGGGCAAATGCACGAAACATAGCCAAAGGCATGCCCGCCCACGTTTCCTTTGCCACAAAACAGGGATTGGTCGCGAGCAAAATCACCCCTTTCACACGCGATGGGTAACGCTGCGCTATATTTAACGCCGCATTGCCACCTAACGACCAGCCAAGTAAATAAAACGGTTCATCATCAAGCAAAGCGACAATGCTATCCGCTACTGCATCGAGATGTTCAAATGAAGGCAGCTGATCTATTAACGTTAACGTGAAATGCTCTGAAAGCTGCGTGGCAAAGTCGCCCCACACCCCGCTGTGCATCGCCCAACCGGGCAATAAAACAAGTCGCTTTTTCATTGTTTATTTTGCCTGACTTTCCAGATAATCTTCATAATTACCGTTAAAATCTATAATTTTATCCGCTTTAATTTCAATAACGTGTGTCGCTAATGAAGACACGAACTCCCGATCATGACTCACAAAAATAAGGGTTCCGGGATAATTTTCAAGTGCTGTATTAAGGGACTCAATGGATTCCATATCTAAATGGTTAGTTGGCTCATCAAGCACTAATACATTTTGTTTTTGGAGCATTAATTTACCAAAAAGCATTCGCCCTTTCTCACCACCTGAAAGCACTTTGACGGATTTATTAATTTCATCTTGTGAGAATAACAAACGCCCGAGCGTAGCGCGAATAGCTTGATCATCATCGGATTCTTTGCGCCACTGCGTCATCCATTCCACAAGCGTCATATCGTCAGCAAAATCGGTGGCATGGTCTTGTGCAAAATAGCCAACCTCCGCGTTTTCAGCCCATTTAACTAAACCAGTTTCAGGTGTTAACTCACCCACTAATGTTTTTAAAAGTGTCGATTTACCAATACCGTTTGCACCAATCACCGCAACGCGCTCACCAGCGCCAATCATTAAATTCAGTTTTTTAAATAATGGTTCTGCACTATAGCCTTTGCTAATATCTTCTAATTCAACCGCAAGGCGATGCAATTTTTTCGTTTCATCAAATCGAATAAACGGATTCACACGACTTGAGGGTTTCACTTCATCGAGTTTGATTTTTTCAAGTTGCTTTGCGCGTGACGTGGCTTGCTTAGCTTTTGAAGCGTTTGCAGAGAATCGACGCACGAACGCTTGAAGCTCGACAATTTGTGTTTTCTTTTTCGCGTTTCCAGCCAGTAAACGTGCTTTCACTTCCGATGCAGCAACCATGTAATCGTCATAATTTCCGGGATAAACACGCAATTCGCCATAATCCATATCGGCAATATGCGTACAGACACTGTTTAAAAAATGACGGTCATGCGAAATAATCACCATAGTACAACCACGCTCGTTGAGCACATCTTCAAGCCAACGAATAGTATTAATATCAAGGTTATTTGTCGGCTCATCAAGTAGCATAATGTCAGGATTTGCAAACAGCGCTTGAGCCAGTAATACGCGCAATTTCCAACCCGGTGCCACCGCGCTCATCAAACCAAAATGTTGCTCAACGGGAATATCAAGCCCTAGCAATAATTCACCCGCACGAGATTCTGCCGTGTAGCCATCCATTTCTGCAAATTGTACTTCTAAATCTGCCACAATCATCCCTTCATCTTCACTCATTTCAGGCAATGAATAAATGCGGTCACGTTCCTTTTTGATATCCCATAATTCTTTATGCCCCATAATGACTGTATCAATAACGGTAAATTCTTCAAAAGCAAATTGATCTTGACGCAAATTACCTAAACGCTCATTAGGTGACACACTAACATTGCCACTTGAAGGGTCTAAGTCCCCGCTTAAAATTTTCATGAACGTGGATTTACCACAACCGTTTGCGCCAATTAAACCATAGCGATTACCGTCACCAAATTTGACGGAAATATTTTCAAATAACGGCTTTGCGCCAAATTGCATGGTGATGTTTGCGGTGGAAATCAAAATGGGTACCCTAAAAATTGAAGTAAAAAATAAAATTGAGATATAGCGATATATCGTGTTTTGCCTGTGTGCTTTAAATAGTCATCACACACAAGCAAATATTAAGCAGAGAAGATGACAGCAAAAAGACGAAATGTTAATTCAAAAATGAACAAATATAGTCTGTGCCTTTATGGATGCGCACGGTAAATTGTGCATTTGCAGGCACATTAAATACTTGCCCACCTACGACAGAAATCCAGTCATCACCGGGTAATAGTACATCAAGCTCACCTGAAAGAATTTCCATAATTTCAGCAGCTGCCGTATTAAAAACATATTCACCAGGTAACATAAACCCCAGTGTTTTTGTCGTGCCATCTGCAAATTTAAGCGTGCGACTTGTCACGTTCCCATCAAAATAAACATTGGCTTTTTTGACGACGCTGACATTACTAAAATCTGACATTGTTGAGTTCCTTTTTTCTATTTTTTGTAAATGTTAAAAATTATGCTTTTTCTGTTGGGACATAAATAATTTTTTGCCCACGATAATTTGAGCGAATTTGCTCAAGTCTATGCTCTGTTAATTCGGCGCCTTGCCCCACTAAAATGGTGCCGTATTGGTCGCACAAATCCCCGAGCTCCAACGTGCCTGGCGTTAGATAAACAACTTTGTATAGTCGTAAATCGTTGTCTTCCACGGGCAAATAAAACACCGGCGTGCGCTCAAGTAATCCTAAAAACACCTCTACTAATTCAGGGTCAAGATCATTCCCACTCGCGGTATTTTTTAAATAATTCACGACATCCGAAGGCACTGAACGCTCATCGCCGTACATATCGCCCACCATCATCGCGTCATATAAATCGGCAATAGCTAAAATACGGGCCGCCAGCGGAATCTCTTCACCTTTTAGCTGTTCGGGATACCCTTTACCATTAAATTTTTCATGATGATGGCGAATAATTTCAATAATGCCTTTATCTGCAATCACTTTTGCGAGCAGATTTTCGCCCTCTGTGATGTGTTGTTGAATAAACTCGGCATCTTTTTGCAATGGCAAATGCAATGACGTTTTTGATAAATCAATATCCAACTTTAAAAAGCCAAAATCATGAATTAAGCCCGCCAAAAAGATTCGTTTTTTGAATTCAGTGGATTGATTAAGTTCTTTGGCAAGCTCAAAAGCGTAACAAGCAACACGTTTGCTGTGCAATCCGAGTTTAATATCGGCTTTATGTTGCGCTAAAAGTAAAATTTCAAGTAATCCGCTATTTATCATGCTCATAATTGGTCACACACTATTTGTTAAGTAGGTAAGCGTAGTTGCCATTTTAGTGGCAGCGCAATATAGATTCAATGCCCACATTCTTTAGTTTATCGACGTACAAAGGTGTGATTGTGGCAAGTTGGACATGGTGGAATATGACTGGTGGTTTTAAATGCAATCTCTTTACCGCAATCGTCACACACAAACGTGCCAGCAATGGTGATGCTACCACTTTCATATTTATGATGAGACTGTGCATCATGCTCGAGTCTAGCGAGTTCAATACGCGTTTTATCGGCCACGGTTAAAAACGCATCCCATGTTAAATTTTCAATTAACGCAATATCAAATTTTAACCATTCACTAAGTGAATTATTATCATGCGCCGTTAAGTTTTTGGCGGCATGTTCAATATCGCGTTTAACATGACCGGATACTTGCTCTAATTCGTCATGCGTTAAATCAGTGGATTGACGCGTTTTTTCTTTCGATGTTTCAAATGCATCCGTGAAAGACGCCACGGTTTCTTCCATCGTTTCATGCAAATGATGCATAAATTCACTGTAAGCAGCGATTAATTTGGGTGTGTTCATAAGATCCTCTAAAAGGCTAATTAAGACTAAGACATGGCTATTCTAACCGGTTTGAGCCAAAAAGAATAAAACCATCAACAAAAATTCGTTAAAAAAACATAAAGACAATAAATTGCGTTATTTTGTTATTTCATAAAAAAGATTATCATCACAATACACCATTCACACTCACCACGAACAAGAATGTCATTGATGAAGAAAATTGCCTCGTACTTCCCGCATTCGCTAAAAACGCGTTTAATGGGGATTACTTTGTTATTTTTACTTCTCCCCACCAGTATTTTAGGCTATCTTGGCTATGATTATTTATCTGAAAACATCAAAAAAACACAGATTCGCGCCGTTGCTAATGTAGCGAATACGCGATTTGATCAAGTCATTGCGTTATTTAAAGCCGCCAATACACACGCATCACATTTGCTAAATCACGTTTCGGTGCAATGCAAAAATAACGATCTATCAAAAAAAGACCTTGATACCTGTTTAAAGGATACACTCACGGCTTTTATTGACGATGAGGAGGCACTCAGTGCGACGTTAATACAGACTAATGGTGAAGAAATTACCGTTGGAAAGCCGCCAAATATCAATATAAAACCCTTTCAAGAAAAACAAATTGTGGGATTTAGTAAATCTAATGGCAGTCATTTTCACCATTACTACATCAACGTATGCAGTGACAGCACGCTAGATTGCATTCTCATCATCTACCCACTTAAAGCCGTGCAATCTGTTTTTATGGCCAATTCGGGTCTGGGTATTTCAGGTGATGTCTTTATGCTTGATGCAAATGGGGTCTTTATCACTCGCCCGCATTTGCTCACACGCCAAATTTCCAGTGAATCACCCGATGACCATGCAACACAACACTGTTTAACACAAAAAAATTCAGAAATTCTCGATATCGACCGGCGCAATATTGAGATTATTCACAGCTTTCGTTTCGTCCCTGAAATTGGCGGCGGCTGCATTATGGCGCATTTAGATCAAAAAGAAGCTTTTGCCACGCTAAATACCATGCAGTGGCGCGTTGCCATGACAGCCATGACATTAATTGGTTTTGCGCTCTATATTGCGTTACTTGTTGGCCGTAATATCGTCAAGCCTATCGATAAACTCTGCGAAGTCACTCATGAAATTATCAATGGCAATTACACTGTATCGGCTGTAGTGGTGGGGGATGATGAAATTTCTGCGCTTGCTAATGCCTTTAATCTCATGACTAAACGCCTAGAAAGCGCTTTTGATGAACTTCATCATCAACAAACCCAACTTGAATATCAAGTACAAAAGCGCACACAAGAATTATTTTTATCCAAAAACCAAGCAGAAGAAGCCTTAGCACTGCTACAAGAAACACAGCAAAGTCTTGTTCAAGCTGAAAAAATGGCCGTTTTAGGCAGTTTAGTGGCGGGCGTTGCCCATGAAATTAATACCCCTTTAGGTATCACGCTCACCTCCGCGTCTTTTTTGAGTGATGAAACCAAAAAAACCGCCATGCTCTACAAAAAAGGCGATTTGAGTGGAAATGAATTAGAAGCTTATTTTGAGATGGCCGCTCAATCCACGCAACTTAGCGTGATTAATTGCCATCGCGCGGCGGATTTAATTCATAGTTTCAAGCAAGTTGCCGTTGACCAAACCAGTGACAATCAACGCGAATTTAATTTAAAAATTTATCTTGAGGAGGTGTTATTTAGTCTTCGCCCTGCACTTAAAAAAACCAATATTAAAGTGCAACTGAGCTGTCCATCGAATTTGTGGCTGATTAATTACCCCGGTGCGATTTCTCAAATTATTACGAATTTCGTAATGAATTCGCTACTTCATGCGTATGATATCAATCAATGCGGTACAATTCGGCTTAATATTATTGAATTACCCCATGACAAAATTGAATTACATTACAGTGACGATGGAAAAGGGATTCCTTTAAGTATTCAAAGTAAAATTTTCGATCCGTTTTTTACCACAAAGCGCAGTAAAGGTGGCAGTGGTTTAGGGTTGCATTTAGTCTATAATATTGTTCATCAAAAGTTAAAAGGGACATTGACGCTACAAAGTATTGAAGGTGAAGGCACAACGTTTATTCTCAATTTTGCACGACAGCTCTAAAAGCGCTGTTAAATCATTTATTAACGTCAAATACAACATAAATACTATGATTGAAAAAAACACTCTTAATCTTAAAGCAAACACATTTGCCGCACCTAAATCAAGCTCCACGCTTCTTGCCCAACCATGGCGCATTTTAGTGGTGGATGACGACGAGGACATTCAATCTGTTACGCGTCTTATTTTAGCTAATATTATGTTTAAAAATCGCCCTATTGAGCTCATTAGCGCCTATAGCGCAGCTCAAGCGCGTGATATTTTAACCGTGGAAAAAAACATCGCTGTTGCTTTGCTTGATGTGGTCATGGAAACCGATAACGCAGGTTTAGAATTGGTTAAAATCATTCGCCATGAACTCCACAATAACGCGATACGAATTATTCTACGTACAGGTCAACCCGGCCATGCACCTGAAGAAAATGTCATTATTGACTATGACATCAATGACTACAAATCCAAAAATGAATTAACCGCACAAAAATTATTCACCGCTGTTATCGCCGCGTTACGCGCTTATGAAACCATTGTGTCGCTCAACAAAACGCGTCACGGCCTGGAAAAAATACTGCAAAGCTCCGATTCATTGTTTAAAGTTCAATCCATGCATGAATTCTCATCAGGCATTTTAACGCAACTCAGCTCTTTTTTAGATTGCAAACCGCAGGGCATTATTTGCATTGAAGAAAATACCACCCAAAAACACCAACCCATCAATACGTTGACAGATAATATGAAAATTACCGCTGTCACCGATGAATTTGCGTGTTGCTTACAATGCAATTTAGATGGTTCATGTGGTCACAGTGAACTTGCTTCGCTAATTAAGCTTGCTTACACTAAACGTGAACATCAATTCGCCGGCAACTACAGTGCTTTTTATTTAGAAACCGGCGTAGCAAAAGCCACCATTGCACTGGTTTGTAGCGAGCATATCATTGACTCAAGCGATCAAACACTACTGGAAGTCTTTACATCCAAAATTTCGATAGCACTCGAAAATGCCGTTCATTATCAAAAAATGGTGTCACTTGAAAAAGCGGCTGTGACCGATTTTCTCACCGGTCTTTATAATCGCCGACAATTGCTACGCCTAGGCATTCCTCTTCTTGCCCAAGCAAGCCGAAACAACCCGCTTGCAGTTGCCATTATTAACATTGATTTTTTCAAACACATCAATGAAAAATACGGGCATGATTTAGGTGACGTAGTACTTAGAAAAGTAGGTGAACTCATGCTAGAGCATTTTCGTGAAAAAGACCTCATTTCACGCTATGGCGGAAAAGAATTCTGTATTGTTGCCCCAACACTGCCTGCAAATGAGGCATTTGTTTTATTTGATGATTTTAGAAAATTACTCGAAAATACGCCTATTGAAATTCGACCCAATGAAAACATTAAAGTCACCGTTAGCATTGGTATTACAACGGATTTATGCCCTAATTTAGATGATATGATTACCGCTGCTGAAAGTTTACTTTATCAAGCAAAAAGTGCTGGGCGTAATTGTGTCTTTGTTCGATAGTTATTTTTAGTGGAAATGGT
>ERZ1034361.1871-NODE-1871-length-10481-cov-12.910227_pt1 | contig 10481 bp, 19 predicted proteins | sample MGYA00520617_ERZ1034361 | MGnify/ENA primary metagenome ERZ1034361 (study PRJEB33736, sample SAMEA104284507) | Azolla filiculoides | biome: Urban; feature: Water surface; material: Ditch water | place: Netherlands | collected 2015-10-28 | depth 0-0.1 m ... | reverse complement strand
GTCCACCACTGACCAGACTTAGCAGTGCGTAGACGGTCAGAACTAAGATCACCAAGACTGATGAGAGCACTGCGCCGAACACCTCCCACAACCACGATCTCAGCAATCTTGCAAACCAAGTCATGTACTTCAATATCATGGAGCTTTCTCCCTGCTGCTTTGGTGAATAGATTAACAGAGAATTCAAACAGGTTAGCCAAAGGCTCAGGACCACTAGCACGCCCACCAAAGGTCTTTAATGGTGTACCTGCAGCACGTACCTTAGACATATCCCATTCAGGAATCTTACCTGCATAGAGCAAGCTAACTAGTTCACGGAATGCTGAAGCCCAACCAATCTTGCTATCAGATACTACGATAGTAGTCTTAGTAGGATTGAATGTCTCAGAGACTGTAGGAAGCTTCTGTGTGTACTTAGTTTCAGCACTAAAGCCTACACCAGTACCACACATCAGGATGTACATAATCTCATCAAAGGCACGAATGTTATCCACTGCTAGGTAAGAGCAGTTGTAACCAGCTACGTTGTCACGCTCTAGTGCTTCACCTGCAGTCATTAGGCAACGCATAGAAGGCATTACTTCTAGATTAAGAATAGCACTCTTTACTTCATCAAACTCTTCTTTAGTAAAGACATAGCCATTCTGACGGGACTGTTTATCAAACCAATCCATGTATCGTGCTACTGTCTCATCCCAGTTCTCTCTACGGCCTAGATCCTCACGGAAACGTGCATAGCGAGATTTAGCGATGAATGCGTTATAGAGTTCCATATCAGTTCCATTCCTTTCGTGCTTCTAGCATAGCATCTGCATATCCATAAGCACCAGCAGCCACTGCATTCATAAGCATTTCTGTTTCTTCGTTAGTATCCCCAGCAAACAGTAATGTTAAAGGAGATTTAGCAATAATGGCTTGCATTGCTTGTGCTGCAAAGTAATCACGTTTGTTCATATTATTCCCAATCTACGAGTTCTTCAAGTTGTTCAAGTTTGTCTTCAATGATGTCAGAGAAGCGATCTACAAGTATATCAGAGTTTACTCCAAGTATGTCAAGCAGTTCAACTTCATCCAACTGACGCAGTCTATCAAGAATATCATTCAAGGTCAACGCCATATCATTCTCCTTTACTTCTGAACAGCTTCTTAAACCATTCAACAAAAGGATGACCTTGGCGTTTAACTTCAATCTCCATATCAATGTAGTCTTGACGTAGACGTTCTAGGTAGATAAAGAAGTCCATTGCTTCTTCTTGAGCATGGACAATCCAAGCTAGAAAGTCTAAATCTGTTCTAGCCATCGTACATCCATATTTAAGAATACCTTCTTGACTACGCTTACGCAGCTTAGCAATAGCTGCTTCTACGATAGGATCATTAATTAGTTCCATTACCGATTGTCTCCCGACCCTTGAAGGGTATTGTTCTTCTGACGCTTCGCTAGTTTGATCAAATTCGCTTCTAGAATCTCTTCTAGCGTTAAACCAGACAGATGCGCTACGGCTGCGACCTGCCAACAAACATCTCCTAGTTCTTTGCATAGATTGTCCTTATCAATCAGTTTTTCATCTCTACGTGCTTTAGCGAACAATCCTGCTACTTCACCGGATTCTGCTGCTAGATTCATAACACAATATTCAAGATCTGCTGTAGGCAGTCTGGTCTTCATTGCATCATATTGGTATTGATTAGAATTCATACTGCTCCTTTAGTGTCTGTTAGTTTTTCGGTTTTGCTTGACTTTGACCATGCTCCACAAGATTGACATTGTAGTCTCTGATTTCTTCCAGAAATTGTGACAGAATAACCCCTACGTTGCAGATCGTGACTCCCACAAGTTGGACAGGCATCACCACCAGCATCATACAAATTACGATTAATGTGTCCACTAAGCCAAGGTAGAATTCTTTCATACAGTTTCTCCAGTAGTACTACGTCTTGCTTATTATATTTCTGCATATTCTTCCATGCAGCAGGATCATCATTCATACACTTGATCCACAACTCAAAACCTTCATGCTTTACTTTACCGCCAATGCCTAATTTTTGAGCAACATAGTCAAGCTTATTAGACGGAAACTTAAAGTTCTTACGTACAATCTTGAATAGATCAAGAGATTTACTAGGTGCTGGAGGAGGCAGACCCAACAATACAAACTCTTTGTGCAGTGTAGGGATATCAAAACGATTGCCGTTGTATGTACAGATTACATCAGCTTCATCCATCAACTGGTGCATCCTAGCAATCATTACAGAGTGTTCGTCTGTATCCTTACCAGAGTACATTACTTGCTTATTACCATGCCATTTTGCTGCCCAACATAAAACTTCACTACTATCAATCATCTGGTTAATGCCGATGTTCTGGTTCCATAACCCCCAAACAAAAGCACTGTTGGGCGCTGTTTCGATGTCTAAAAATAGTAGCTTCAATGTGTATCTCCTGTAAGATATGCTTTAATAAGATGTTCGCTATATCCAGTGCCTTTTAAAAACAGTTCAAAGTTAGCGAGTACATCAGAGATATGCTCACATTCAAACTCTAGTGTATTACAGAACGCATCTCCTTGAGTCATTTCAGCAGAAAATGTAAACTTCATTTACAATCCTTTGCTTTCATGTTATGAATAATTTTGTACTTCTCTTCTAAACACTCTTTTGCAAACTCTTTAGCATCAGCAAACTTCTCAAAACACTTCATACCTTGAACATCTTCATCTTCTTCCATATACTTTACAAGTTCATCTGGGTATCTTAGAGAAGCTTCTAAGACACTAAACTTATAGTTCTTCTCTGTTTTCATGCAAAACGCTCCTTTTCAACAATTGAATAAAGTAATCTACTTTCCAAACGCTTTGCCTGCCATTCGTAGCCTACGTAATAAACTAGCACCCTCGTCCTCCCATTTACTAAGAAACTTTAACAAACTTTTAAATTCTTTTTCAGTCATTGTTCCTTTAGTAGTATTAATCTGTTTAGTACATATACATAGATTATCTAATGTATTAGTACCTCCTCTGTTTAAAGGCTGTTTATGATCTACTGAAAAGTCTGTATGCTTAAGTTGCACTCCTGTATAATAACACACAAAGTCTTTAATTGCTTTTAACCATTCTTCAAGTTCTTTTGCTGTTGGTATATACATACCTTCTGTACTACGTGTTCTCATACCACTTCTTAAATTTCTTGATCTTAGCTTTAAAGGATCAGTTTTTTTCAAAAAAGCACGGGAAGCTTTAGCACTTTCTCTTGCTGTTTTAGTGTTTCTTTTAGGTCTAGTCGCTTTAGTATGTGTGTTATTACACGCTTTACAGGAAGACGCTTTACCTGTGACAGTTTTTTTAGAGTTGCTAAAGTTATCCCAAGTTTTGTACTCTTCACATTTAGTGCAGACTCTTCCTTCCCCATCAACTTTTGTTTTTAGCTGAGCAGCATTAGATATTGTAAAAGACCCGCACTCTAAAGATTCTCTTGTTTGTCTACCTTTAAACATTCTTTATATTTCTCCCATTTATAGATAATTGCATACAGTTTCTCTACATAGTAGGTGGCATCCATTGATCATCCTCATGTCTGAGTAGGTGTAAAAGCTGAGCATTCTCATACAACCTTGCTTCTCCATTACTCATACTATTATTATACAACTCTAAACAAGTTGTGTAAAGATCTTTCTCAGTGAAACAATCTTTTAATGCTTTCTTTGCTTTAACAGGGCCGATACCACGTAAGCCTACAATGTTATCAATCTTGTCTCCTGTTAAGCACTGCAAGTAAAAGTTCTTCAAACCTTCAAACTTGCCTATGTTATAGAACTGCTTCTTAACATAGTTGTAATGACTACCAGGTATCTGATCTAAGTCTTTATCTATATGGGCTATAATGCAGTGTGGTTGCGTATTAGCCGCAATACAGACATCATCATCAGCTTCCTTGTTCACTGATACATTAGCATCCCATTTAGATACTATGTGTTCTCTTAATGCTACAAGGTGTTTCGGTCTTTTGATGTTTTCTCTATTACCTTTGTACGGATATGTTTTAGCAATTTCAAATCTAAAGTTTTCAGAACCTGAGATAAAACATTTATAATCGTCACAGTCTTTTAACTCCTCAAAGATAAGCGTCTTCAGTGTTTCATCAAGTCTAGCTTTAGCGATACCTTCAGGCTCGTCTTCACAGGCAAACCCTACACGGTATAGCAAACTATCTGAGTCGATAAGTGCTAACATATACTCCTTTATTTGGCCTCGCACACACGACTTGAACGTGTAACCTACAGCTTAGAAGGCTGTTGCTCTATCCAGTTGAGCTAGTGCGAGTTTTTATGTAAAAGTAGAAAAGTTAAATTTACAGGAAAACTACTTATTAATCAATACTTTCCATGATTCAGGAAATAGGTCTTCCATGTAAGAATCAATCAGTTTTGCTACTGTTTGAGTCTCTAGCTGTGTATGACTATCTAGACGTAGATTACATACACGAGCAAAGGCGTATAAAGAACCTGACCATATCCACTCCGTCATAGTGTTTTGTGGTAATATCATACGAGCTTGTTCAGCACATGCCCCAGTCTCTAACATTCGCTCATACACAGTCAAAGCATGAAAGCATACTCGTTCAACATGGTCTTCAATCTTTTGAGAATCGTCCATACGACCGTTAAAGTTTAGTAGCTCAATAGTTTCATCACTACTACCCTGCTTTACATTCTCTGCAGCTTTACGCCAAGTCTTAGGTAGATAGAATTCAGGTTCTGTAGAGACGTAACGACGAGATACTTCATTCCAGACTAATCCTGATTGATGTTTTGCAAGCTGACGAGCAACAAAAATAGGTGCTTTAATTCGGAATTGAACAAATGCGTGTGCAAAAGGGCTCCAGTGATTGTGTTCTGCTAAGTATTTAATTAGCTTTTTATCACCTTCTTTAAGAACTTTTCCACATTCAGAAAACTGCCAATCAGTTTCTTTTGCAAAACTTACTCGCGCAGCATTACAGACAGTTAAATCCGTACCCATTTTGTCAACCAGTGTTACTTCCATATTACTTATCTTCATTTTGGCTCCAATGTCTCATTCTATGGCAGTTTGCACACAACATAACACATTTATCTAATTCTTCTTTAAACTTTTCCCAAGAAGCACTTTTTAGTGATGCGGGGTTTGCTTCTTTGGTGCTAGGGTCTAAATGATGAAACTCATACACTGACTGGTGAAACGAATTACCACAATCATAACATTTGTTTCCTTTATATTCAATAGCTTTTAATTTTCTATCTCTTTTCCTTTTCTTTTGTACTTCCAGATAAACTTCTTTATTTGCATGATAGTGTTTACTCTTATCTCCTTTGTAGCAATCTTTACACTGTGATTGTAGTCCATCTTTATTTCTTTTGTCTGGGCTAAAGCTTAACGCATCTTTTATTTTTCCACAGCGTTTACAAGTTTTCATAGCAACTCCAAAAATTAGTGCCAGTTTTTAAACAGAACTGGCAAACTGTTTAGGTACTCGCTACGTCCTGCTTAAAACCACGCTAGTATCGGCGCATGGTTTAGGCACAGCATCCGCTTTCCCTTCCACTAGTGCTTACTAGCAAGCCAGCTTCACAGATTAAAGAATTTCATCCTCACTATCAACTGATTCACTACCGTCTTCATAATGCACTAGTGTAGTAACTACAACCTTAGTAGCACCAAGACCTACACCGCTCTTACCACGGAAGCTCCAAGGATATGGTTGAATAACGATGTGGCCTTTAGAGCCGTTACCGATAGGGTCTTTGATTTCATTACCGCTAGTATCTACTACAGGGATTTCATAGTTGCTCTTAGCAGTAAAGAAGTAACCCTTCTCTGGTTTAGCTTCACGCGTACGTACTGCACCACCTACAGCCTCTACAGCCTTTACAGCCTCTGGTGACAGATTGCAACAGTCAATTTGGTACTTACCCGACATGTCATTGACTTTAGATGTGTTAGCCCATTGGAACTCTGCTGCCAGCTTGATTGGTTTCATCTTTGTACTCATTTGTATTACTCCTTAGTCAACAGTTCAACTTTAATTGCTTCTAGTACACCAATAACACCCATAAGGGGAAGAAGTTTATCGTACCCCCGCAGAATTGCATAGATAGCTTCTTCAAATTTTGCAAGGTTTTCTTGATCTTGATTCATTTATTACTCCTTCAGTGTAGTGGGTACGTCATTATAACAGGTTGTTGAACTTCTGCTGCAACTATGTGCATTACTTCCATAAATTCGTCTAATGTTTCATAACTACTATCCCAAGTTAGGTTGCCATGTGAATCTTCTAGTATCTCTATATAGTGTACTACGTCTTCTTCATCTTCGTCAAGTGTTTCTTCAACTTTATTTTCTACCTCTTTAGCAATACAGTCTTGAACAAGTTTGATAACCCAAGCTGGTACTGCTCTGTGTCCTGCTAGTTCTTGTATTTCGTCTAGTGACATTCTGACCAGTTCCTTCCTATTTTGTATTCAGCACCAACAGGACAGCGAAATCCTAACTCCAGTCCTGCCTGTGCTGCTGATTGTACCATAATTTCTCCTACCTGTGTTGCATACTTCTCTGCTACTTCTATCTGAGCTTCATCATGAACAAAGGCAACCTGTTTATACGGGATTTTAGCTTTGTTGAGATTTGCCTTTGCACATACAAGCCACTTCTTAGCAATAATGGCTCCCGCTGACTGCAATAATGTGTTAAGCGCAGCATGTGGTGAACGCACCTGTAGTCTTCTGCCGTCAAGTCCCGGTAGCGTCCCCTTCTCAGCCAACCGTTCAACCTTTTCTTTAAGACGTTTGTACGCTGGAACCGACTTGCCGAAGTTATCAATAATTCTCTTGCCATCTTTGTCTGAACCTCCAATGATTCTACCTACCTTACCTGCTGAAGCCCCGTAGAGGGTAGCGTATAGAATTGTCTTTGCTAAGTCTCTAGAGTCTACACCAAAAGCGTGTTGATTACGTGTGTGTACGTCTCCGTTGACCACTTCGTTAGTATAATCAGGATCATTAAGATAATGAGCAAAACAACGAAGTTCAATACCCGATAAATCCGTGCCAACAAGCACGTTTCCGGTGTCAACCACCCAGCAGCTTCGAAATTCTTTGCCATATTCTGCTCTGACCGCTGGAACCTGAGCCATGTTAGGATCAGAGTGGGTACAACGCCCAGTAACAGCGCCAATGGTAATAACTTTTCCATGAACTCGACCATCTTTACCTACTTTCTCTAACCAAGATTCTAACATTGAAGCACGTTTCTGAAGCATCAGATACCGAGCAATGACTTTAGCTTCTGGTATGTTGACTCCTTCAAGAACGGCTTCATCAACGATAACAGACCCTTTTTCAGTAAACTTAGTAGGCTTCCAGCCAAGGCTAGTAAGTCGAGAAGCAATTTGTTGACGTGATCCAACATTGAATACTTCCACTCGATCTTGTAAAGCCTTGCCTGTCTTTTCTGAGACTCTTTTGTGAACAATATCCGGAAATACTTCACGCATTCTACTAACGATTTCATCCATTTCTCCTTTGATAGTGGACAGAAGCGACATTGCGTATGGGATGTCCAACTTGAATCCATTACGCTCTTGCACTGCGATAATAGATTGTGTCTGCATTTCCAATTGGAACGCCTCAGCGGATGTTTTCGTTTTCTCTTGCTCTGCTCTAAGGTGTTCATAAAGCTTTCCTGTTAGCTCAACGTCACGGATACAGTAATACTCTAGCAAGTTCATTACAGGTTCATCAAAGGGCTGGCTGGTATTGTTCTTGTCCAGAAACGTACCTGTTATCCAACTCCAGATTTTACTGTAATCAATCTTGTTCAAGCCAAGACGGTTTCCCCACGAATCGAGTGAGTGTCCTTCCTCGCGGATCGGGTTTAACAACCGGCTTAGGATCAACGTATCGCACACTTGGCTCAAAGTTATCTTCGTCTTCCATAATTTGTTCAAGATCGGAGCATCGAAGCTTATGAAGTTGTGACCTACGATTACCTCGGCTTTGTTTAGGTATTCCCTTAACTCGTCCGTTGCTTCCGTCCATGTACGTACCTCTCCTGTATCCATGTCTTTAGTACAACATAGCCAAATATGGCTTGCTGTGCTATTTGTTTCAATGTCGGCTACAATCCTTGTCATTTTGTTTCCACGGTGTTAGTAGTGCTTTTAGACTCTTTAGTATACCAACTAAACGATAATGTTGCAATGGGCTATAGAACTCTCGCATAAACTTCTTCCAATCATCACTCATTTCTTTCTCCTTAGTTTTTTCTTTCTGTTAAGATACCAATCAGAAAATATGCCATAACTACGCATAATCGTTTCATGTAACAAATCATAGTTTACATTAGGATCTAGTTTTAATTGAACTGTGTCTGTTCTACGAATTAATTTTGTCATAGTACCTCCTCATCATATTCAATCATTCTACCAGTATCACGATTATACAGCAAACTACTACAGTTTGGAGAAGTGAGACCGCTAAATCTATTTTTAATAATAGATACACGAGTGGTGTTGCGCTCTTTCTCATCATCTGCCTGACTGTTACGCTGTAGCCCAATAACAATATCACTCAACTGTGCAATAGAGGCAGAACCACGTAGCTGTGACAGCGAAGTAGCTGCACCATCTTCATGCCCTTTATTACCTTCTGGTCGCTTCAGGTGTGACACAGCAATCAAACATACGCCAGTTTCTTGCACTGTTGTACGCAACTTAGTCATTAGTTCATCAATTACTTTTCGTTCATCCCCACCGCCTTGACCAGAGAAGATAATACTCAAGTGATCTAGGAAGATGTACTTACAGTCACAAGCTTTAGCAAGGTAGCGAATACGGTTCAGAATGTTGTCAATACTGTTTGATCCAAAATGATCAAAGAAGTACAAACGATCTGTACCTAACGTAGCATTAAAGGCTGCTTCCTTTTCACTATCTGAAACGACAGTATCTGGTAAGTGTAATGGCTTATCACAAGCTAGACTCATAACAGACAATGCAGTCTTTCGTACAGATTCCTCCATAAAAAGACAACCAATGTTAGCGTTAGTAGATTTAATAAGATGCCAAAGAATCTCTCGCAAGAACTGGCTTTTCCCCAAACCTGAGCCAGCGCAAACAGTGACAAGCTCTGCAGGACGCAAGCCATAAGTAAGGTCATTGACACCAGCCCAAGGATATAGAGCACTAGACTTCTCCATCGGTTTACAAACTTCATCCCACAATGTACTGCCTGCTACGATGCCATCTGGCGTAAAAGTCTCTGCCTTCCACCAATCTTGAGTAAACATCGTAGCTGAACCATCTTTAAGATAGTCACAAGCATCTTTGTAGCCATTAGTAGCCTTAAAGATTTTAACTTTACTGCCGAACAGTTCAGCAACCTCCGCTGCTGCTTTCTTGCCCGGATCATCAGCATCAAAACAGACTACAATAGTCTCGAAGCTGTCTAACCATTCATACTGTGCTTTGCAGTCCTTCAAAGCCGCTGCAGCACCGTTTCTGACACTGACTACAGAGTACTTAGAACCAGTCATCTGGAAGGCTGCTAGAGCATCTAGTTCACCTTCAGTGATGGTTACAAACTTACCGCCCTTCTGGAACTTATTCTGTCCAAACAGTGTAGCCTTAGTCCAAGCACCTTCTACATGAAAGTCTTTATTCTCTACGTTGCGTACCTTTGCAGCCACTACAGTGCCTGTATCGTCACTATAGGGATAGTAGTGATTACCTAGATACTGAGTAACCCCATAGAACTCCGCAGAAGTGGCTAGAATGCCACGATCTTGGATTGCCTTTACTTCACCTTTGATCTGCATCTTATTTACCTTAGTGTGCTTTGTCGTAGTTGTACTACCATCTACATCATTTTTCCAAGTTTGACAGACATGGCAGTAGGAATGTCCGTCATCGTAGAGAGCATTCCCATCGCTACTACCACATTCATCACAACTTGTGTGTCGTAGAAACTTGCTTTCTGTATTCAAGTTCATCTTTAAAAAGCTCTCGTAAGTAATCAGGTATATGAGATTGAGTCTCTAGTATAGCTTCAATATGCTCTGTGTCAAGGTCTTGTAGCGATTTCCACTCTAAAGGTTGCCTACCATCTTTGCCTCTAGTTCCCCAATGAAACCACTTCCGTTTCATCTTATGTGTATCGTCTGTGGTTACTGTGAAGTATTCTGCTGGTTCGTCGTTGACACTACAGCGAGTATAAGCACAACCACCATCAATCATATAAGTTTCACCATTAACATCTTTGTGCGTCTTAAAGTCATGTATGTGATAAGACTGTAACACAGTACCGTCTGGAGTGATACAGAAACTAGCTAATACGTTACTCATTTCTCACCCCTTACTCTGATGGCTGCGGCAAATCCATCGCTAATAAGCTTCATTGAACCTTCTTTAGGCCCACGATCCTCGCACACCTTCGCACACGCCTCACGCTC
>ERZ1034361.1870-NODE-1870-length-10482-cov-2.460356_pt1 | contig 10482 bp, 9 predicted proteins | sample MGYA00520617_ERZ1034361 | MGnify/ENA primary metagenome ERZ1034361 (study PRJEB33736, sample SAMEA104284507) | Azolla filiculoides | biome: Urban; feature: Water surface; material: Ditch water | place: Netherlands | collected 2015-10-28 | depth 0-0.1 m ... | reverse complement strand
GTTAACAACAATACAATTACTATACCATCTGGACATAAGCTTGTACAATCTGGAATGACGGTACAGACAGTTCAAAGACTTAGTAGTAACTACGGAACTGTTAGTACTGCTGCTTATAATAATTCTAGCTCAAACCTTGTACAGATTCCAGACCACTACATTGACATAACAACCAAGTATGCAAATTCTAGAATTAAGGTCACAGCATCATTTGATAATGTGGGGCCAAACCAGCAACATACATACACTGATTTACGTAGAAGCGTGAGTGGAGGATCTTTTGTAAGTATGTCAGATACATATAGGTCCAATACAGTGATTGACTCCCTAGCATCTTATCACGCTATCAGTGGAACATTGGCAGAACACACCTCTGTAGTTTTTATTATTGACAGTCCAAACGTTAGTGCAGGAACTACTATCAGATATCAAGTATATATGGGTAGCTGGGCAGGTGGAACAGTTATTTTTGGTGGCTGGAATGACAACGCTAGAAGTCTTGCGGTTCTCATCGCAGAGGAGATTGCAGCATGAGTCAATTAAAGGTAAATTCAATTACTAATGTTTCTGGAGGTAGTGCAATTTATCTTCCAGGATCGGTGGTTCAATTCGTAGACTATAAATATCCATCAGTGAGCGATTCTTATACTACCATTTCGGGTGGCACAGCTTATCAAACACCAATCTCTGTAACTATTACCCCTAAGTTTGCAACTAGCAAGCTTGTAATTCATGCAGAAGCCCAAACAAGAACAGTTGCTGGATACGGAACTACGCTGGGTATTAAAAGAGATGGAACGTACATCAATGGAAGCTTAAACTATAACTCTTTAGACTTTTTTTATAAGGGCGATTCTGTTAATCACCATAAGCAAATGATTGGAAATACCTCGGTTATAGCAGGAAGTACGAGTGCCACAACATTTACTGTGTGGATAACTCCATATTCTGATACAGGAGAATGGAACACTGGTTGGGGCAATAACTATATTCAGGTTTGGGAGATAGCACAGTGAGTTCTGTAATGAGATTTGATCAATGGCAAAATAGCTTTGGAACAATCGCACTTACGTCAAACTCTACTGGACTCGTAAGCCAGCCAACAAAGCCAATTATTTCAGGTCAAATTGGATCGTACGGATCACAGTCTGCAGCTCAGAAAGTGCCATTTGATGATTTTTGGGTACAGCGTGGAATAACCTACAACTCCTCAACTAGAAGATTTGTTGTGCCAACAACAGGTATATATAGAATCACATTTAATGCTTTTCAGCTCAATACTGCAGCAGGGACAAGGGTGATGATTGGTATCAATGATGATGCACCAAATTCAGCAAACCATAGAGGAATGGCTTATGGTGGAGATGCCAACCATCAAATTTTAAATCTAGATTCGGTTGTATCGCTTAATGCAAATGATTATATTGTTTTCTACATATCTGCAGGTGCACTATACAATGCTAGCGGTGACAGGTTTAACCAATTCTCAATTGAGATGATTGCATAGTGTATAATAAAAATATGAGTCCTATGCCAATCAACAAAACATTTGGAATTGTAGACGCACTTCAAACTCTTACCCCTGGTGCTCAATGGGTTCTGAGTGGAAGCGAATATGCTGGTCTTGAATGGATGGATTATAGCATCGAGCAGCCAACAGAAGAAGAATGCCTAGAAGAAGCGTCTAGATTGCAGCAAGAATACGATGCTCTTGAGTACCAACGTCTTCGTGCACCAGAATATCCACCAATTGAAGACTATGTTGACGGTATTGTTAAAGGCGATCAGCTTCAGGTTGACAAGTATATTGCTGATTGCTTAGCCATTAAGGCAAAGTACCCCAAACCTATCCCTTCATAATAAGGTAGAATAGTCTTATGGCTATTGACTTTCCTGCTTCCCCCACACCTGGTCAGGTTTTTCAGGGGTATTACTGGGATTCAGCTAAATTAGCTTGGAGATCTGAAACACCATCGGTAGGTGCTGTAGTAACCTCTACAACTACCCCCACTGGAGCCAAGAACGGTGACCTCTGGTATAACACTAATGATGGCACGCTTTATGTTTATTTTGATAATGGTATTACCGCCTACTGGACCGAAATTAAGGCTAACTCAGCTTTGACTACCACGTTAAGTGCAACTAAGGCCAACCTAGCTGGTGGCAATGCCTTTACTGGAAACCAGACTATTACTTCTGGAAATGTTTTTAGACCAGATGCCCCAGGATTCTTAGCCTATCACCAAGCTTCAGACTTGACTTATGCCGTTGGAGCGACTCTAGCTTATCCATATACAGTTTATAATGTTGGAAATGCATACAATACAACAACTTCTACTTTTACTGCACCAGTAGCTGGAAGATATTTGTTTTCAATTAATGCCAATGGTAGTCGCGACACTGGCGTGGGAGGAGTTCCAAGAGCTTACTGGAAGATTAACGGATCAAATGTCGGTAATGGAATTCACCTTAGAGGATCAGATGCAACTGGAAATGGACTAGAGCAAAGATCTCAAACTGTTGTTTTTAATCTTGCTGTCAATGATACAGTAAAAGTCGTCGTTGGTGAAAACAGGTGGGATATCTTTGGTGCAAATTTCTTTATGGGATATTTGATAGGATAGATACATGGCAATTCAATTTCCAGCAAACCCTACTAATGGCCAGGTATATCAGGGATACTACTACGACTCAACACTATCTGCATGGAAAGCAAGTCCAGTATCGGCTGGCCCAGTAGCAATTGCTGATGTAGCTCCAACAGGTGCTATTCACGGAGACATGTGGTATAACAGTCTTGATGGTTCTTCTTATATTTATGTTAATGACGGAACTAGTAGTCAGTGGGTAGAAGTTCATTCTAATACCGCAGCACTCCCAGGTTCAATATTGCAAGTACAAACTGTACAGTTATCATCAAGAGTAACGCAAACGGTCGCTGCATCTGGAGATGGGTCTAGTTTTATGTCCATAACATTAACTCCAAAGCTAGCATCTAGTAAAATTATTATTCAATTTTTTGTAAACGGATCATCTGGAGACACTGCTAGATATCAAAATTTTGGAATATCTGTATTTAAGAATTCTTCTAAAATTGGACAGGGTGATGCAGATGGCTCAGCTCTTAGATTGACATCAAGCTTTTGGGGCACAAATACCGATAGTGCGGCTTCATCACATCTTTCTGGAACAGTAATTGACATGCCAAATACAACTAGCTCTATTACATACGACATTAGACCATCAAACAATATGGCAGATGGATCTAGAGTAATATATATTAATGGTCCATCAAGAAATGACTCGTGGGCAACAAGAGGCATATCTACATTAGTAGTTTGGGAGGTGGCACAATAATGGCTCTAGACTTTCCATCCAGCCCCACAAATGGCCAGGTATTTAATCAGTACGTTTATAATTCAACAATCGGTGCCTGGAAGAATTATAACGACAATACTGTTGTGACATCGGCATTGTTGGCTAAAGCAAATACAGCAGGTGGAAATATTTTTACTGGAAATCAAATTTTTTCTGGAATAGTAAGCAATCCAGGAAAACCATCATTTTCTGCATACGCCTCCGTAGCAACACTAGATGCCACAAGAACTATGCCATATGATGTGGCAAGAGTCAATGTTGGTGGACACTATAATACATCTACGTATAGATTTACTGCACCAGTAGCAGGTACATACCTATTCTCTATTTATGATATTGGGTTTGCTGGTTATACTACAAGATTTGACTTAATGAAAAATGGAGCCAGTCAAGAAGACGCATCTAATGCTCACCAGTTAAGAGCAAACAACACCACAGATTATTCAACAGCGACCTCATTTTGGCTAGTAAGTGCAGCTGTTAATGATTACTTTGAAGTAAGAATTTATGCTGGAAGGTCACATGGTACAGTAGAGTACTCGTGGTTTCAGGGATTTTTGGTAGGATAGATATATGCCTTTAGATTTTCCAGCCAATCCATCAGACGGTCAAGTTTATGACGGATACTATTATGACGCTACTATTGGTGCTTGGCAGTCAAATAATGGAACACAGGTTCCCAATATATTTAAGAATGTTGAGTATACTACCGCTCAGACATATTCCACTCCATTGACTGTAAAAGGTAGGCTGGGTCAAACTGCAGATCTTCAACAGTGGAATGATGCCTCTGGTAATACTCTTGCAGCTATTGATGACGAAGGTGGACTAACTTTAGGAAATCCGCTACCCATTTCTAGCGGAGGGACTGGATCAGAAACTGGTTTAAATTTAGTTCCTACTGGATGCATCATGATGTGGTATACAAATACTCCGCCATCTGGGTGGATCTTTTGTAATGGCCAATCAACCTCAGCATACCCCAACCTTGCAACAGTTGTAGGGTCAAACGTTCCTAATTTGCAAGGACGTGTACCAGTAGGAAAAAGTTCTGAAACAGAATTCGACACTCTTGGTGAAACTGGCGGTAGCAAAACTCATACGCTTACAGTTGATGAAATGCCATCTCACACACACACTCAAAACTCGCATAACCACACACAAAATCCACACGATAACCAGGCACCAACATGGAACGGTCTTAGTGGTAGTTATGAGGCAGCTACTGGTGGTTATGGATGGGACTACCCTGGAGGCCCACCAGTATCAACTACTACAGCAACTAATAATGCAACAACTGCTACCAACCAAAATACTGGTGGTGGACTGGCTCATAACAACCTACAGCCATATATTGTTCTTAACTACATTATTAAAACCTAGTCGCTATGATAAACTAGACTAGGAGATCATATGACCACTACGTCTAATTCATACGCAGAGAAAGTTTTTTCTGAGCACCCAATTGCTTTGTGGTCACTTGACGAACGTGTAGATTACGTATCGCTTACTACAGAAGATGATCGTAATATGTCAAATTCCTGGGTATTTAAAAATGAACTAGGAACAACGCTAAACCCCGTAGATATCTTAGACGTATACACAACAACAACTACATGGCTACCTAACTTCCCAAACCCCGTGTTTGAGAGTATGGCAAACCAAATTACAGTTCCAAACAAGACAACTGGAACTGGATATCAGGTAAAAGCAACTAGCCCTGTCATTGCTCAGCAATCAGATTTTGATGTAACAATTAAGACATTTGCCATTGGAACATACGTTAATACTTTTAATAGACGTATTAGTGTTGATATTGGTTATGAATATACCGACGCAAATTCGCAGGTAGTGAGAGATACTCACAAAGCATTCTTGCTAAATACAGATGAATGGCAGTTTATCTCAGAGACATTTGAACTACCAGACGTATTCAGTAACCTAAAGCTAGTATTTGATATTAATTATGATTCACCAACAGCAGACTATTACGTCCTAGTCCACGGCATCTCTGTTGGACAGTGGGCAGAACCCTTCCACGTAGAATCCCTTGGTGTAAATATTTTAGATCTACCAGACACAATCTACACACCTGGATCTGGATTTGGTGCAAAGACTTACGGTCTTCAAGATATTAGCGGTTATTATATGACATACAACAATAGACTAACTGCAAGAAACTCTGGATTACCAATGGTATATGGTGCTGAAAGCAGCACAGTGCTTACTCCAAATGCTGAAGGAGAGCCATCACTAATTTTGCCAGGGTACGGATTCATGAACTCAGATGGACAATACCTAGACCTAACAATAGAGATGTGGCTAAAAATACAAACATCTGCAACCCAGCCAAGACGTATCTTTGGACCAGTAGCATCAGATGATGGAATCTATGTTAATGATGCTTTTATGATTTTAAAGATTGGCAAGTATAACGGTTCTTACTATGTAGGTGAATGGGATCGACCAATGCTTGTGGCAATCAGGCTAACTGGCTCAACTGCAAACCTTATTATTAATGGTGAAGAGGTCATTACCTTAAGCATTGATCCAGCACAGATTACATTCCCAGATAGAGTAGCTAACTCAAAGAATCAAGACTGGGTTGGTTTTTATGCATATGATGACGTTCCACTAATTGAATTAGACTGTGTTGGAATTTATCCATACAAAGTGCCATCAATTGTTGAGAAGCGTAGATGGGTTTACGGTCAGGGTGTAGAGGCCTCAGAGTCTGTAAGTGGATCAAGCCTAGCGACTACAGTGTCTATGGACTATACATTTGCAAACTATGCAAAGAACTACTCCTACCCAGACATTGGACGCTGGAAGCAGGGTATCTCAGAAAACCTTGTAATGGATAACGCAACCATATCTTTGCCACAGTATACTCTTCCAACTATTGCTTTGTCAAATAAAACTAATGATCAGTGGTACGCAGATAACTCAGGACTGTCAGCACTGTTTGGAACATATGTATCACTTCGTCCAAACTCAAATTGGGCAAACACTGATGGATACTTACTGTTTCAAAATCTTAATCTACTACAGCAAGATCTCAAGGCTTTCTATGGACTATTTGAGTCAGACCCTGAAAACACTGGAAAGCAGATCTTGTTCTTGCTTGAGAATGAAATCACTGGAGAGTCTCTTGAAATTACTCAGCAAGAAAAGGTAACGGCTTACACGTTTAAATATCTTGCTTCTGTAAACGGAACGGTATCAGAGCAATCAGAGTTAATCTATTCAGAAAACTACCACAATCCAGGAGACTTCCTATTTGCTGGTATGGACATCAATAAATTTGCAACCAACTTCGGTGGAAGAATTGCTACATTCCTAGGATCAAAGCAACAACTAAAACTATACGTTGGCGGTAACAAGAATCTCACAAACACATTCTCTGGAAATATTTATCGTATTGGATTCTGCACATCTAGAAACCTAGAAAAGATTTCAAACGTTTTTGCATCCACTGGTCTACCTGCTGGATTCAATGCCTTTGACGCACAGTATGTTGCAGACGCAGGTAACGCATATTTTGGAAATGATTCGTCATATGTTGTGCCAGCTACTGGTCAGCAGTATTGGACTCAATTCTGGGATGGTGGAGAAGAGTACTTTGGAAACAGCTCCATAATCTTTGAAGAAGAAATTGATGGTGGAAGCGTTTATAGCTTGCTCGTATCAAGTATCCTAGATCACGTTGCTAGCTATACGTTAGTGCCAAAGATCTACATGGGCAACTTCATGCTTGATATTGCAGTAAATGGATACTGGCAAGATTATGTTCCTCTTTCATACTTTAGCAAGTACGTTAAGAGTGGTACCACCAACTCAGACGGTAGCGAAAGTACGTACCAAGATCTAGACTTTATTCAGGTAAACGTAGACTATCCACAAGTAAACAAGTTTTTGTCTAATTCATTTGATACAACAGAGTCTTTGATTAGAACGTTTGTGTCATTTCAAGAGCTAAGGGATGATGCAGCAGTTAGTGTCGCAAACTTCCCAAAGACTATTCTTGCCCCAAAGAATGGTGTAGTTGCTCCAGGAGAGGACTGGCAGACACGTAATGAGGATGGAAGCATTGACTATATCAAATACGAAGTGGTTAATGATACTATTATCTACCCTCCAGCAAATACTGATTTTAAGCAGGTAGCTGTTGTGTTCCATATTGAGATTATCTCCGACGGTATCACAGAAAATCCAATCAAAATCAAATCACTACAAGTTGCATCACAGGCACTAGACTCCTCAGTACCAAATGCAGTAGGAACCAAGTTTGGTGTAAATGTTTACCCATATGTAAAGTCATCAGAGTTCTACGACTACAAGGGAAGAAACCCATACAGCATTTACAAGGGTAGTACTCCATACTTCTATTTGACATCTCAAAGCGGAATGCAGCTAAGAGGATTTACTCCTGGTGGACTAGAGCGAGGAATTTCTATTCCAGTAAACAACAATGTTTCTAGCTTCTACAAAGTAGCTGCTTGGCAGTTAGCCCTAAGGTATGACAACGAAACCTTCCCACAAGAGATTACAGAGATCTTTGAGATCTTTGCTAAGTCAGCACCACTAGAGCTTTCTGGTGAAGACTATATTCGTCACATCAAGTTCTACCTTGTACCAGACGACTCAGCACTCCAGCGTGGACGTATCTACGCAATTGACGCAGATACTGGTGTAGAGGCTGACGGGATCTCGTTCTACCTAAATGGTCGCCAAGTTCTTAATCCAGTGATCAATCACGATACCTGGGCTATCCTGGGATTCTCATTTGCAAACCCCGTAGACTTCTCTGGATACGAGGGGGCATTTAGAGTGACTGGCCCAATCATGTTTAACAACATCTCACACTACCAATCATCACAAGCAGACGAGAATGCACGTTCCGTATACCGTAAATGGTCAAGTATTAAGATTGTGGATAACATTGAGGAAGACTGGGAATACTGGAAGGTACTAGATTCAGATCCAGAAACTGCTGGAACACAACTTTACACATGGAGAAACGTACTCTTTATTTCATCAGAAGCTTTTGCAAGCATTGACGGACGCATGGTTTACAAAAAGTACACTGGTACAGAGCGTATCACAGTTGACTCAGATAACATTTTTAGAATGAGTGGGTACCGATACCTCTTCTACAAAGACACTTCATGGCAGACGATTTCTATCACACCTGCATAATATGGTATACTTGTGGTTATGGAACAAGTGATGAAGGGCCAAATTGGTCCAACGAAGATTAGTGTGGTAGAAGAGAAATTTTCAAATGCAGGCATTTATGTCTGGCAATTACCATCAGGCAAGTATTTTACAGACGGAGAGGGCAACGCTCTCTCAATTGAGTCAATGATTAATGATCAGTCTAAGATTAAAGAGCTAACGGATGCAGCAAAGTACTACGGTCAGCCAGAAGGCAAGCCAGTATTCTTCTCCAACGTTCGCAAGATCTCTGACGAAGAGTATAGCGAGCAGAAGGATAGAATGGCAAGTGGTCTAATTCCGTCAACAAACGATATTGGTGCTTTCATGGCAGCAAAGAGCACATTTGATAAGTGGGGTAGCGATGAATGATGATGGCCTAGTCCGTATCCCAATTAATCGGGTAATGCTAGACGACCTCCCAGAAGAAGTTGACAACTTTAAGCTTAACGACCCATTCAATAAGACATGGGACGAACTAAAAGACTACCGTGGACTCGATTTAAACTTCAAGCGTCGTACCAACCGTAATCTTGCTAAGACAGAAATGACACAGCAGTACCTAGACTCTGCTGGTGCAACTGACAGCGGTATTGGTGATGCAAAGTCTAAGAAGATCAACCCAGGTACTGTATATAGAAATGCATACGGTATCTTTGACATCATTACACCTCCATACGATGTTTACCAGCTAGCCGCATATTACGATACATCGTTTGCTAACCACGCAGCTATTGACGCTAAGGTTGAAAACACTGTTGGTCTTGGTTATGACTTCATGGTTTCAGACAAGACAACACTTAAGCTAGAGGCTGCAACAGAAGATCAGCTAGCAAAGGCACGCAAAAAGGTTGAACGTCTAAAGGTTCAGACCCGTGACTGGCTAGAAAGCCTTAACGAAGATGAAAGCTTCACAGAAACCCTTGAAAAGGTATTCACAGATGTTCACGCAGTAGGTAACGGATACATTGAAATCGGTAGAACCACTTTTGGTCAGATCGGTTACATTGGTCACATTCCTGCTACCACTGTTCGTGTACGTCGCCTTCACGATGGTTTTGTACAGATGATTGGAAACAAGGTTGTCTACTTCCGTAACTTTGGTCAAACTAACCCAAACCCAATCTCTGATGATCCACGTCCAAACGAGATTATTCACATCAAGGAATACTCTCCTCTAAACACTTTCTATGGTGTGCCTGATATTGTTTCAGCTCTTCCATCACTCATTGGTGACCAGCTAGCTTCTCAGTACAACATCGACTACTTCTCAAACAAGGCAGTGCCTCGTTACGTTGTAACTCTTAAGGGTGCTCAGCTATCTACAGATGCAGAAGAGAAGATGTTCCGATTCCTGCAGACTGGTCTTAAGGGTCAGAACCACCGTACACTTTACATCCCTCTTCCAGGAGACTCTGATACTAACAAGGTTGAATTCAAGATGGAGCCAATCGAGAACGGTATTCAGGATGGTTCATTCAAGGAGTACCGCAAGCAGAACCGTGACGATATTCTTATTGCTCACCAAGTTCCTCTCTCAAAGCTTGGCGGTAGCGATGCATCCAACATTGCAGCAGCTCTATCACAGGACCGTACATTCAAGGAACAGGTTGCACGTCCAGCACAACGTAACCTAGAAAAAATTCTAAACAAAATCATTCGTGAAAAGACAGACATCCTTGAACTCAAGTTTAATGAACTCACCCTTACAGATGAGGTTGCACAGTCACAGATCCTAGAGCGTTACGTTCGTAACCAGATCATGCTTCCAAATGAAGCTCGTGAAGTTATCAACCTTCCAGAGCGTGCTGATGGAGATGAACCATTCCAAATGACATCTCGTACAGCTGCTGACGCTAAAGCCAACCAAGGTAAGACTCGTGCTCG
>ERZ1034361.1867-NODE-1867-length-10491-cov-2.166795_pt1 | contig 10491 bp, 10 predicted proteins | sample MGYA00520617_ERZ1034361 | MGnify/ENA primary metagenome ERZ1034361 (study PRJEB33736, sample SAMEA104284507) | Azolla filiculoides | biome: Urban; feature: Water surface; material: Ditch water | place: Netherlands | collected 2015-10-28 | depth 0-0.1 m ... | reverse complement strand
GAGGTCATGTCCCCCGAGGCAGGTCCACCCAGAATGTTCACCATCACGGTCCACGGCTGCAACGCGCCGGTCGCGCCCAGGGGCAGATCAAGTACCGCGCGCAAGTGCTGCTCAAACTGACTCGTCGTGCAGCCGTCTTGGCTCCAGTGACCACTGTTGTGGGGGCGCATTGCCAGTTCATTAACCAGGATGCGATCGTCCGTGGTTTCAAAGAGTTCGACCGCCATCACGCCGGTGACATCGAGGCCGTTGGCGATGGTCGTGGCGATATCGCCGGTCATATCAGCAATCTTGCCCTGGGAGTGCGGGGCAGGTGAGATGACTTCTTTACAGACACCGTCAACTTGTACCGATTCGACGACCGGCCACAGCGCAGTGTCTCCCGAGGGACGGCGCGCGATCATCTGCGAAAGCTCGCGACGGAACTCGACAAATTCTTCGAGCAGAATCGACTGTCCCTCAGCCAGGTCACCGAGCCAGTCCGCTATCTCAGCGGCACTCGTGATGACGCGCACGCCCTTGCCGTCGTAGCCCCCTCGAGGTGTCTTCGCGCCCGCGCGGCCGCCCCATTCGGTGAGAAACGCCTCGACATCGGCCGGAGTGACGGCACGGGTCCAGCCTGGAACCGGCACGCCCAGCTCAGCCAGGCGTTCGCGCATCCGAATTTTGTCCTGGGCAAACTCAAGGGCGTGCGGGCCCGGGTGCACGGCGATGCCGGCGGCAAGTAAGGCCTCAAGAACCGGGGTCGGAACGTGTTCGTGATCAAAGGTGACGACGTCGCAGTCTGCCGCAAAGTCGAGAACCGTCTGAATGTGGGTGTAATCCCCCACCGCGGTGGCCGCGAGTTTGGCAGATGAGCCCTCGTTCTCAGCAAGTACCCGGTAATCTAGACCAAGATTTATGGCAGCGGGAATCATCATCCGCGCGAGTTGGCCTCCGCCAATCACACCTACGGTTGTGGTCATATCTGACATCCTTGTGGTGGCGTTACACCACCGAAAACTACGAGAAAAGACAGGTAATGTCTCAGGAAACCACTATCGAAATCGGTAAGCCCGGAGGCTTGCTGCAACGACTGTGGTCGAGCGTTCTCGTCTACGCCGTGAAGTTCGGCATCGTCGGAATACTCGGAATCGTTGTCGATACCGGCATCTTCAATCTACTGCGCTTGGGCGTATTCGGTACTGAGGGATGGTGGGCTCAAGCCCTCGGGGCGAAGGTCATCAGCACCTCGGTGGCCATCGTGTTCAACTGGCTGGGTAACCGCTACTGGACCTTCCGGCACGACCGCCACACGCACATCCTGCGTGAATTCATCGAGTTCGTCGCTGCCTCGATGGTGGGTATGTTCATCGCTCTCGGTTGCCTCTGGTTTTCGCACCATATTCTGGGGCTCAACGACATCGTCTCTGACAACATCTCAGCCAACGTCGTCGGACTCGGCCTGGGCACTCTCGCCCGCTTCGTTCTTTACCGTTACTGGGTTTGGCGCCCTCGCGGTAACAGCAATGAAGACCCCCACATTGAGAACCTTGATACGGCCAGCGTGAAGGTGATCATCCGTGGCATCTAAGACTCACGAAGTACGCACCGCGATTCTGATCCCGACCTATAACGAACTCTCCAACCTCGAGATCATCCTCGGCAAGATTTTTGCGTCTGTTCCCGAAGCAGACGTTCTCGTCATTGACGACAACTCCCCCGATGGCACCGGCGACCTCGCCGACAAGCTCTCGAAGAAGGACAAGCGCATCAAGGTGCTGCACCGCACTGAGAAAAATGGTCTCGGCCCGGCTTACATTGAGGGTTTCGGCTGGGCACTGAAGAACAAGTACGACGTCATCATCGAGATGGATGCCGACGGTTCGCACCCCGCTGAGGTACTGCCCGCGCTCATTGAGGCTGCCTCGAAGCCCGGTGGTGCCGGCCTTGCGGTCGGTTCGCGCTGGGTTCCCGGTGGGTCGGTTGTGAACTGGCCCTGGTATCGCAAGCTCATCAGCAAGGGCGGCAGCTGGTATGCCCGCACCATGCTTCAACTTCCCGTTCGCGACGTCACCGCCGGCTTCGTCGCCTTCCGCGCAGATGTGCTGAGCAAGTTCGATCTGAGCAGCGTCGACTCCCAGGGCTACTGCTTCCAGATCGACCTCAAGCGTCGCGTTTTCGAGAACAACTTCGGCATCGTCGAGGTTCCCATCACCTTCCGCGAGCGCGAGCACGGGGTCTCCAAGATGAGCAGCAACATCGTGGTCGAGGCCATGGGCCGTGTCACGGTGTGGGGATTCGGCAAGCGTCTGCGCCCCAAGAAGTACCGGGCTGAACAAGCTGCTGCGATGCGCTAGCTTCTAAAACTCACCCAGGTGACGGCTCAGCGGAGCCTGCTTGTCGACGAGCTCGCTAAGAGCCGAGAGCACGAGGTTTGCCTGAGGGAGATCGTGCAGACGAACGGGATTTTGTGCACCCGTATTGATGAGCACATCACCGGCGCCAAAGACAGCCTGAACGGCGTTCTGGCGAACCGTGACATCGTGCATCCTGCTGAATAAAATCTCTTGGCGGTGACGCACGAGTACCCCGCGGTACACCGTAAGGCGGCGTGAGGTGACGACCACGCGATTGCCCAGCCACCACAGAAGAGGAACGACCCAGAGCCCAATCAGCGCAGCCAACGTCAGAACCCAGAACGCGATGACGATCCAGAGCTCACTGAGCTTGGGGGCGATGGCACCCCAACTGACCAACACGCCGATGAACGCGAGCGAGGGCAAAAAGAGTACGCGGCCGTGACGACGCAGGCGCGCGATTGTTTGTTCGGATGTGGCTGATCCCCCCGGGTTCACCACAATCGTGTCGTCGTAACTAGGCACCATCCATTATGACCCGCAGATGGGTCACGTCCCCGGCCGCCACTTCGACGTTGTCCGTGCCGTCTGCCGGAGTCACCACGATCGCTCCCGAGGCAGCGATGGCGGATGCGGTACCCACGAGCTGGTTACCATCGGGCAACTCCACCCGAACCGAACGACCGAGAGTGCCGCATTCCTGCGTCACCGCGGTCAAGATGCCCGAGCTGTGCACGTCGCCCTCGGCAGCGAGGAACACTCCGACGAGGCGGGAGAACTCATCGAGGTAGGCGGCGAGGATGGCATCCGCTTCGGGGTCGGTCGCACCAGCCAGGGCCAGTGAGGTGGCAGTGGGCACAGGAAGAAGTTCTTCCGTGAGAGTCATGTTGATTCCGGCTCCCACGATGATCGCGAGCGGCCCGTTACCGACAACCACCTCGCTGAGCACACCACAGACCTTGCGGTTTTCAATGAGGACGTCGTTGGGCCACTTGAGAGTTGCCTCACTCACCCCGGAAATGGTGTTGCAAGCTCGGGCCATTGCCAAGCCCGCGAGCAAACCAAACCAGCCGAGCGCTTCGGGGTTGAGCGGCCGACCACTCGGGGTACTGGGGCGAACGAGAACAGAGATGGCCAAGCTCGAGCCAGCTGGTGCGCTCCAGTCACGGCCGAGTCGGCCCTTACCGGCGGTCTGATCGTCGGTAGCCAAAACAGCCAAGTGGGGCCACTGCTCGACCGGCTCGGAATTCACCCGCCGTGCGAGCTCGGTATTTGTCGAGCCAACGGTGGCCATCCACTCCAAGCGAGATGCCCGTGCAGAAGTCAAAGGAAAAGTCATATGAACATTCTGGCGGGTTTCTCGATGCATTTTTGTAGGGAAGCTCTAACGGTTTTGGGTAGGTGATGGCAAGTAGAGTGAAAAGCGTGACTGACAAAGCGAAGACGATCGATCCCTTCACGACCGCTGGCAAGCTGGCTGACCTCAAAGACCGCTTCAACGAAGCGGTAACGTCGAGCGAAGAAGCGGCGGCGGCCAAGCAGCACGCCAAGGGCAAGCTCACCGCTCGCGAGCGCATTACCGAACTGCTCGACCCCGGTTCCTTTGTCGAACTCGACGAATACGTACGCCACCGCACCACCGCTTTCGGCATGGACAAGAACCGCCCCTACGGTGACGCGGTTGTCACAGGTACCGGAACCATCCACGGTCGCCAGGTTGCCGTCTACTCACAAGACTTCACTGTCTTCGGTGGATCGCTCGGTGAAGTAGCCGGTGAAAAAATCATCAAGGTCATGGACCTCGCCCTCAAGACCGGCGTGCCCATCCTCGGAATTCTTGACTCGGGTGGAGCTCGTATTCAAGAGGGTGTTGTCGCCCTCGGTAAGTACGGCGAGATTTTCCGACGTAACACGGCTGCCTCGGGTGTCATCCCTCAGATCTCGATCATCATGGGCCCGGCAGCGGGTGGTGCTGTGTACTCCCCCGCTCTGACTGACTTTGTCATCATGGTCGATAAGACCAGCCACATGTTTGTGACCGGTCCCGACGTGATCAAGACCGTGACCGGTGAAGAGGTGGGCTTCGAAGAGCTCGGTGGTGCCCTCACGCACAACACCGTCTCGGGTGTCTCGCACTACCTCGCCGCTGACGAATCGGATGCACTTGACTACGCCCGCACGCTGGTGAGCTTCCTACCTGATAACAACATGGCTGAGCAGCCCGTGTACGAGAGCGAGGTCGAGCTCGAGATCACCGACAACGACCGCAAGCTCAACACGCTGATTCCCGACAGCCCCAACCAGCCGTATGACATGCACGAAGTCATTCGAAACATTGTCGACAACGGAGACTTCCTCGAAGTTCAGCCGCTGTTCGCGCCCAACATTCTCATCGGTTTCTCACGCATGGAAGGCCGCACGGTCGGCATCATCGCCAACCAGCCCAGCCAAATGGCCGGAACCCTCAACATCGAGGCCGGCGAGAAGGCCAGTCGCTTTGTTCGCTTCTGTGACGCGTTCTCGATTCCCATCCTCACCCTGGTCGACGTGCCCGGCTTCTTGCCCGGTACCGACCAGGAGTGGACCGGTGTCATTCGCCGTGGTGCCAAGCTGCTCTACGCCTACGCCGAGGCAACTGTTCCCCTCGTCACCGTCATCACCCGCAAGGCCTACGGCGGCGCGTATATCGTGATGGGGTCGAAGCCGCTGGGTGCTGACATCAACCTCGCCTGGCCCACCGCTGAGATTGCCGTGATGGGTGGTCAGGGCGCCGTGAACATCCTGTTCCGAAACGAGATCAAACAGGCTGAAGAATCGGGCGCGGATGTTGCCGCGGTTCGAACCAAGCTCGCGAACGAGTACACCTACAACGTGGCGAGCCCCTTCTTGGCCGCGGAGCGCGGTGAACTAGATGCCGTCATCGAGCCCGCTGCGACCCGTCATGAAGTCATCAAGGCCCTGCGCGCACTGCGCGGCAAGAGAGCCTCGTTGCCTCCCAAGAAGCACGGAAACATCCCTCTATGAGACTCGACCAGGTTCGCTTTCTCACCCGCGGGGTCACTCCCGAAGAGAAGGCTGCGGTACTCGCGGTTCTCGATGCGCACATCGACGAAGAGTCGGCCCACGAGCACGCGATTCAAAACACAGGCTTGAGCGACTGGGACAAGAGCGCACGTAACGTTCGTGAGCCTCACCACCGAGGCTTCCGCTTTGGACACGACTTCGGTCACTAGGCCGCGCGCTCGCACCTCACGGTGTCAGGGGGTAAAACCTCTTGTGCAGACTGAAAGTCTGTCGGATACTGAGTAATTACGTGGCGTCGTTGTCCCCCATCTGATGCCACGGGCGTTCGGAGCACTTTTCGGGTTGTTGCCCTTACGCGTAATACACAAGCGCTAGAGGGTCGGCTGAATAAGTCGGCCCTCTGGTCTCTTAAGCTTTGATGAACGAAGCGACTGCTTCGACATGGTGAGTGTTGGGGAAGAGATCGAAGGCGTTGAGCCCACTCAGCTCGTACCCCGATTCACGCAACAGTGCGACGTCGCGGGCTAAAGCAACCGGGTCGCAGGCCACGTAGACCAGCTGCGCGGGGCGCAACTCTGCGAGGGAGGCGACGACTGCCTTGCCGGCGCCCGCACGGGGAGGGTCGAGCACCACCGTGGCCGATTCGAAGCGCGAACGTTCGCTCGCACTAGATTCACGCAGCACCTGTTGCAGGTAGCGATCGACGCGAGCAGTCTGCGCGCGAGCACCCATCCAGTCGACGAGGTTCTCTGAGGCATACTCGGTGGCCTGTTCATCCGACTCCACTGAGGTGATGCGTGTGGCACCACCAAAACGGTCGCCAACTGCGGCGGCTAGCAGACCGACGCCGCCGTAGAGGTCTAGGTTGGCTGCACGGGGGTCAAAGAGCTGGGCATCAATCGCGTTCTGCACCGCCGTCGTTAGCGTTGCCGCGGCGTGACGATGCACCTGCCAGAAACCTCCGGCGTCGAGGGTGAAGATGCGCTCGCCCACCTTTTCCTGAATGGGCTCGGCTGAGGCCAAGGTGATCTCTTCGCCATCTTCGATGCGCCCGACCATCTGACGGGGGCCATCGTTGCTTGGGTCGACCAGGTCGACAAAGTCGACATCGCTCAAGCGTCGACCCAGCGGAGCCATCTCGGCAATTGCCGCGGTCGCCAGCGGGAGATCTTCGACCGCGATGACCCGGTGGCTGCGTGCCGCATACGGACCAACGTGGCCCGTTTCGTCGACGTGCAGGCGAACGCGGGTACGCCATCCGGTGCCCGAGGAGGCATCATCGCCAGGCAGTGCTGACACGGTTACTGAGCGCGCGATCTTGGCCATGCGCTGCAGAGAATCTTCCAGCACAAACTTCTTGAGATCACGCTGGGCGCTCAGTCGAATGTGTCCGAACTCCGCCCCACCGGCACGGTGAGCCGGGTCGCGCTCAATCGAAGCAGCAGACCAGATGTGGGCTTGGCGATCAGGCGATGCTTGAAGCACCTCGACGGTCTCGGCACGCCAAAAGCTCTTCTGCGAGGCATCACTCACACGCGCAATAACGCGCTCTCCCGGCAAGGTGTCCGTGACGAAAATCACACGACCCTCGTGGCGAGCAACAAACACACCGCCGTGGGCAACATTGGTAATCTCGAGCTCAACGAGCGTTCCGACGAACTCACTGCCGCGGGTGGATGAGGGGTGACGCGTAGACATGCTTCGAGCATCCCACACCTGGCAGGACGCGACCCACCACACCATGACTCACCTCTATCTCGCCTCTACCTCTCCCGCCCGCTTGGCCACCCTGCGCTCCTCGGGAATTGAGCCGAAAGTCATTCCCAGTCACGTCGATGAAGACGCCCTCGTTGCCCGCGTGGAAGCCGAGCGCGGACACCAGCTGAGCCCCAGCGAACTCGTGCTTCTGCTCGCTCAGGCCAAAGCCGAAGCGGTCATCGGGCATCACGTCGACGGCGCCCCGATTGATGGGTTGATCGTCGGCGGAGACTCTGCCTTCGTGATCGATGATGAGATTTACGGCAAACCGCACACTCCCGAGAAGGCACACGAGCGGTGGCAGTTGCAACGTGGGCGCACGGGCACCCTGTACTCAGGGCACTGGGTCATCGACCACCGCAATGACTCGGTGGGAGCATCCGTCGGTGAAGTTCGGTCGGCTCAGGTCACCTTCGCCAGCGATATTTCGGATGCGGAACTCGCGGCCTACATCGAGACGGGTGAACCCCTCCAGGTTGCCGGGGCCTTCACGATTGACAGCCTCGGTGCCGCGTTTATCGAGCGCATCGACGGAGATCCGTCGACAGTGGTTGGTATCTCGGTGCCCACCCTGCGCAGATTGGCCACTCAACTAGGTATTTTCTGGCCAGATCTGTGGAATAAGACGTTGTAGGCATCCGCTACGCATTCTCGGTTTTTTTGTTGTGACAAGCCAACAAAGCGCCACCGCCGCTGGCTAGGCTAAGTAATTATGTCGCGCATTACAAAGGTCCTCATTGCGAACCGTGGCGAGATTGCCGTTCGCGTTATCCGCGCCGCACGAGACGCCGGAATCGGCTCCGTTGCCGTGTACGCCGACCAAGACCGCGATGCGCAGCACGCCAAGTTGGCTGATGAGGCCTACGCCCTCGTTGGTACCACGAGCGCCGAGACCTACCTCGTCATCGACAAGATTTTGGCGGTGGCTCGCAAGTCGGGTGCTGACGCCGTTCACCCCGGCTATGGCTTCCTCGCGGAGAACGCCGACTTTGCTCGTCTCGTGATTGAGGCCGGCTTGATCTGGATCGGCCCCACACGTGGCTGAAAAAGTGGGCGCACCCCTCGCCCCCGGAACCATCAATCCTGTCTCGGGCGCCGAAGAGGTTCTCGAATTCGTTGACCAGCACGGCCTGCCAGTGGCCATCAAGGCCGCTTTCGGTGGTGGCGGTCGCGGTCTCAAGGTCGCCCGCACCCGTGAAGAAGTTGCCGAGCAGTTTGACTCGGCTACTCGTGAGGCGATCACCGCCTTTGGTCGTGGAGAGTGCTTCGTTGAGAAGTACCTCGATGAACCCCGTCACGTCGAGACCCAGTGTTTGGCTGACCAGTTCGGCAACGTCGTGGTCGTCAGTACCCGCGACTGCTCGCTGCAGCGTCGTCACCAGAAGCTCGTCGAAGAGGCCCCGGCACCGTTCCTGTCGCAGGCGCAGCTCGATGAGCTCTACTCGTCCTCAAAGGCCATCCTCAAGGAGGCGGGCTACTACAACGCCGGCACCTGCGAGTTCCTCGTCGGCGTCGACGGCACGATCTCCTTCCTTGAAGTCAACACCCGTCTCCAGGTCGAGCACCCGGTCACCGAAGAGGTAGCCGGCATCGATCTCGTACGCGAGCAGTTCCGCATCGCCGAAGGTGGAGTCATCGACTACACCGATCCGGTGCTGCGCGGTCACTCCATCGAGTTCCGCATCAACGGCGAGGATCCCGGCCGTGGCTTCCTGCCCGCCCCCGGCGCCCTCACCGTCTGGAATCCGCCGAGCGGCCCGGGCGTGCGCGTTGACACCGGCTTCCAGGCCGGCGATGTCATCGGCGGCAACTTCGACTCACTGCTGGCCAAGCTCATCGTCACCGGCCGCGATCGCCAGGAAGCTCTTGAGCGCTCACGTCGCGCACTCGACGAATTCCAGATCGATGGCATTGCCACCGCACTCACCTTCCACCGCGAGGTCGTGCGTGACCCGGCGTTCGCACCGGAGAATCCGAACGAGGCCTTCACCGTGCACACCCGCTGGATCGAGACCGAGTTCAACAACACGATCCCGGCCTACTCGGGTGCAGGTGCCGAGATCGACGAGCCCGCGGCTCGCGAGACGGTCGTGGTCGAGGTCGGCGGTAAGCGCATCGAGGTCACCCTCCCCGCAGGCCTGGGAGCCAGTTCGGGCGGCGGCAGCGCCAAGGCGGCCGGCCCCAAGAAGCGTGGCGGCAAGAAGGCCGGCGGCGGCGCCACCGGTGACTCGCTGACCGCTCCCATGCAGGGCACCATCGTCAAGGTCGAGGTCCAGGAGGGCCAAGTCGTGGCCGCCGGCGATCTCATCGTCGTACTCGAGGCCATGAAGATGGAACAGCCGCTGACCGCACACAAGGCAGGCACCATCACCGGCCTGAATGCTGAGGCAGGTACGACGGTTCCCACAGGCACGGTCTTGTGCGAGATCAAGGATTGATCTCGACCCTGAGCTAGCGAGATCAAGGACTAAGGCATTACCCATCAGAAGGGCCCGGTGCCCATCGGGGTACGGGCCGGGACCCATTCGCGTAACGGCCCTTCTGATGTCTCGTCTTACTCCGCGGCGGGCGGTGCGCCTTCCATCTCGCGAAGGAGTGCAATGCGAGCGGCAAGAGGAGGGTGCGTATCGAACATCGACTTCGACTTGCCATCGAGGGGTGACTCGATCCAGACATGCGCAACAGCGGTGGACTTCTGATGGACAACCGTCGAGTCCGAGGCGAGGGTCTCGAGCGCACGTCGCAGACCCGTCGGATTGCGCGTGAATTGCACCGCGGTCGCGTCGGCGAGCGCTTCACGCTTGCGTGAGATTGCGGCACGCAGCAGGAGCGCAGCGATCGGCGCCAGCAGGATGATGACAAGTGAGACCACGACGGCGATCGGATTGCTGTCGTTGTCGCGACGGGAGAAGAAGGCCATGCGCGCGCCCATATCGGCCAGGATTGCGAGCAGGCCAGCAGTGGTGGCCGCGACGGCCATCACCAATGTGTCGCGGTTGCCCACGTGCGCCATCTCGTGAGCCGCGACGCCTTGCAATTGCTCGCGATCCATCTTCTCCAGAATCCCGGTAGTGAAGGCAATCACTGCGTGATCAGGATCGCGGCCAGTGGCGAAGGCATTCGGCGCCGGATCCTGCACGATCGCAACCTTGGGCATCGGCAGGCCGGCCGCGATGCACACCTCTTCGACGAGGTTGTAGAGCTGCGGCGCATCCTCGTGGGAGATCACCTTCGCCTGAGTCATCGCAAGCACGAGCGAGTCGGACTTCCAGTAGCTTGTCCAGACACCAATCAGCGAGATGCCGACGGCGATAGGAACCAACAGAGCGGCATTGAAGTTGAGCAGCGTGCCGGCAGCCCACACCATTGC
>ERZ1034361.1865-NODE-1865-length-10494-cov-3.975905_pt1 | contig 10494 bp, 7 predicted proteins | sample MGYA00520617_ERZ1034361 | MGnify/ENA primary metagenome ERZ1034361 (study PRJEB33736, sample SAMEA104284507) | Azolla filiculoides | biome: Urban; feature: Water surface; material: Ditch water | place: Netherlands | collected 2015-10-28 | depth 0-0.1 m ... | reverse complement strand
AAAGCAGGTGGTAAGGTGTTAGCTGGTCTAACTAAAAGAAGAGAAGCAGAAGCAATGCTGTTTAGAGAGCCATAGAGGCATCTAGAAGCTTAAAACTGTTTTTAGGTAAGCAATGTATCGTCTGAGAGATAAAAGCCTTTGTAGGCTCTCTGAGACAATATCATTGACTAAGTAATCATTGGATTATTTAATGATGATATAAATTAAACAAATAATAAAGGAGTAGATATGTTACCATTAGCAATGGCAGGTGGAATGGCAGCGTTAAGCATTGCCTCAAATATAAGTAAAAATAAACAAGCAGGTGAGAATGCTAGAGCACAAGCTCTATTCTTAGCTCAACAAGCTTCTGTAACTCGTAATAGTATTATAGAAGGTAGTAAAGATGTTCAACGTCAAATAGCTATGGAAATGACTAATCAACAAAAGTTACAGTCAATAGCTAATAGTAATGCTACTGCTATGATGTCTAGTAATAATGTGTTTGGTGGTGTAGCTGCTAAGATATTACAAGAGAAAGAGATGCAAGCAACATTAGTTACTAGTAATCTACAACAAGCAGCTGAAGCTGGTATAGCAGATATGTTTAGTAAATTAGAATCAGCTAGAATTAACTATCAAAATGGTGCTATGCAAAATGAGATGAATAGAGTTAATAGTCAAGTAGGTGGACTAGCTATGGTAGCTGGTGCTGCAAGTGCAGGTGCGAGTGGATATTCTATGGGATATAGTCTAGCAAATCCAACAGCTGTAGCAAAAGTAAATGAAGGGACAACAAAATAATGGGAATGTTTGAATATACACCACAACAAACGCAGGTACAGATTTCTGATATACCTCAGGTTAAAACAACAAGTAAAGCAGCTGAAGCATTTGATGCTATTAGTACAATGGTTAAAACTGTTGGTACTGCTTATTATAATGCAGAACAAATTGATTATCAAACTGCAAAAGCAGAAGAAAAATTAAAAAAAGAAACAGCTGCAGAAGCAGAAAAAATAAAAAAAGAAGAGAATAGTAAACTTATATCAGGTTATTCTGTACAACTTGCTATTGATAAAGATAACTTACAGAAAAGTTTTGGTACTAATGCGTATCCAAAGATAAAACAAAAGTTTGTTACTGATTGGGATATAAATAAGTTTAAAAATATAACTGATGACCCAGTTGCAAATGATAATTTTATTAAACAAATCCTAGTACAAGATAATGAATTTGTAAAACTTGAAAGAGAAGAAAGAAAAAAGAATGAACAAAATGTTGCAAGTAATTTCTTAAACTCGATAAATTCATTACCATTAATAACTGTAGATAATTATTCTACTTATTTAGCTTATAGACCAGGTGATGATGCAAATGCTACAACTGATTTTATTAAAGATGTTGGTAATAAAATTAAAATTAATGCTCAAACAGAATTTAGAAAGAAACCTGATGGTTCAATAGATAATGTAAATTCTTATTATGGGCTTAAAGCAATTAAAGACGGTTTTGTATCTCAAATGGGGACACTTAATCTAAAAGACCATTTAGAAACAGATAAAGTAGTAATACAATTTGATACTTTATTAAAAGAACTAGCTAATGCAGCTAAGAGTGAACTTAATCAAGCTTTGGAAGGTAGAGATGTTAATTTAGTAATGAAGAAAGCAAATGAAGTTGCTTCTTTAGGTTACTTTCCTATTGACTTATTAAATGATGATATCAAACAGTTTAGATATAAATTAGAAGATAAGAAAGACCATACTAAAGAACAATTAAATGCTTTTGCAGTACTTAATCCATTACAAGTTCCTTTTGATACTCCAGATTTAACAGGTAAGACTAAGAATGTTATGGAAAATGCTATCATTGAGAAATTTTATAAAAATGATGTTACTGCTGTGTTAGGAGCTGTTAGTATAAATAAAGGTGAAGTTTCTGGTATTTTAAATAAAGAAGTAACAAGACAAATACAATCAATAGGTAATTCAAAATCTAATGAAGAAGCAGCTCAAAAGATACAACAACTTAAAGGTATGGTACTACAATATTCATCATCTGCAGGTTTAATATCAAATGAAAACTATGAGGCACTTAATGTTGCAGAGACATTAATTAAAACAAATGATGTAAAAAACTATTATACTGCTTATACTACTTATTATACAAATAAAAATACTGGAGTTACAATTCAACCTCTGAATAAAAAAGACCCTGTATTTAGAGCAATTGAAAAAGCTGCTGATGGTGACCCTATAGTTTTAAATGAGATAAATAAACAAGTTAATGCTTTTCAGATGCTTGGACAACCAGTTGATACAACAATGATAGAAAAAATAGCTTTACCATATAAAAGAGTAGTAGTAGGTAATAATAAAATAGCACCTTCTGTACTAAAAACTATGGGAGCTTCTGGAGATGCTGATACATTAGAGATATATGTAGATACTTTTGTTGACACACTTGTAAAAAATAAACAATGGAATAAAGAAAGTGCAGATAAATTTAAAAAAGGTGGTTATATATTAACAGAAGTACCTGGCAACTTAATACAAGCTACTCATAAAGATGGTAGTACATTCTTTATACCTAAAGCTGTGTTTAAAGTTGAAAAGAAACAAATAGTAGAAAAAATAGTAAAAGAAAAACAAAAGACATTTACGTCAAACTTTGTTAAAGGTGCATCTAAATCTACAAATGCAGTATATCAAGGATATCAAGATGTAGTTGTAAAACCACTAGGGTTTGATAAACTTGGTAAAAAGATTGAAGAGACAGGTGCAAACATATGGAAATTTTTAAAAGGAGATTAAAATGGCTGATACACTAGCATCTGGGAAAATACCCAGTAAAATACAACAGCCTATATCAGATAAACAAGCAGAACTAAAAAATAATCCAACATTCTTTGAGAAAGTTGGAGCTGCTTTTGATACTGTAAGTGATATTACTAACTTTAATAATAGAGGAAGTTTACTTCGTAATGCTCAAACACAGCCAGGTGGTTTTGATAAAGTAACAACTAAAGATATAACAGAGGCTATGAAAGGTTTAACACCAGAAGAAATAAATAGAGCATTATCAATGCAAATAGATACAAAAGCTGATTTAAATGCTAGTATTCAATTTGCTAAAAATAAAACAGAATCTGATAATATATTTTATAATCAGATGTCAACAACAGAACAATTAGCATATGGTTTTATACCATCAGTATTTAGTTATTCAACACCATTTATACCAGCAGCTAAATCTGCAACATATTTAGGTAGTGCAATAAAAGGTGGTGTTGGTGCTAATATTGGTAATACAGTTCTTAATATATCTTCTGGTGATGATGCTTTTAAACACTCTGGTATAGCAACTCTACTAGGAACTAGTATAGGTTTTGGTGTTCACACTTTTTCTCATATAGGTAAAACAAAAGAAGTAACAAAAGCTTTAGATGATAATAATGTTGTAATTAATACAGAAAAAGAAGCATTATTATTAGAAAAAAGTAAATTAGAAAAAGATATAGCTGATATTAATAAAGTAACAGCTGACCACACATCAAACTCAGTTGCTTTTAAAACTATAGAAAAAGATATAAAAGATATTGTAGAAAATAACAAAGCAATAGATACTGAAACTAAAGCTAAAGTACAAACAACACTTGATTCTTCTATTGAAACATTAAGTAAACACGAAAAAGATGTTACTAAAGAGCACAATAAAGTTTCTAAAGAGAAAGTAAAAGCTGAAACTGAACAAGCAACAGCTAAAGATAAAATAACTACAAAGTTAAAAGAAATTGAAGAAAGTATTAAAGTTGTTAAAGATGCTGCAGAACCTATTGCAGTTAAAGTAAGAGCTACAGAAGAACAAAGAACTAAGATTGATTCTATAACACAAGAAATAAAAAATATATATGAATCTACTATAAAACCTGTTCAAGAAAGTTTATTAAATATAGTTGATAAATCTCCTATGGCTAAAGTTATGAAAGATGAGTTTGGTAAAACAATATCAAAAAGTCAAGAAGAAATAAGAAAACTAAAAGCTGAACAAAGTTCTTTAAAAAAAGAAATAAGAGATACTGTGTCAGATGCTGAATATAAACAATATTTAGATGCTACTAAAAAGTTAGAACAAAAACAAAAAGTACTAGAAGACTTTATGAACGAAACTAAAAGTATAGTAAACTCACACAGTGAAACTGTAGCAGCTCATACAACTAGACAAAAAGAATTAAAAGACCTTTTAGATGTATTGAATAATACAAAGAAAACAATAAAGGATAAAGCTAAAGAATTTAGTAAGAAACCTGATATAGATTCTAATTATATGAAAAATCTATATGATAATATTTTAAATACAAAGAAGTTTATAAGTAAGAATGGTATCGAAAGACTATCAAATGAAAAAGAACTTATAAAAGAAGCTGTACAAAAAATAGATAGTGGCTCTGCTACATTAGCTGATTTACAAAAAGTAAGAACACAGAAAGAAAGTTATTTAGTAAAAATAGCTAAAGAAATAGATGAATTATCTAAAGCAGTAAACAATATGGAAGAATTAAAAAAGATTGGTAATAGACTAGACATACCAGACTTTTTACAAAAGATTGTATTCTCACCAATAGCTAATTTATCAACAAGTAAGAATCCTTTTGTTAGAGGAATAGCTGCTAAACTACACGAAAGTACAATTTATACTGGGTTAGTTGAACAACATAATGCTAATATTGTTAAAAAAGAATTAGATAATATGCAGAGAGATGCTATGTTTTCTATAATTGATAAATGGAAAAAGTATAAACAAGATACAAATCCAAGTATATCACTTGAAGATTTTAATAATCTTATAACTAAAGAAGCTTATTCTGTAATAGCTAGGATGCAAAAAGAAGCTGTAAGAGGAATACACGGTGGATTACCAGCTGCTGAACGATTAGAGCTTGTTAATAAAAGACTTGCAAGTTCTTCTAGAGTATTTTCAGAAGGTGTTAATAAACATATAGCTTCTTCTGTTGATGAAGTGTTAGGTTACTTTGAGGGAGTTCATAAAAGAGCTTCTAGTGCTGAGTTAGCTTCGTTTATAAAATCAGCAGGTAAAGGATATTTACCTAGAAATTATAACTATGATAATGTAGTTAGATTAGGGACAACTAAAGCAGAACAATTATTATTTGAAGCACAATATAAATATGCTTCGTTAATGAATCAAGTAATAACACCTGAAGTTGAAGCTGAATTTAGAAATGCAGCAAAAGGTACTATTGCTATGGTATTAGATAGAGAAGCTAATTTAGGTAGAACAGTACAAACAATAGAAAAAGGAAGAAGTGCTACACCATTCCAACAAAGAACTATACAAGTATTAGATGATGATATAAAAGCTATACTGGATACAAATCTTGATAATATATTTGCTAATTATAAACTAGGAACTCACGGACGAATTGCATTACAAGAAACACTTGGTGTATCAAACGTAGCTGAGATGGAAGCACAAATACTATCAAAGATACCTAACATAACCAATAAAGAGAAAGATAATCTTATTATTGTTGCACAAACTATTCTAGGTACAAGAGAAATAGATAAGAATCCTTTCTCTGGTCAAAGTAGGGCAATTAAAGGTTTAAGTACATTTACATCAGCTACTAGTATGCTTGGTTTTGCACCAGCTACTATGACTGAGATATCTGCTATTGTTGGTGAATATGGTTTTAAAAATTTAATGAAGAACTTAGTAGGTGCACACGTTGATGTTTATAACATTTATAAGAATGGTACTACAGCTGATAAGAATATGTTAAGAGGTCTTGGTGAATTTGGTGAGGCTTATCTAGGACATAGAGCAGTTAGAGTTGAGGCAGAAGGTGGTATTGATTCTGTAGGAAGAATACAAACAATGCTAGACAAAGCAACAACTAAAGGTGCTTTATATGGAGGATTACAACTAACTACTGATATTTTAAGACTAGCTACTGTGTCTATGAACACAGATTTTGTAGCAAGAATGAGTATAGCTAAGAAGATAAATAGCAGTGATATTAAGAAATTAGAGTCAATGGGTATATCATTAGATAAACTTAAAGAAGTTAAAACAGCATTAAAAGTTAATAAAGATGGTGAGATAACTAATTGGGATAGAGCTAGTTGGGGTGGTATTGATGATACTGTTTCAAGAGCTTCTATGATTATGTTAGATAGAACTATACTACATCCTACAGCTGCTACACTTCCTACATTTATGACTAACTATGCTGGTGGTGGTATTGTACCTCGTATTCTTATGAAGTTTATGAGATTCCCTATTGAATCACACGAAAGACTTTTAGTTAGAGGTATTCAAGAAATAGATATGAATAGAATGGTTGGATATGGTGTTAATATGGGAATGTGGGGAACAATTCTTATGGCTAAAGATGCCTTATTACCTGAAGATAAACAAAAATATTCTTTAGATGATGAAGAAAAATTAAGAAAGTTATTCTTACATTCTGCTTATACATCAAGTATAACATCTGGAGCTGTGTCTATGTTTGATTATGCTTATGGTTTCTGGTCGGGACAATCTATGATGGGTTATAAACATAATCTATCTGCACCAACAACTGCTGGTGGTAATATCATAGAAGGTAAGGGTAAAATAAATTTATTCTTAGGTAATGCACAATTTGATTTAAATAGTGGTATATCTATGGGTGAAGATGGTGTTTCATTAGATACACAAAAGATAGCAGAAAGTTCAGCTAAGTTTTATAATCAATCTGTAATGCTTGGTGAATTAACTGATGGTATGTAATCAACCAATAAATTGATTAGTTTTATAAAAGGAGATAAATGGAGATTATGAAAAGTAAAGCTAGTCTTGAAGAATTAAACAATCTTCACGGACTAGTAGCACAGCATCTTGCACACAATCTAGATGACCCTAAAGTCTTAGCACAAGCTGTTAAGTTCTTAAAGGATAATCAAGTATCAGCAGATGTAGTAGAAGAGAATAACTTTATATCTATAACCGATAGTATAAAGAAGTTGGCTAGTAATAGCAGTAACAAAAAGATAAGTCTAACAATAGAAGATATGTTAGAATTAGATTAAAATAAGAGCCTACAAAGCCTTTTTAGTGTCTAGGAGTAGTCTTACTAGGGTAAAACCTTTTAAGAGCTTCTAGGTACTCTAAAATGCTTTAAAACAGCATATACAATATTGATATATAAAGGAGATTATATGACAGATGAAGAGATTGAATTAAGTATACAAGACTTTAGGGTATTCCTTAAACATTGTTGGATACACCTAAGACTCCCAAAGCCTACTAGGATGCAATTCTATATGGCTGATTATTTACAAGAGGGTCATAGACGATTACAATTACAAGCCTTAAGGGGTATTGGTAAGACCTGGACAGTTGGAGCTTATGTTGCTTGGAGATTATTAAGAGACCCTAATGAGAAAGTACTAATTGTTTCTCAATCAGGTGGTATGGCAGATAATATTGCTATATTTATTAGAAAGTTAATTGATACAATGCCAATACTAGCTCATTTAAGACCTAGACCTGACCAACGAAGTTCAGTATTAAGCTTTGATGTTGATGGTTGTAATACATCTGTACAGCCTTCTGTTAAGTCATTAGGTATTACAAGTCAGTTACAAGGTAATAGAGCTAGTATATTAATTAGTGATGATATTGAAGGTGTACAGAATAGTGCTACTGAGAAAAGAAGACAAGACTTATTGAACCAAGCTGCTGAGTTTGAGGCGATATTACAAACAACTGATAATGCTCAGATACTTGTACTTGGTACACCTCAAACAAGTGAATCGGTATATAATAGATTAAGAGATAAAGGGTATGTTACAAGAATATTCCCTGCTAGATACCCTGAACAGTTAGATAACTATAGTGGTTGTTTAGCTCCTTATATACTAGAAGATTTAAGTAGGAATCCACAACTAGCTGGTCAATCAATTGATAGTAGGTTTAGTGAAGAAGATTTGATTGCTAGAGAATTAAGTTATGGTAAGTCTGGTTTTAAACTACAGTTTATGTTAGATACAACATTAAGTGATAGTGATAGATATCCTCTTAAGACAAGTGATTTAATAATTACTGATTTAGAACCAACAAGAGCTCCTATAGAGATTACTTGGTCTAGTAAGGATACAGATATAATTAGAGATATACCTAATGTAGGTTTTACTGGTGATGTACTAAAGAGACCTAGTATGGAGAGTAGTGATAGAGCTAACTATGAAGGGTCTGTGTTAAGTATCGACCCTAGTGGTAGAGGTAAAGATGAGACTGGTATAGCTGTTGTTAATCACCTACACGGTAAGATATTTGTACCTTATATAGGTGGTATTAGTGGTGGTTATGATGAAAGTTTATTGAAGATAGCTGAACTAGCTAAGGAGTATAAGGTTAATAAGGTTGTTGTAGAAAGTAACTTTGGTGATGGAATGTATAGCAAACTGTTAACCCCTGTACTAAATGCTATATATCCTTGTAGTATAGAAGAGATAAGAAACAATATACAAAAAGAAAGAAGGATTATAGATACCCTTGAACCATTGATGAACCAACACCGATTAGTATTTGATTATAGTACAATAAAGAAAGATGTTAGTAGTAGTTTAAGTGATACACAGAAAACTTACTATTCAGCTGTGTTTCAGATGACCCATATAAACTATGAAAGAGGTAGTCTTATTCACGATGATAGACTAGATGCTTTATGTATAGGTGTTCAATATTGGAATGATTATGGTATATTGAAACAAGATAGTAAATTTGCTTTAGAACAATATAATAAGAAAGTTGTTGATGACGAACTTAGACGTCGAGCTAATATATTTAAGAAAATGAGTAATAGAGGTAGTAATAATAGGTCAGTTGCAGTTGGTTATTTGAAAGCTTTTAGTTAATCTAATTAAAAGACATATTGAACACAACTACAATAGCTATTAATTACTATGGTTAACGGTAGTAATTAGCTAATTAGTATCAAACTTGGACAGTCAAAGGGGGGATTTAGGGGGGATAGTAAGGACGATAGCAAAGGACTCAAGCTGCAGGACTAAACTGAAGACTACCTGAAGTATATATTATATACTTTATTATAATCTTTAAGAGTCTTAAAGAGTACTTAAGCTGTGTTAGGTTTGTTAACGAAGTTAGATTCCTAACAGTTACTTAAGCTGTGTTTAACGTCTCTTAAAAGTACAAGACGACTTATTAAGAACAACTACTACTGACTACCACTAACTACTTATTGTATAATATATTAACTGTTGTATACTATAATTTACATTTATATATAATATACTATCTATTGTCAACTATAATTTACATTAGCTGACTACTCTTTTTACTATTATTATAACTAATTTACTGTTGTAATTAAGAACTAACCAGTTCATTCTCTTCTTCAAACTACTTACTATTCAAAGTTTGAAAAAATATCTAAAAAATATATGTGGTATCCCACTAGCAGGAGACGCACGATTTCCCCCATACCCACCTACCTACGATAATCCCGCGATAACTATTCAAGTCTTTGATTATTGTATTCGCAACATAACCTTTTCTTATAATTTTCATAACCTTAGCTTATATTAAACTAAGTTTTCAAGACAAAAAGTAACCACATATATTTATTTATATTTGGTAACCACTCTACCCTTATGCCTGTACTCTTTATTGATATTGATTATCATTTATTTAGTATGGGCTGTTTTTTAATTTTTATTTATGCCGATTACTATTGATAACCATTATCATTTATAGTGTCGGCTATTATTTCATTTTATGCCACTTAGTCGCACTATATCTTATTGACTATTTTTTCATTTATTTAGTATTATTATTTAATATTATTTTAAGTTTATTATGCTATTCATATGCGTTATCTATTATATAATGTAAGTTATCCATTTTATAATCTCTAAACTAATTTATTTATTTAAGCAAACATTTACCAAACTTTTATAATTCTTTAAGTTTATCCGTGTAGAATGTCACTACAAAAAAACAGAAAAAGGATTTGAAATGATTAAGAGATTTGAAATTAAGTTTTACAACGCAACTGAAACAAAAGGCGAAAGAATAAGAGTTAAAGGGTTAACTAATAGTTACTTCGCATATAACTATAAATTTAACGATGCAACTGAACAGGGGCTAGCTATTTTAAATAAATTTGGTTATTCTGAGGAACAAATAAATAGAGTAATACCTACTAAAACAGGGGCTATTGTAATAGCTGAGCGGTGGTAATATGGTAACTAATATTATATTAATAACTACAATTACAATTGGTTTTGTAGTGGTGTTCGGTGTAATGGTGGCGGTATCCGCCTTAATAACTAAAATTATAACTAAATAAGGGGTAAATAATGGAAAACTTTAAAATCTTACAAAATGGTAATAGTAAATTAAAAAATATGTTAGTGTAAAGCCACCCGCCATGATAGGCCTGATAAGACTTTAGTACGAGCTTTAATACGTGATATGCTG